>Ga0315289_10012625_pt1 | contig 11883 bp, 16 predicted proteins | sample YL17G11_40_MG_FD_203452 | JGI IMG/M metagenome (GOLD analysis project Ga0315289, IMG submission 203452) | Sediment microbial communities from Yellowstone Lake, YNP, Wyoming, USA - YL17G11_40 | ecosystem: Environmental > Aquatic > Freshwater > Lake > Sediment | place: USA: Wyoming | collected...
CAGGGTTTTTACAGATTTCTCCATCAATACCAGGGGCCATATCATCCTTTTCTTTATGGCAGACATTAAAGATACACTTCCACAGAGCGACAAGCCCTGTTCTTTGCAGCCCCGAACTTCCTCTACCATACGCGATGGCAGCGATTGTCCAAGTAATCAAAATCAGTATAACTTAAATTGCTACTTGATGCAAGAATTCAGTGCAGCCAAAAGTTCAGTCTCGTATCCAAGATGTAACTTTCTGTCTGCAAGTGCAGCCTTTGATTTATCAAAAATGTCTTGCTCGGGTGTAAGCTTATTAAAATTGAAATCTGGCTTGGCTGGCACTTCCGCCTTACAAGGGACTGCAATAGGAACTTCGACACGTTGAATCACTGTGTTAATGCCCGGCGGAATATCAGTGGCACAACCTACTAAAAATAATCCAACAGTAGCAATAAGGAGTTTATTTTGCACTTTTAATCTCCTCGTTAAATAATTGATTTGCAGCATCACACGCAGTTGTATTCTGCGGAATTACTCTTGTCATAAGATCATCTGCACGCTTCTTCTGATTTGCAGACTCAACCTTTGCCTTAACAATTTCATTGCGGTTTGCCTTCTCTCTTGCATCGGCAGCTTCTTTGAATTTCTGAACTGCTGCATTTTGCTCGTCAATTGATTTCTGTAGTGCAGCAATTGATGCATTTGAAACTTCGAGTTTAACTACCAATGATGCTTTCTCAGCTTCGAGAGCAACTATATTACTCTTGAGCATCTTTACATAGACACCCGACCCTGCAAGGGCAACTAAAAGTAATCCTATGACAACAAGTTGCCAATTTTTAAGTAAAAATCCGATGAACATAATGCGTTCTCCTTAATATGTATATTTATCTTTATTCGTCAATACTATCACGCCTCGATAAATATAAAAACACAACTTAATTGGTGATATATGAAATTATTAAAGAAGAATAAAATTCTAAAAAATGGAGAAATTGCTAATATTTTCTATAATAATAATCTTGTAGGATGTAATGCGACACGTCTCATTCTTCAGACAGCGGGTGAATTAATAGAAAAAGGGTTTAGTATAGAAAATAGCATAGGAATTTTTGACAGTGCCGAAGTCATCTGGGCGGAATGCAATAATATCCCAATTGGTGGAATTTGCTATTGTAAGCAATTACAAGGTGTCTCTGCCGGGAATTGGATAATTCTCAGCTTTACTGATCCCGAATGGAGAGGATTAAATGTTAACTATATTTGTCATAAAGAATTAGAAAAATTAACAATTGCAGACGGCATGAATCAAATTACTAGTCTAGTACATGTGAATAATATAGCACGTATTGAATCATGCAAGAAGGTTGGGATGAGTCCTAAATTCTATCGTATGAATCAGACACTAAAAATAGAATAACAAGAATGTTACATATAAACTATTTTGGAATGACATTCGTTGTAGATAAGGCAACAAATTTTATCCTAACCTCTCACCGATCAAACGAAATTGCAAAATTTGTTGTTAGTAGTATATTGGATACAGCAGCTATTCAACAAGGAGATTATATAACATCTTCTATTAATCCTAAATGGTTCACAGACAAATACTGGATAAAACATGAATCTAAAGGTAGATTTGTCGAGTATACTGACACTGTTCCCTCAGAAATAATTTTAAAAAGAGAGATAGCAATAAGAAGATCTAAAGGATATTACCTTCTTCTTGAGCAGGCATCAATATTAGGATGTTCGTATGATAATCTAAGCGATCTTAGCGTTGATGATTTACCCATGTATTTGCTAAACAAAGAACAGTACATTAGAGAATATTCAACCTGTATGAATGTTTCGTATGATATTGCATCAAAACATTTAAATTTCCTTGCAGAATCACTTATGTCTGTGCATTTTAGAAAACAAACATTAATATGGAAATACGGAGCATCTCTTAAAACAGTTGAAACTGATCAAGAATTTACCATATGGAGAGATAGTGTTATTAGAGAAACAATCGGATTAGGACAGGTATGAAAATAATTTATTACATGCCATTATTTCTAAAGATGCAAGCTGAAAATTCGTCTAATAAAGAATTATTGGATTTCTGTGAATTATTTAAAGTAGTTAGTTCTAATGCAAGTCTTATTGATAGAAGTAATGCATTAGAGACTCCCTTCGATACCAAGGTATTATACGAAATTCCTACAAAGCCTATAAACCCTGTTAATCTAAATTATGATGAGGTATGCATCTCTAGGGCCGAGGAAATTTTGAAAACGGGTAAGAATATAGTTATCTTCTATAGTGGTGGATTAGATAGCACAGTAGTTGTTCTAAGTTTCTGGTTAGCAATACAAAATGATATTGGTAATTTTGATCAAATTACTATTGCCGCAAGTCAGCATTCGATAATAGAAAATCCATTATTCTGGAGTAAAATTATTCTTCCATTCTTTAAACTCACATCGGCAAATGTGGCATTAGAGAATATCAATAATAAAACAATGGCAGATAGATATGTAATGGGTGAAAATGCCGATCAACTTTTCGGTGGCGGACTCCTACATAACGTATTTGATATTTTCAATAAAGAAATAAACGAAGACAATGTTGAGAACTTTTTATCTAATAATAATGTACTTGAAACATCAAAGCCTTATCTGCACAGAGTAATGAAGAATCTTGTAGATAATGCTACGGTAAAGTTAGAGACAATGTCGGACTTAATGTGGTGGATAAACTTTTCATGTAAATGGCAGTCTGTTGCATTACGAACTCTTTGTTTCACTAATTTCCTTGATATAATTTCTGATGAGAGTGAATTGAAAATATTCGATACATTCTTCAACACTGTAGAATTTCAAACATTATCACTATATGGAAATATGCCCAAATGGGGGGATACTCCGTCCATATATAATCATAAATTAGCCTCAAGGTTGTTTATAAAAAAATATATAGATCTCGGTAATTATACAACCATGAAAATTAAGGTACCCTCTCTATATAGAGTGCTTGCTACAGGTAGCTATAAATATAATGCCCTCGGTATTGAAAATGGTAAAATATATAAAATTCAAAATATTGAAATGAGAAAATAATGGCACGACTTTTAGATTACGATAACAAAGATGCGAGAAATGTTAAGCTATCAATACCCAAACATGTCAAATGGGCGTTCAACAAAGAATTCTTTTCAGAAATTTCAAATGTAGAAGGAAGTTCGTTTGAGTTTAACTATTTGTTTGCTGAGAATGATTTTGCAACCAATGATCTCAAATATGCAATAAGAAAAACTATTACCGATTTATATACGAAGGGGGAGATGCCATTATCAATTTGTATTTCTGGTGCCGATAGTGAAATTATCGCTAGAGAAACCGCAGTATTAGGAATACCTTTTGAATTATATTTTCTTAATATATGGGATATAAATGCCAAGGCTAGAAAAATGGCTCAGGATCTGGCTAGTGAACTAAATGTAAAACTCAATATTATTACATTAACAAAGGAAGAAGCATTTGATTCAGTTCTGGAAAAAAATTATAGAAATCTTCAGGCAGAAAAACCTACATATCTATGCCTGCCATATCTTCTAGAAAGAATACCTTTTAATACATATATTATTGGTGGCGAAGGTGATCCACAAAAAAGCGGTGTCGATTATGAACCTTTAGCAAACAGTGACGGAACATATAATGGTATTCCAATTAGCATTACTGAGGTGTATTATCGTCAATGGGCACTTGTAAATCATCGTGCATGTGAAATGTACTTCTATGCCGCTTCTCCATTACTACTAAAATCATACTTCAATCATCCATTAATGATTAAAGAAAATAAAAGAATTGATACACGTAATCTTGTTAATACATTATGGCCGAAACTAACATTCAGTTATAAAACAACAAACTGGGAAGATTCACTTGAATCTAATCGCGAAGTAAGGATGCATATGCGATCTATGAATAAGAATAAATATCGCAATCTCCCAATTACCTGTTTAGTCGATATCTAATCCAATTAGCTACCTCTGATACAACTATAGATTCAATTTCGTTAAAACCATGATAGGTAAAAGATGTGCATGGATCTCCACGTGTTGAACCACCATTCATAATAATTAACTCCTTATCTGGAATTAAATTTATCTTTTCCATTAATTTAGGAATACTATCTATAGAACAGCACATGCATGCATCCTGCTCATGATGTATAACGAGTACAGGAATTCTAAGATTTTCTAACGGCAATAAAGGAACTTCGTAACCAGCATCATCAAGTATGGTAGAGGTTAATACTATTCCATTTGGCATCTCATTCTTATCTGTAAGTTTTATCGAAGAATAGGCGACTGATTGTGTTCCCCTACTTGATCCAATTAACCATACCGGAATTTTAAAATTTTCTCTTATCCAAGATATGATAATTCTAATATCTTCGACATGTTTATTACCCTGGCGGAATCCTTTCAGGAAGGGCAAACTCTGTCTATCCGAAGGAGCATCGACTATAACAACAAGAAAATTCTGATCTGCAAAAAGATTTCGAGAACGGACAAGAAAATTATTTTCGCCCCATCCAAAATTACCATCTTCGGAAATCTGTAATCCACCGTGATTACCTGCGAAAAGAACTACAGCGGCTGATGCCGCTGTATCGGGAGAGATTATAAGTAACCGCTGATTAATATTAGTGCGGGTCGGAATATCAACCACCCGCACTAAACTAGTATCTAGCATTTTACAGAGGTGTTATAACCAGTTGGCCTTTAACAATACCGTTTGCTAAAGAATATTCATCCTTAGCAGCCCAATAAAGAGATAGTATGGCATCAGTATCGTACTCATCATAGGCAGCTTCGCTTTCCCACAATCCCGTATAAGTGAGTGTAAGTTCATCCACAGAATGTGAAAAATTCTGTGATATACATTTTCCTGTAGCATAATACACACTTTGCATTCTCGCATGAAAATCTGCAATAGGTACACTCAAAGTAGTATTAAACCACCAAGGTATCATAGTTGTGGGTCTTGTATAAGTTCTTGTATATTGAATCATTTGATATTTCTCCGATCGTTTTGTTATTTATCAATTATCATATCCGTACACGAAAATAATATCCTTTATCTTTATCAAATCAATAAATACGCAGTAAATTGCAAGGAAAACAAAAATGTTCAGTATCTATCTTAGGAATATCCTTTTATGTATTATTCTATTATTCATATCAAAAGCATTTGCAGATTCGCCAATTACAATACTTGTGGGATTTCCACCCGGTGGCGGAAACTATATAGTAGGACAAATCATATCGGAATCTGCAAACAGACTAGGATATAAGAGCATACTGGAGATCAAGGCTGGCGCTGGCGGCATTATAGGTATGAATGAATGTGTTTCTAGAGTTGAAGATAAAAATCTAATCTGTATAGCTAGTCAAGCACAATATGTATATTCGGTTACAATCCCCACCGAAATCAGAAAATTTGAACCTGAAAATTTATCATATGTAAAAATGATAGGATATAGTCCTAATGTGTTGGTAACCAGTTCAAGAAATAATAAGACCATATCTGAAATAATTGAAGATATGAGGGTTGGAAAACCTGTATCTTTTGCCTCAGGAGCCCTCGGTCTAAAAGTTCTTTCTAATTGGCTATTTACTAAGACTAATGCTCGTAATTCCGTAATAGTCGAATACAAAGGTGTTGGCCCAGCAATCAATGATGTTATAGGTGGACATGTAAACTATGCCTTTGCACCATATACCGCTGTCCAATCGCAAATTTCGGGCGGATTATTGAGAGTTGTAGCCAATGCAGGTGCAGATGCCCCTCAATTAAATGATTATCCTAAATTACAAAAATATGTTCCTGGAATAGATGAGGATACAACAATGTTTGGTGTTGTTATGGGGCCTCGTGCAGATCAATCATCCATTGATAATTATAATAGCATCCTAACACGTATATTACAGGATGATTCTACCCGTAAACAATTAGAAACAATCGGTATCTTTATAATGCCACGTATAACAGGTCCGGCCGATTTCAAGAAATTTGCCCAGGAAGAGAGAACAAGGTTCGAGACACAGTTGAAGATATTACCTCCCCAGTAATTTCTTGTTTTATATCTGCGAGCGTTCGGCGAACTTTATTACGATATAGAAATCCTTTATTCTTCACTTCAAGAAATGATTCAAATTCCTGTATCAATGGACCAATTGTTTCCATTCCTGTTAATTTTTGTCTAAATATTAAATCAGGATATGCTTCTCTGTATCCAAGTATTTTGGTAGAATTTACACCCAACTTATTATAATATTCATCGTTAATTAGTTTCTTAAACCAATCTAATTCAATATATGATAACACTAGACCCGGAGTCCATTTAAACCATTCCCCAATTGCCGGACGATCTATATATCTTACATATTTTGACCATCCTATATCATGCTCATGGCAGACAGAAATCCAATCACCGGGTATACTATAATTATTATGTGTTCGATACCAGGATGGATCACTAGAACAAAAAATGGGCAAGCCCTCTACATAATCCATAAATTTTAATTGAGGCAATGCTCTGGGAAAATCAATCTGCGAATGATCGGATATTGTTTCAGCATCATTTTCATAGAATTTCTTAAGATTAAAATCTATTAGATGATATTTGAGATTAAGAGATGTAGATATCGCAATGGCATAACTTACATCAATGATATTAATATCATCTTCGTATCTTATTATGTAGATATCGGGATTGGCTCCGATATCTACATATGCTCTCAAAACAATTTCACTATCAATTCCACCACTGAAGAGTATAGAGGGGCGTAATCCCGGAAAATAATCCAATGTACTTTTGGCTGCTGCTCTTAGTTCATCACCGAACGTACCGACAGGTCCGAGAAATTTAGTAAATTTTGTATTAAATATCAAATTTCCATTCTGCCTACCAAATTCTGGATCATTTCCATATTTCCAGCTATACCAATTATTTTCGGAGGTATACATTTATTCAACCTTCTTATATGTTCCGAAAAGTATATCCCAATGTGGGGAAAACAATCCGTAATTTTTATTATGTATTTTATGATGTAAACGATGCCATTTTCCGCAGGTCAAAATCGGAAAATCAATATCCTTATTGTGTTCTACACGTTCCTGAATCAATGCTGCCCATACATAGTAGAAAATGCAAATCCACCATTGCCCCGTAACAACACAAAAAACAACAGTAGGAATAACTTCAGTGATCCAAAGATCTGCCGTACTTATCCATGTATCATTGAACAAAAATAGATTATTCCAATGCCAATGTGTATCATTTTTATTTACATATCTATGATGATGCCAATGTATTTTCTGAATAACTAAAGTTCTATGCCCTAGACGATGTATCCAATAGAGCATCAAAGTCCAAAGTAGAAAATATACTAAAAACATGATTATATCTGTTCCATTTTTATTAATTCATTTCCATACCGCTCTGTCGACCATTTAAAATTTAATTCGGCGACCTTGCATAGTTTATCATAATCCCATTTTTCATTTCCGACAAATTTATTATATATCTCTCTATGTGTATTGGCCCCAATAGATCTATCGAATGCATGATCCTTTATCTCTGGATTGCCGACATATGCATCTTTCATAAAATTACTTATATTTTCAAACACACTGCAATTTCTGTATAATACCGCTATAGCTGCATCTGATGGATTAAACGTCCATTTCAACTTAATCGAATATGCCTTACAAATTGTTTCTATGAACGCAAATCTCTCCTCAATCATATATTGCATATTATGAATATTATTTAACTTCTTATTTGTTTCTAATTGCATAAGCCAGGTAATATGTTCATCGTTATCTATAAAACCGGCGTTTTTACAAAAATTAGCAGAACCTACTCTTGTACTTGCATTGTAACACTTGCCAGATTTATTTACAAATTCGTAACCATCGAATCTCGGCACAGTCATATAGATAATTTTAGGTGCACCAAAATTCTGAATGTAAGAATATAATCTTCTTACCATAGTAGGTAATCCGGATGCTACCGTACCTAGGGCAATTAATGGCTGTTCAGAATGAAGATTGGCATGAACAAGACAGGGCCAACGTAATTCACCGACTGCTAGATTAGACATTATATCGCATGTTCCAAGGAAGATAACTTCACTAGATTGTAGTTTATCACCGCGATATCCTTCATCAGTAATTTGATCTCTTATTCTCCAATAACTCTCATAGATCTCTGTATTCCAGAATTGTATATGCGAATCATTAATTTCGTTCCAGTATGTCATACATTAAATTCCCTTACCGTACTGTGTCTATGTCCTAGTAATTGATCATCGAGGTAAACTGATACCTTAAATCGTCTATCACCTGTTTGTTCGGCCTCAGAAATACGCATCTTAAGCATAATATGATTATGAATGATAGAGGAGAATACCGAAGTATCTGGCACTTCGAAGACTGCAAAGATAACTTTATCTTTAGTTGTCATTGGACCATATACTTTTTCAAAGCCCTGTTCGATTACTCCGCGACACATATCGGTGATGTAGTAACAGACATTGAACGGTGTTACTTCGTTTTCAATATCATGACTCGATGCTTGCCGATTTTCTAATAAAATGTCCGTGGGAGTGTATGAAAAGTAAAATCTAGTCTCGCTAGCATCAAATTGACCTGTGATATAACCATCTAATTTTTCTGTACTGATCTTAAATTCACCTTGTGATAGAAAAGGTTTTCTAAACTGTATCTTAAAATTCTTTACATCACCGAATATCTTGATAATTGTATCAAGTGCATCTGCAATAACTACTGCATTATTAAGATAATTTCTATCACCAATTGAAAAGAAGTTTGCTAACATAGGAATCCTTTATTTGAAAAACGATATTGGTACATATGAAATATTATTATATTTGTCATGATATGCCTTCATATATGTTCTTAAGATTGAATCCCACTCCTGAATCTTTTCAAATCCGGTAAACTTAGGTCTAGGCTCCATTTCTGGAAATGCCTCCGAAAAACATTCATGTTTATAATCGAGCAATACTGGTGTTTTATTTAGCATAAGCTTTCTTACTGTTGACAGCTTCAAGAACGAAGCTGTCAACCTCGAATCTAGTTTTACAAATCTAATAATACCATTTAGATTATTATTCTCACAAAAAATATCTATAGACCATTCGCGTTGAGTATCAACACAATAATATTCTCCATTTTTAAGAACTATATCAATATCCCCGAGCCCGGCAATAAAAAAATATCCATTATCGGTAGACCATTTCATTAAATACATATGCCATGCATATTGTGGAGAAAATCCTTTTGAAGACATAGCATACTCAGTGAGTAACTTAGCATCTCTAAATACATCAATGGTACAATATTCAATTTCAATGTTATGCTTCTTACACCATCTTTCAGCATAGCAATAGTCGTGTTCATTTAAAATTAACAAATCTGTTGCAACTTCAACAGATAATTTTCCTATTAACGCCTTAAATGGTATACCTGCAAGATATAAGGATTGAGCAATAAGTTCGCTATCCAACCCACCGCTCATTGTCACAATAATAGGAAGATTATTCTTATTCAAAGAAGCAGCCTTATGTGCTGCCATAATACATTCTGTTCTAAAATCCTTTACGGGACTATCTAACTTTTCATATTCGAAAATAAATGGATCAAACTGATATTTCATGACTTATCTGAGTTAATATACTTGTTTTATATTTTGTAATATATTGTTTTCTTAAGGAATTTATTCTTGCAAATGAAATATTTCGAGATGTACCTATTAACTCTTTTGGATTAAGACCCAAATTGCTCATCATTATAACAGGCCAACCTGCACAACGATATCTATTGGATCGTGTGGCTTTTTTAGCAATTTCCCATGCCATTTTCTGTGCAGACTTAAAAGTAAAATGTTGATTTTGCCAATTACCATATTCACCAAGAATATATCCATATTTCTCTGATGTCGATTCAAACTCCGACCTCCAAACTCTGCTTGTGAGGGTTGTGTTAGCAATATATAGTGGTTCGAACTGAAATGCATCAAGTGGACATGCAGGATCTAATAACCATTCTGTCCATTTTAATACGGTTTCCGGTGTATCATGCGGAAGACCGACAATAAAACCAGAAGTCATTGCTACTTCATCTTTCCATATATCGTTTTTTAGCCAATATAGGAGGTCTTTTATCTTCTCGGGATGCAAACCTTTACCGATAGCTTTTGCCGATTCGTAATTTAAAGATTCAATTCCGAATATAGCAGACCTTAATCCCGATTCTCTTAGTAGTGTTGCTGTTTCCTTGTGAGCATGAATTAAATCATGCCGTAGATAAGCTGAATACTCAATCTCAAACGGAAGACTAGACACAATTTTATGAAGTTCTTCTAACTTTTCTATCGAATCATTATGTGTATCGTCGAGATACATATATCTTGTAACACCTTTCTCATAATAATTTTTTAGGAATTCGTCTCTTAATATATCTGATTTCTTAATAAAATCTAATTTCTTCTTTCCATTTAGTGGATAGGCACAAAATTTGCATTTAAAAATGCAACCTCTCGCCAATTCAATAGGCAGAGCCTCACCCGGAATTATATGATCAGTTTCATGCCAACTGAATACGCTATTGGTAAAATCAAATTTTCCTGAATTTTTATCTCCTAGGAACATTATTTGGTCATCATTTACTCTTTCATATTGAAAGAAAGGATTTTTACCCTCAATAAATTTCATATATTCTATAATAGCACGATCACAATATCCTACGGCATATGCATCACATGGGCCAACTCTGAAATTAGTCTTTGCACCACCTAGAACAATTTTCAATTTAGGATTAATCTTCTTCATCTTATCAAACCATGCAATCATTCTATCCCGATGATATGGGTAATGAGGAGTATTTATTTGATTGCCGGGAGGTTGTGTCTCTTTACCACCAGAGGCAATCTTTTGGAAATTATCTAACTTTTCATCTTTATAGGAAAAGAAGGTAGATGAAAATCCTACTATTAATGTCTCGGGACCAATGAATGCAGCCATCAATTTTTCCATTTCCTCGTCTGTGAATTCAGTAAAGAAATCAATAATCTGGCAGGTATATTCTTCTTTTCTAATTTCCGCAGCAATTCTATATGCACCTATTGCTCGGCCATATGAAAAATTCTTATCCATTATTTCTGTAAAAATTAAAGCATTAACACCCATAACTAATTTAATCCTAAATAACAATAGGCATTTGCCTCACTTGTTTCTGTTTGTTTCCAATCCGATGTTAATGCAAATCCTGCTGAGTTGTATGTAGGCCAAGATGATTTTCTAGGAAAGCTCCATATTGCACTGCCTTTGTGTGCTCTTGCCATGCCTATTGATGCCTCAAGTAGTCGTTTTCCATATCCGTTTTTGCGATACATTTCATCAACCCACAACCCTCGCGAACGAATACTTTTATCTACGCACAAATGACAACTATTTACACCAATAAGTTTATTATTTACATAATATCCATGGTAGTAAGCAGGTAATAAAAAATTTCCCGTATCATATTCTTTACTAGAATATAACATAGCACTATGAGTCTCTATAGGAGATTTTCTCCCCGGCCAGAGTTTATCTTTCCAGATTTCTTCGATTATATCGAAGTCTATTTCAATAATTCCAGTTGTCATAACAGCATATTTATCTTAAAATTTTTCAGTCATAAAAAAAGCTCGCTGTCTTTCGACAACGAGCTCAATTGGTACCGCCTAAGGGAATCGAACCCCTGTTTCAACGTTCGTAGCGTCGCGTATTTTCCACTATACGAAGGCGATGTTGTTTATATCCAGGTTGCTATA
>Ga0315289_10012628_pt1 | contig 11882 bp, 16 predicted proteins | sample YL17G11_40_MG_FD_203452 | JGI IMG/M metagenome (GOLD analysis project Ga0315289, IMG submission 203452) | Sediment microbial communities from Yellowstone Lake, YNP, Wyoming, USA - YL17G11_40 | ecosystem: Environmental > Aquatic > Freshwater > Lake > Sediment | place: USA: Wyoming | collected...
CTGAGAAGCAGTCCGGCAAGAGCCGGCTGCTAGAGACCCTAGAGCTGGTGGTATCCCGGCCCTGGCATACGTCCAGGGCGTCGGTGGCGGCCCTGGTGCGCAAGGTCTCGGACGGGGTCACGCTCCTTCTCGATGAGACCGACCGCAGCTTTGAGCGCGAGAAGGAGTACGCCGCCGCCCTGCTCCAGATACTCAACGCTGGATACCGAACGGGCGCGAAGGCCACGCTTTGCATGGGCAACAAGAACGAAGTGGTGGACCTGCCCGTCTTCTGTGCTAAGGCTATAGCGGGACTGGGTAGTCTGCCGGACACCATCGAGGACCGCAGCATCCTAATCGCCATGAAGCGAGCAGGCCCCGGCGAGAAGGTGGCGAAGCTCCGCCACCGGCAGGGCAAGGCCGAGGGCTGGCCCATTAGGGACAGGCTGGCGGCGTGGGCCAGCACCCACCTGGCGGAACTAGAAGAAGCCCGTCCCGATCTGCCTCAGGTGCTGTCGGCCCGGCAAGAAGACTGCTGGGAGCCGCTGATGGCGGTAGGCGACCTCGCGGGCGGCGGCTGGCCGCAGAGGGCGAGAAGGGCAGCTATCACCCTCTGCGTGCGACAGGAAGACCAGTCCCTCGGCGTCCAGTTGCTCGATAACATCCGCTGCATCTTCGGGGAGCACGGCGACCCCGAGCGGCTAGTGACCCACATCCTACTTGCTGGTCTCAATGAGCGCGAAGACTGGCCGTGGGGAGTCATTGACCATGGGAAGCCGCTCACGACGCACCGCCTGGCCGCCATGCTCAAACCCTTCGGCCTGGGGCCTACTAAGCGGCGCGAGGGCGACGGGACCACACGCGGCTACCATCGCGCCGACTTCCTAGATGCGTGGTCACGATACCTGCCCACCTATACCCCCCAGGAAACCGCCACAAGCGCCACAAGCGCCACAGAAGGCCGCCCTGAATTGAGTTTGGATAGCCCCGGTGTGGCGGATGTGGCGGATGTGGCGGTTGTTCAGGGAGTATATGCCCCCGAACGGGAAGGCCCGCCGTGTCGCCCCAAAGAGGAAGAGGAGGTGGCTGCATGGAAGGTCTAACGCTACTCCGTGAGGCCCAAGAGGCGGGGCTAGAGATCGCCGTGGTGGGCGACTCGCTGGAGATAGTGGGGCCAAAGTCGGCCGGCCCCATCGTGGAGCGCATCCGGCAGCACAAGGCCGAAGTCCTAGCTGCCCTCCTGGGCTGTTGCTCGCCCACCTGCGCGCGCTGCGCCGCTGGGACAGTGCTGCTGCCCGATGGCTGCGAGACCCACCACATAACCCCTGAGATGGTGGGCGCGTGGTGGGCTCTGGCCCAAGAGCGCGACGCCGAGGTTACCTTCTGCCACTGCTGCGCCGGACCGGCGCCTAGCGGGGCGCTGGTGTGCAGGAGGTGTGAAGGGGGCGAAATCTAGCCATGGCTGGAATCCGATCAGACCGTGAAGTCCGCCACAGCCTTGAGAATCCCCACGGCAAGAACAGGGTGATACTCGACCGGGCGATGGCGCACATCAGGTCCGTGCCCTATACGGTGTCCTTGCGGTGGCTGTTCTACCGTCTCCTCCAAGATGGCCTCTACCGGGGCAAGGATGACTACAAGAGGGCCGTGGACATCTTCGCCCGCGCCCGACTCAGCTTCTATGGCGATTGGAATCCCGGAACCCTAGCGGACGAGGGCCGGGCGGCAGAGGTAAGGGGCGAAGGCGACGCCACACCTGAACAATGGCTCGCAGCCGTCACCAGGGGGCTCACGATCCAGCTAGACCGCTGGCAGACCCAGCCGCGATATGTGGAGGTGTGGTTCGAAGCGGCCGCCATGCACGGCCAATTCCGCCACTATGTGAACGAGAACATCACCCTCATGCCCTTCAAGGGGGACGCGAGTATCCCGCTGAAAAACGACACCGCCATCCGGCTGAAGGAGCGAGGTGCTGAACTCGACAAGGAGATCGTCATCCTCTACTTCGGCGACGACGATCCGAAGGGATGGCAGATTCCCGAGAGCGCCTGGGCAGACATAGAGGATTGGGCCGGGTCCGATATAGAGTTTGTCCGCGTGGGCCTGAACCATGGCGACGGGCAGAGACTAGGCATCCCCGAGAATCCTGATCATCCGGGGTGCTATCAGTGGGAAGCCTTAGACGACGACAACGCCTCCAAACTCATCGGCCAGGTGGACGACTACCTGGACCTGGACGCGTTCGCAGAGTGTGAGCACGTGGAGGAGGAGGCGGCCAGCAAGGTGAAGGCGAAGTTGCAGGAAGTGGAGTTCTAATGGTGAAGGCGGGCAAGTGCTGGCAGGGCCAGCCCCACCTTCCGGGCATCATCAGGCCGGATGGGAGCCAGCATTGCGCGAGATGCGGGCAGCAGCTACAGCCGCCGGACAAGCGACGGGCATGGCGCATTTTGGCGCACGAAAAGCGCCGCCCGGATTCGGACACAACATCCGTGGGCACGGCCGACGGCCTATCTGGGGGGCGCATATGCCCTGTAGCCACAGCTACCACGGGGGGGGCCTATGCAGCAGAGTATATGCCCCGTATAGCAGGGCCTACGCCCTGTGGGCTGGGAGAGGGGTTTGCCGTGTGGCCTGGCACTTCGGGTGGGGCAGCTTCACCCTAACCACAGCGACACGTTCACTAGGGCTTGTGTGCTTAGCGACTGCCGGTGTCGTGCTGACACCCTATTGCCACGGCTTGTTGGTCTAAGTCTAGGGACGGCCGGAGTACCTTTACTTTCCTGAACCTGCAACAGCAGATGTGGTAACTTTCACCAACCGCTCGGCTTGTCGGCTAGCTGGAAACGACCTCCTTTCACTAGACCCGTGGTAGGTGTCGGCTTAGGCACCCTACCTTGTTCTTCAAGCTTGTGAACCCCCCTTTTCGGAGACAGGTGGGAACGTTCGCTGCGAAGTCTGCCCCCGTAGATGTTGACCCAGCGTCGTGTGTGTGCCCGGCATTGCCCTCCGCGCCACCGGTACGTCCCCAGGGTGATACGTATCACTGGGGCGGACAGCAGATGAGCCATTTAGACGCTGGCGGGCCACTCCAAGCGGCCCCTCTCCAGACTCGCGGTGGTGGTGCTAAGCCCCCCAAAACCTCGGCAGTTATCTGCTGTTCACCCATCCTGCCAGGTGTAGGGCAGGCCCCAACAGCAGGGGGTGGGGAGCTGCGGCTGCCCGGCACGTCTCGGCCGCTCCTCCGCGGCCGGCCTCAAGTCTCATGTCACCCTGCCTTGCCAGGGAGGACCGCTACACAAGACTCGTCTGGCTCCCTGAGGCCGAGCCAGGCCAAGAGGAAGCATAGGGAGACGTATTAGCGAGGCTCCCGGCTGCTCACGCCGGTGCGCCAGGCGCACGAAAGGCCCCGCGATACCCAACGGGCGGCCTGTGCCTGTTGACTGTGGCGACCCGTTTCCCTACAACGGCAGCGGCGGGACGGCCTGACGCAGCTCTCCCGTGGCCAGGTGGTCGACGTACCGCTGCGTCGTGGCGATGCTGGCGTGGCCCAAGAGCTTCGAGACGGCCACCACGTTGCCGCCGGCGCGGAGGGAGCGCAGGGCATAGGTGTGGCGCATGGAGTGCGGGCTGACTCGTTTGGCATCGATGCCAGCGGCCTCGGCGCAGCGGGTGACCAGGTAGGCCACGGCCCTGGGCGTGAGCCGTCTGCGGCTGCGCTTCCCGGCAGCCCTGTCGTGCGCCCGGAAGAGAGGGCCGGGCGTCCCCAGGTGCCGACCCGTGGCAGCGAGGTAGGTCTTCACCAGCGCTGCCACTTCGGGCCGGACGGGGACGACGCGATCCTTCCGGCCCTTCCCCTGCCGCACGTATAGCACTGTGTCGCCGTCCTGGTCCTCGAGGGCATCTGTCACGTCCAGCGCCACCGCCTCGGACACCCGCAGCCCAGCGCCCAGCAGGATGGCCAGGAGGGCCTTGTCGCGGGGATTCGAGGCCACAGCTATGATCTGGCCTATCTCAGGCTCACTGAGGACGCTGTAGGGCTTCCTGACGGTGCTGCGCGGGGTACGCAGGGCAGTGCGTACGACTTCAGCAGGGAGCCCGTGGGCGCCCATGCTGCCCGCCCAGGAGAGGAAGGAGCGGAGGGCCGCCAGAGCTTGGGACTGAGACGCCGGCGAGAGCGGGGAGGCAGTGACGGCCGCGCGGTAGGCGGCCAGGTCGGTGCCGGTGACCTGGGCCACCGTCTCACGCCCGAGGTGGTGGAACGCGGCCTCAAGGTGCCGGCTGTAAGCGCGGCGGGTGTGGCGGCTGTCACAGGCGGCGTCGAGGTAGGCGTCGACGACGACGGGCCAGGGCGTGGCTGATGTCAGATCTTGGGCGGCCTTGGGGACCACAGTGGTGGTCATCGGGGGCCTCCTTGTGACACTCGTTTTGCTGGTAACACTCGTTATCAGAAGCTTCTTCGGAGACTATGACGCTTCAGGGCCGCTCGTTCCGTATCCTGCCTTCTCAAGCGCCTCGCGGATCAGCCCCGATACAGTTACACGGTGCTCCGTTGCGACGGTCTCCTCGGTTGCTCTCCTAAGCAGGGCTGTGTAGATATCGCGGGGTAGCCAAATGGTCAATCTGCGGTCGTTGCTCATCTCACCAACTCCTCACCAGTTTCCAGGTCGTCTCTTCGGTGGTTCCGCCACTCTTGAGCGCCCGGTCTATGTCCGCCTTCACGCGGTTGATGTATCCGTTCATGTCGGCCAGGTTGCTGAATCCGGGCGCATGGCTGTCATGTTCCCACAGCCGCGTTATCGGGGTGAGACAGCCGCCAGTCTCCCGGCTCAGGCTCACGTTCGCCTGGGGTACGTCGCCTTCGGCCAGAAGTCGGAAGAGTGGCACCGACTTGTCTCCAGACTTTCGGACATCGATCCATAGTTGCGCCTTCATGCTATCTCCTCTCCAGCTACTGTCCCAAGCTTGAAGCTGGGGCATCCACACTTGCGGCACTGGCCGGTCTTGTCGGCGTGATTCCGGCGAACGTGTCTGCAAACGCAGGCGTCCATATCCCACGCCTTAGCCTGAAACGGCTTGCGGCGCTCATACCCGTTGCAGTCACACTCGACGCACCCGCCGCCGCTCTCGATATGGTGATACTCCTCGTGACCGCACTTGCACGGCGCCATGTAGAGGCCCGTTGTGGTGGCGAGCTTGGGCGGCTTCGACGGCGGCTCCTCGCCCAGATACTCATAGATCTGCTTCACCTGTGCATGAGACTCGACGGCCTGCTTACAGTATCGCTTGCGCAGTGTGTCGATAGCCTCTCGCGCTGGCAGGCTCTCGACCTTGGCCAGGATACCTGCTAGTAGGGTGCCCGTTCGCCCGTGCCCGCCTTGACAGGCTATCTCCACGCGCTGGCCGGCCTCTAGCATCTCGACGGCCGTATCAACCAGAGTGGCGTAGTAGTCGGCCTCTAGTGCCGCTTGATCCGTCCAGTCCACGACGATGAACGGCCACCAGGGGTCAATAGGAGCCTCGACCCCTGCCGATGCCAGCCCGCCCAGGTGTCCGAACCACTGGCGGTCAAGGTAGATACCCGCATCGGGCCAGGGCTCCGGCCCTGGTATCCCGTCCTTGGGCCGGTCCATTAGCCCGCTGGCCAGCGCCGTGAACTTGCCGATCTTGACTTCGGTGCGCCAGTGTCGGTCGTTATCGCGCGGCCACGTTTGCGCCGTCGCTGTTCGCTTGTCCTTCCAGGGAGGTCTCCAGGTCATTATGATCCTCTCACTTTCGCCCAGCGGTTCCGGACTGATGGCCCAGCGTACTCTGCTACCTTGACCATCTTTCCTGCTAGGTTGGCGTCCAGCACTTTCTTTAGCCCGCTGACACTCCACAGCTTGTCGTAAACGATGTTCCCGTTGTGGGTCAGGCCAAACGCGGTATCGACGAATAGAACGGCCGACAACTGGCCGCGCCTGTAGGCCAGCGCCGTCTTAGCGCAAACGGCCCACTTCTTGCCACCAAACGCTCCGCCAGCCCATTTTCCCTTCTCGAAGATCAACACCAGGAACAGAAGCGTTTGCTTGCCGAATCTCCGCACGAGTCCATCATAGTTGGCCCAAACGTGAAAGCGCCCGCCTTGTTTCAGTTGCCCAAGCGCGGCCACAAACGCCTTGAATTGAGGATTCCGAACGACCTTGTGCAATTGCGCCTTGCTCAGGCCATAGCGCGCTTCACCAGCACAGGCGATCTCGACATAGCGGGCCATCTGTTCGGCCAGCGTGTCGGCCAGCGTGTGAAGTGCTGCGTCTGCGGCGTCATCCTCTATCGCAAGGTCGGCCAGCAGGTAGAAGTCGGCCGCTGCTTGCGCCAGGTTCAGCTTAGGGTCAAGGCCAAAGTCAACCTGAGCGTCGCCTGTGAACTTCTTGACCTTCACCTTCGGATGGCCGACCGAAGGAGTCGGCCATCCCTTCTCGTTTACGCTTGCGCCTGTGAAGCGTGCCATCTTAGCTGACCTTGACGGTCGCGGCTAGGCCGTCGATAGCGACCATAGCGCCCGTCGGTATCAGGAGCGCGCCTGCCACTGCTACGACGCAAGGGATACGAAGCTCTCTTGCGACGATCGCGGCGTGACACGTTCGGCCGCCTATCTCCGTGACGATGCCCGCCGCGCGTCGCATTGCTGGTACCATGTTAGGCGTCGTCATCCGCGTAACGAGAATCTCGCCCTTCTGTACGTCGCGGGCGTCGCCCTGAGTAACCCGCGCTGGCCCTTGCGCCTGACCCCTGCTTGCCGGTTGGCCTGTGAGTGTCATCACCTTGTCCCTTCCCTGACCTGCCATCTTCGGGCCCTAGGCGGTCGGCCCCAGGGCGACGGGCCTTGCGGCCCGTTTCGGCTCAATGCCGTTAACAGCCTTGCATCGCTTTCAGCAGTTGGCTTGGCTCTTTGCCCCTTAGACGCAATTCGGCCCCTGCCATCTAGGGGCCGACGTCTAGCGGCTGATTCCGGTTGTGACCTTAGGGCGAGGAGCTTTACCGCTTGCCTAATCACAATGTTCGGTTGTTAACTGCTATGATTCTGCCAGCGTTTTCGTGTGACCTTATTCAGGCCAGGGAGATACTCGCGCTATTGGCCCGTAGCATAGCCTACGGATGACCGCGCCCGCCGACCGTCCCCACGCGCGTTGACTCGCCCTGCCTTGCAGCGGCATACTTGGGTCGCGGCAGGTACTCGGCGGCACGGCCCACGGTCGGCCCTCTCAAGGTGACGTGGGTCATTGTGTCGGCTTGTGCCTGTCGCTTGCCTTGTGTGCACTGGGGCTCGTCTCCGCTTGTGGCTGTTGACGGTTTCTTCGGCCACGGTGTCAGACTGGCACCACTTCACCCTTGTGTCAATACCCTAATACGTATCTACCTTTCATAAATGTTCCGACTATTGCGGCGCGGCTAATGGTGAGTATACGCTGGAGTCACATCGTGACAAGGCCGGTGACCCCCGGCGGCACTGGTGCCGGAAGTACAACGCCTGGGGATTCCAAGCCTAAGTCTTCGATGACCTCCGCAGCCGGGCGGTACTTCGGGCGCTCACGGAGGGCTGAAGGCTCACCGATGGCGTGTCTATGAAGAGACGATGCCGGCGGTTATCCGCTCTTCGCCCCCCCCGGCCTGTCGGTAGGCCCCAGGACAGGTCCAGCAGCCGTGGCCCAGGGCTTGCCCCCACCCTGCCCTGTCGGTGGCGGCAGTCCCCTAGGACAGGGGTGGCCCTGCCGGTCCACCAGTCACATACCCCACCCCCCTCCCACCCCACCCACATAGCAGGCAGGGGGGGTATGCGCAGGGGTGCCAGCACCCCCCTGGCGAGTCCTTGATGATGTGAACGGGTGCCCCTCACGCTGGCGAAAAAATCTGGGGTTTGCCCTCTGGCCTGCCTGCCCGGTGGGGGTCTAGGGGTTCCTCCAGGCCGCCCCCACTGGTGGTGGTGGTCTCCACGTCCGGGCCACCAGTGGGCCGACCTGCCCCCTCCTGGCCGATCTAGGCTTAGGGGGCATCCGGGCTAGTGGCAGCAGGGCTCCACAATGGCCGAGAAGGGGCCTGAAACGAGGGGGGCGTTATCTTGGGGTATCCCCCCGCCGTCCTCCGCCGCCACATGACGGACGGCCCTCATCACCTTAGTTTGCCCTCACCCTCCTTGACTCGCGGGTGTACAATGCGATTGTCCCCGCGTTAGGAGGTAGACGGTGGAGCGCCGCATCGAGGAAGGGGGGGTTGCAGGCGGTGGCGGCGGCCTATCGAGAGGGGGGTGGTATGGGAACGCGGGCGGGGGGCGTCGGACCGCCGCCTACGCTTGTCCTGGCGCAGCTCTGGCGCCAGCAGGCCGGGGCGCAGGAGAGCGCATACTGTATTGCGTTAGTGTGTGAGGAAGTCAAGCGACCGCTGGTTCGCAAGCAGACCCCGCGATCGGACAGGCCAGCTGACAGGAGTCGCCCGTGAGGCAGCCTCTACCGCAAGCCGTCAAGGACTTCATTGCCGCGGCTCGGGTCTGTCGCATCGCAACCGTGCGACGGAATGGCGAGCCGCATGTCATCTCTGTTTGCCCTGTCTTCGACGGCGAGTCCACGGTGTACGTGGATATCGGGCCAGACTACGTGACTGCCAAGAACATCGAGGCAGAACGGCGAGTTACCGTTCTGATTGACGAGTACTCGGAGGACTGGAACGAGCTGAAGGGTGTGGTACTTCGTTGTGGGGCGGAGCCCGTGAGTGGTGCCGAGCAGGACGCTGCCTGGGAGCGCATCCGCCTGAAGTTCCCGCAGTACAAAGGGATCGGCTGGGAGCCGCGCCTCACCCTCGCTCTTCGAGTACACAAGTGGCGGCAGTACGGAGTGGCCGATGGAGACACGGCGACCTAGTCGTGCCGGGACAGCGTAGTGTATGAGCCACTTCCCAGCGAGGGAGAGGCTGCTGAATGACAGTCAGACGTGATGGGACATACGTCTGGGCCACATGGCTCTCAAGGCTTATGGCCGGTGACAGCTCGTGTGAGTGGGGCGCTTGGTTCAAGAGCCATTTCCAGGGCTATGCAAAGGCCCCGAGCGACTTCGACCTGGCGGCCTGGACGATCAAGCATACTCGGCTGCTGCGTGAGCTGCGCATCGAGCGGCAGGCGGCCGGGGACCAGATCCTGATCGAGGAGCAAACCCAATTCTACTACGAGAGACCGAGCACGGGGCTGGTGGTGTCGGGGAAGCCTGACTTACTGACGATTTCGGGCGACACTGTGTGGGTATATGACGCCAAGACCGGGCAACCCCGGACGGGGGACACCGTTCAGGTCATGATCTACATGTACTGTACCCCACGTACCAACCCCGCGTTCCAGACCAAGACCCTCAAAGGGGTAGTCGTCTATGAGAACAATCGCGTGGAGATTCCTCCCAGCGCTATCAACGCGGAATTCGAGCGGAACTTCAACTACTTCCTAGACATCCTGGACTCGGACATCGAGCCCACTAGGGCATGGGGTCGGCAATCACTAACCGTTCCGCGATGGGGTGGGCTCTTGCTGGCGAGCGTAGCCCCACCACTGTCGATCGTGAGCATGCAGCGCTGTGGTGCCAAGAGTGTCCATCACCGGACTTCCCAGCTTCCACTGTTCTAGCATGGCCGGCGCCTCGCCACCAGCCCAAAGTCGCCTGTGATCGTCAGCGAGGCGGAGCGGCGCAGAATTCAAATCATGAGTCGGCCTGGCGCGATCCTTCCACCCCAGCTTTGCAGGTTGGCTCCAATGGATGGCACGCCGCCCTCTTCACATAGCACGGTGCCGATCCTCTTGACACCCGTGCTAGACTTGTGGTGTCCCGCCCATGAGACGCATTCAGTGCTTCTGGCGAAGGCAAGACCCCGCGGCGGATCAACCCACCAAGGCACGTTCACTAGCTACAGACCGGCCTGTGCCCGTACGAGAAGTGAGAGCGATGCTGCGATGTGTACCACGCCTGCTCCTACCGGGGCATGCTTCTGGGCGGAGCGTTGGTGGCGCTGGGCGCCCTGTTCTTTGGAGGTGGCGGTAGGCCCAGCCAGCCGGATGACATTCCTGTTGAGACTGGCAACGTAGCGGGGACGGTCGAGTACCGTGTCACGCGCGCCCTTGTCGGGAGCGACCTTGGCGCCGACGGCTTTGAGGCCTACGGGGAGGTTGTCGAGGTGGCCTCGGGCGGGATCAACAATCGCACAAGCGCCTACCAGATACTGGGCGTCCCCACCGGGATCTACCAGACAAGGGGCCACATGACCGCGCGATACGCTGGCTATGCCTAAGTGGTTGCACCTGACATTATGGCCAGGACCAATGCCACCGCTACCGCCAACTTCTGTTTCACCACGCAGTTCGGCGTGGCGACGGGGGCTGGGATACCCCGGAATGTCAAACGTCTTGGCGGGGCGGGCTCGAACAGCGATAGCAGATATCCGCGCCCTGGGTGAAACGGGGCTCCAGAGCCAAGAACTTCTCGCCAAGCAGGTCGAAGGCGCGGGCAAGACCCTTTCCGCATCCGTCGCCTGCGCCGCAGAAGTTGCCCGTCCAGCAGGGCTTTGACCTTACCGGCTGCCGAATGGGATCGACGGTGGCCCTCATATCCTGTCCTCCCACTCGGCCCCGCGGTAGGCCGTGTGCGCCTCTCGTCCAGACCCATCGCCATCGATAGTCGCCGTGTCGGTCATGCCGCTTCAGCCTTTTCACGTGGTCTGCGGCGGTTCCTAGAACGCTCTACGCTGGGCCGTCACGGGACATCATATGGGAGGTCACGAGGAACAGTCTTCCGGGGACAGTCTTGGGTGGTGGAGGGGTGTCAGCTTACTACCACAATGGTGCTGGAAGGCGGCTACCTACCTTTCTGCCGCCGTGTCCAGTCGGGGCGCTATCTCCCCCCCTCCCTCTCGGGGGCTTAGCCTGCTTGAGCCGTCCTATGGGCTTCCTGGTGTGTCTGAGGGGCATCTGGAGCGTCGCCTAGAGCAGCCCCCGGAGGAAGGGAAGGGGGCGTCCCCGGATCGGGACCTGCCTTATGTGTGGTCCGATCGGAGCGCCGGTTTCTCACGAGTTCCGACCGGAAAGAGAACATATCTACGGAACACACCTCAGGTCCACAGAACCCTTGGCAAGCGCGGGCGAGGCGCAGGAGACAAGAACAGAGGACGAAGGCCTAGGCCATCGCCCTCTCTGTCTAACGCTTCTCGACTAGCGCTAGCGTTCGCTGTCCGACAGGCTGCGGTACAGGGCGCCGAAGAGGACAAGCAAACCGGCCACAGCGAAGAGGCCTCCCAGGACGGCCGGCCACAGGACCCAGGCATCGGCAGGCCCGCTGCCAGTTCTGGGTAGCTCCCGTATCACCGGTGTGGGCGCCGCCAGCACCTGCGAGACAGGCGTGCGTGTCGGTTCCGCTGCAGCGGGCAGTGCTTGGCTCACACGCGTCGACGTCGGAAGCGGCGCGTTAGCGGCCGCGGGCGGTGGTGTGCTTATGGCCGTAGCCAGCAGTGTGCCGGTGGGCGTCGATGTGGGCATGGCCGTGCTGGTCGGCATGATGGTCGGCGTGGCCGTGGGCGGTGTGCCTGTAGCCGAGGGTACAGGCGTGGCCGTGGGCGGTGTGCCCGTAACCGAGGGTACAGCCGTGGCCGTGGGCGGCGTGCCCGTAGGGGTCTCCGTCGCTATCGGCGCAGCGGTCTGAGTCGGCGTTGGCGTGTCCGTCGGTATTGGCGTCGACGTGTCGGTCGGCGTCGCTGTTGGCGTGTCGGTGGGCACAGGCGTCGGCGTGTCAATAGGCATGTTCGTGGGCGTCGGCGTCTCAGTCGGCGTGTTGGTGGGTGTGTTGGTAGGCGTCTCAGTCGGCGTGTTGGTGGGTGTGTTGGTAGGCGTCTCAGTCGGCGTA
>Ga0315289_10012629_pt1 | contig 11882 bp, 10 predicted proteins | sample YL17G11_40_MG_FD_203452 | JGI IMG/M metagenome (GOLD analysis project Ga0315289, IMG submission 203452) | Sediment microbial communities from Yellowstone Lake, YNP, Wyoming, USA - YL17G11_40 | ecosystem: Environmental > Aquatic > Freshwater > Lake > Sediment | place: USA: Wyoming | collected...
ACAATGATTGTGTTTGTGTCATTCCCGTGAAGCTTGTCCTCACGAAAGTGTGGAACGGGAATCCATTATAAATACAAGTTTCCCGTTAATTCCCAAAGAACCATATTTATTACCCGTCACCCGTCACTTATTACTTATCCATTACGCAGCGGAACCCGGTGTAAGGATTCCCATCGTAGGGGTCTAAAGACCTTCGTTTTGCTACACGCAGACCAGACTCTCTGTCTATAGTAGATTCCTCTCCCCATGATCCGCCACGTACAACGACTTCTTTTCCGGACGTTGGACCTGTTGGATTATCTTTTGGGGATACTGCATAATATTTGGCGTCGTACCAGTCGGCGCACCATTCCTGGGCATTGCCAGCCATATCATACAGACCGTATCTGTTGGGGTCGAAGCTACATACGTTTGCAGTCATCGTCCAGAAATCTTTACCGCTACCGCCGTAGTAGTTAGCATTGTCGTGGAAGATGTGATCACCCCACGGATAACGCTTTCCGATCACCCCACCACGAGCGGCTTTCTCCCATTCGGCTTCTGTAGGAAGACGTTTACCCGCCCATTTGCAGTATTCAACGGCATCGTGCCACATGACGTTCACTGCTGGTTGATTGGGCAGATTCATTCCCGGCTCGTTCCAGTGTTTCAGTGGCTTATATTTTGTTTCATCAACGAATTTCTTATACTGGGCGTTAGTTACTTCGCAAGTATCTATGTAGAAAGCCTTTAAGAAAACCTTATGGACAGGCTTTTCATCGTCGGGACCTTCATTACTGCCCATCTCAAACTCACCTTCGGGGAGCAGAACCATCAGGGAACCATCTTTACCTTTCGGCACTCTGAGTTTGTCAACCTCCACTTTCGCTTGAGCGGTAAATTGTCCACTCGGATATTTACTAAGGTAAGTCAAATAATCACCTAGCATTTTCGACTGCTCTGCCTTATTCCATTCGAGGTTTTCGAGGGCGGACTTCGCTTTTGCCGCATACTTTCCGCCAGGATGATTCTTCAAAAATGACTGATATGCCTCAATAGTGTTAGTCTGTTGAGCTTTCTTAAAGTCATTTCTATCGGCACATCCTGAAAGAAACAAAGCTATCAGAAGAACGATCATACATCCAAAAAGCAACCTTTTTTTGTTTGACCCCATTGTTTCCCCTCCTATATAAGTACCATTTTTTTGGGCTTCATAAGAAGCCCTTCGTTGAACACAAAGAACCTATCCACGTCAGATTATGACTCAATGTCCTCCGTAGTCTTTCTTAGCTCACGGGCATGTGAGTAGAACTCCAGTAGTGTCATCCTCCGCAGAAAAACAAACCCTCGTGTAGCACGTATAAGCGGGCTTGGATGCTCGTTGAAAAACTTACGGCCTAGACAGGTCTTTAGCATCTGATATTGATGTACCTGAACCTGCTGCGCCAAAACCGAGAAAGGTCCATCACATTCGTAGCTTGGGAATGAGGCATCCTTCTGTGAAACGAAAGCATTGGCGAAGGCGTTCTGCAATACAGCAAACATATTTAGTGATACAGGAACGTAAAGGTTTACTTCAGATGGATGGAAGCGATACCAGACGTTTCTGTATCCCAAAACCTCAATATCAGAACGACCTGTTCTGGCTTCATATTGCCTTAAAGCTTCTGCGATAGCTTGAAGGACTTTGTAATGCGTATCAGGTCCGCTTGCCTCTGGATCTAGTGCGACTGTTACTACGTCAGGCTTTGTGTCGTTAAGAAGTTTTATTATTGGCGTAACGTCACGATTTATCTCAGGCTCCTCTGTAAAAATCTCCCCCTTGTAAAAACCCAGGCGCAGATGCCTGATGGATTTTGTATCGAAGCCCAGATACCCCCAGAGGCAGTCAGCCTCCCATTCACGGATCATCCCCTTAAATTGTTGTATATATGGTAAATCTCTCCTGCCCGGATATTGAGTTTCAAAATAGTTAATCATCTCGTCAATCCGATGTTCCAGATTATCAATGCTTTCCTCGTCAAAAATCTGCATAAGGTTGCGCAACATGCGCCTTGCTTCGCCTTCGTCTTTCATAATTGGGCTATTCCCCGCCAATCCATCAAGATATTGCCAGATGTCACGATTTCTGCCATAAATATTATTTGGATTAAAATAATTTTCTGTAACAAGCGATTCAAAATCACGGCTTTTAAGGAAATAACGTATTTTCTTGACTATAGATAACGCATATTTATTAGTCACCGAATTGAATCCAGAGGTCATGTAAGTAAAGTGATGGCTATTACTTGCGTTACGGATGTGTCTGACTGCAAAAGGCAAATAACCGAGCATTATGTCGTCGTGATGTGGGGCAGTGTGCAGAAAAACTGTATCACTACGGACTTTGCTCCCCGTTTCAAGCTTCTTAAGTAATCTTTGCTCAACCTCACAGGTGATTTCAGGGATACTTGCGTTGAGTTTGCCCATTAGCACAGAACCAAAGCGATCTTGTTTGAAATCTTCCTCATTCAGATCGCATACACGCTTTCGCTTATCCAGTGCAAGATCGATCACGACTTTTTCCACCGTCTCGTCTGAAACACTCTCCAGGCGCACAAAGGACTCGTATTGTCTTTCAACCAGTAGTTTAGATGCTCCGGTAGTTACGTATAGCCTTGCATTTGGTAGTTTTTGGAGGGCGGTGGTAGGATAACGGACGTGTTCATCATTCTGGACAGCATCTTTTACGACCTGTGCCTTCGCCTCTCCAGCGGCGATGAGAATGGCTGTGCAATTGGGATTATAGGTGATCGTGGATAAACCTATGGTGATCACCAACCGCTTTTTAGCAACTTCGATCCCACCGAGATCCGACGCCGCCGCTGCCTGAGTTTCGTAATTTATCTGTGTAAGCCTTGTTGTGGAGTTGTGGTCTGATCCCATCACGTTGAAAGCTATGTGTCCATCAGGTCCTATGCCACCCAAAAAGAATCCAATCCCACCGAGTTTCTTTATTTTTTCCTCATACTTGTAGCACCATTGATCAATGTTTTCAAGGATTGTCTTTTGTAAATTCTCCCGATTATCTTTTGCCTGTCGGTATCGAAGCGGCAGATCAACCTCTGAATTGTCCCATATATCATCAAGCTCGAATCCCTGTGGTATGCCTATTTGAGAACAGTCAATAAGCAAAGCCTTATCCTGATCAAGTCCGAAATCCTTTATATAAAATCTATTTACGTAGTAGTAAAAGCTGTTGTGTTGAGTCGGCTGGATAGGGTAAAACTCGTCTATCTGGACGAAATGCAGGCTTTTCATATCAGGGCGTATGCCGGGGTCCAGACCGTTTTCCTCAAGGTCTTTTTGTGTTTCGGGCTTATCCCACCTTTGCAGATAATGATTGACCCACTTGATGAAGTATTCGGGCGTTTTCCCTGTTGGCAGAGATATAACACCGCCGGGGTTTGCCTGCACCCATTCAAGGAACCTCAGAGCGGTCAGCTTTCCAAGAGCAGGGAAGTTATCCACGACAATCACACCGATTTTTTCAATAGGCGGATAAATCAGTCTTTGACTACTTTTTTCAAGCACGATTTTTTCTACTTTTGATTCCAATGCTATTTGGCTCATCTATATTTATCCTAACTTTTAATAGTAGATTGCTCTTTACTACCCGATTCTAATAATCGTACATCCTCTAAGTCAACCTTACGACCAGCCGCTAGTTTTGATGCAATAAGATCATTCCGTGATACGACATAGAATGTCTGGTCTTGATATTCCATTGTCTCTCGATTATGCCAGGCATTTTCAAATTTTAACCCAGGTGTAGTTGTTTGAACATCAATACGGACTCGATCTTTAAAAATCGTAATCTCGTGAGCAAGTAATTTATCTGCTGAAATGAGTTCAGCAGTACCAAACTTTGCTTCTATAAGAGCATCTAGTAAATTTTGTGCATTGGCAGGAGTAGCTTCAATGAGAATATCAAGGTCGAATGTAGCACGAGGTACACCATATAATACAGCGGCGATTCCACCAATGACAACGTATTTAACTTCATGTTTTTGAAAGGACGAGAACACGTCCCGCAATTGGTTTAGCATCCTTTTGCTCCACGATTTGGGGATTATTACTTAATATTAAGTCAGTAAAAAGGCATAACATATCCATTCGATCTTGCAGCGATAATGACTGAAACCACCGTGCTTTAGCTTCTATGGTTTCTTCTTGAAAGTCGTGAGAAATAGTTTTGTCTATCATAACTTGAATCCTTAATTGCCAGATGAATTTGCGGAGATATAAACATTAATAACTTGATCCAGTACCTTAACCGTTTTCAGGAATTCTTCCATTTGCACGGCATTTTGGTGGAAACTATCAAAATCAGGATCAATAGTAATGGGAACAAATACGTTAGTGCTGATGAACCAGTTATCATGTATCCACGTCGCAGTAATTGTGTTTCCTTCCGTAGTTTTTATAGTGTAGAATATCCATATACCTTTGTCACTGTGAACCATTCCAGAGTACCACTGTCCTCTGGCGCTCTCTGCCCAAATCTTCTTTGCCTGCATATTATCTGAAAACTTCACCATGTCTATGCCGACTTTATACATATTCGGGCTTATCAAATCAAGATGACAGGCAGTCTCAAAATCTATTATCGAAAACTCTTTAATGCCTACTTTGACGATCTCTGTGGAACTCTTACTTAATGATTGAAAACCAAAATCTTTCAACAAACATAAAAATTGCTCTGCTATATTAGACGAAGGCAACTGTTCCTGAATATGTATTAGCTTGTCAAAATTTTGGTGAAAATTATCAAAAATTTGCGCAGATAGAACAGCAGAGCGCCCAACCATCTTTTCAAGTGATGACCAGAATTGTTCTTCTACTTTACCTGCTTCTATCGTTTTATTCTGGAAAAGCTCAATAAGGAACTTATCATAATTTCCTCCGCTTCCTTCTTGAGCAATAAGCTGAGAATATACAATAGGAGCTAATACGGTTGAGGCACCGTTCGAACGTTCCATTTTGTCGTAGAAACCATGTCGAGATGCTACTCCAAGTTTCTCTGCCAAATATGCTTCAGCCGCAATAACATAATCCTCGTTCTCACCGCTCATCATCTTATTAATAAGGTAATCATGCTTTTCGGCAAAGAATTTGTCTTTCTCTAATAGTTCCTTGTAGTATGATTTTAGCTCATCACCGGGCTTAAACTTGTGAAGTAGTTCATGGACGAGGGTGCTTACGAAATCTGTCTCGTTAATCGGATCCGTTTTTGAGAAAGAGTGAACACTCTGATTGCAAGGCAAGGCGTACGAAACTGGCAAATTAAAATAGGCTAGGTAAATAGTGATCTCGTGTGTCTCTGACTGATAGCCTGTACCAAGAAAAGTATCCACATCTGTAATGATACCTTCAACTGAATATTGAGAAAGCTTTGCTTCTAGTTCATCGCACTTTTGTTCTACTATCGGTTTTATCTCTGTCTGCCAGTATTCTGGATAACCATTTTCTTTTAATGCTTTAATAACATCTATCAACTCTTTTCGGCTAATAGAATCTGAAAGTAGATAGTTGAGAACAGAAATGTAATCATTTTTCGCTTTAGCTTTTACTTCTCGTTCAAGTGTAGACATGTCTTCAAGGTGAAAAATGATCTCATCTATCGTTTCCGCCTGAACTAAGAAGAACAAATTACCCAGGTACGACATGGAGATTCCACCTATGAGGCGTTCTCCTTCGGGAATTAGGTTCCCGAGTGCTTCCTGCCACCTTTTTGATTCCGTTGGATAAAAACGATTGTGAAAATTATTATGAGATATTGCTGACAAGAAACCAAACAAATCGTATTTAAATGATGAGCGAACTATCCATCCACTTTTATTGGACATTTGGATCCCCCTCACAAACATTCAGTTGCGTGAACTAATTATCATTTGTCAAGAACTCTAAATGATATACCAAATTCGCCCTTTGCCATCAGAAGGTATTGACATCACCATAAACAAGTGCTAAAGTTCATACAAGATTATCATAACTCAGTTTATATCATTTGTAAAGACCTGATCGCATAAAAATGGAGGTACTCATGGTAATAACTTTGGTAAGCTTTATAGGATTTCTACTACCCTCAATGGTTTTGGAGACTCAAGGCACTGATTTTCTCGTTGATAAAAAGCCAACTTTTTTGTTAGGAGCTAGTTATTATGGCGGGCTTGGTGCTTCCGATGAGTTCGTTGACAAAGACCTGAAGGAACTGAAGGAACATGGCTTCAATTGGATCCGAGTGTGGGCAACTTGGAGTGCTTATGACAATAACGTATCGGCAGTAGATTATCAGGGAAATGCACGAGAGCCTTATATGTCGAATCTCAAAAAGCTGTGTGAAAAAGCGGATAAACTTGGCATGATCGTGGATGTTACTCTTTCAAGGGGCAATGGTGTTGTGGGATCGGGATCGCTACCGTCTCAGGAGTCTCATTTAAATGCAGTAACTGTCCTTGCTGAAGAACTGAAACCCTATCGCAACGTTTACATTGACATCGGCAATGAGAGAAACATACAGGATAGGCGTCACGTTACGTTTGAAGAACTTGCCATCTTACGAGATCGGATAAAAGAGATTGATCCTTTACGCTTGGTTACTGCTTCACAAGGTGGTGATATATCCCCAGAAGAATTGAAAAAGTATCTGGAAGAAGTAAAAGTTGACTTGATAACCCCTCACAGACCCCGTCACACTGGTTCACCGCAAGAAACAATAAACAAGACAAAAGAGTATCTCAAACTTATGCAAGATATGGGGAAAGTGGTTCCATTACATTATCAGGAGCCATTTCGGCGTGGGTATGGGTCATGGCAACCTGTGGCAGATGACTTTCTGACCGATTTAAAGAACGCAAAGGTAAACGGAGCCGCTGGATGGTGTTTACATAACGGCGATGTACGAGATTCAGAAGGAGGACGTCCTCGACGCTCATTCGACATGCACCCGGAAGAAAGCAGACTGTTCGATCAACTTGACGAGGAAGAAAAAAAGGTGATCTCTCAAGCGAGTTCCATCGCCTTCCGATAATAAAAGTGTAATATCCTTCAGCTATACACGTCCCCCAAATCCTCTGCGTATTCTTGCAGGCTGTTTCGGAGCAGTTTTCTCCCTCTATGAAGCCTTGACATCACAGTTCCGATTGGGCATTGGACTATTTTTGCTGTTTCTCTATACGAAAACCCCTCTATATCCGATAGCAATATAACCGTTCCAAACTCTTTTGGAAGAGCATTTATAGCGATCATAAGCTCATCATCAAATACTTTACACATAATTTCCTGTTCAGGATCATTAGTGCTTGTTGGCTCTTCTTCACCAAATCTGAGTTGATCAAAATCCACGTGATCAGGTTTTTTAGCCTGTTTGTTGAATCTATTTATAAAAGTATTCTTCAATATTTTGAGTAGCCAGGCTTTCATACAGGTTCCTCTCTCGAACCTGCTGAAGAAGCGATATGCTCGTAAAAAAGTATCTTGAACAAGGTCCTCTGCGTCAGTTTCGTCTTTTGTCATTCTCAGAGCCGCTCTATAGATCTCGTCCATGTAGGGCAAAGCCGTATCTTCAAACTCCTTACTTAAAGTGTCCATTTACGATATGCTTCCTCGTACTATTTTGACGAAAAACCTTCCAGAATTGTCATTCTAAGCGATAGCGAAGAATCTCATTCATATTTAATAATGTATTTGTGATAGATGCTTCACTTCGTTCAGCATGACACACTAATAGAAACTAATTCGTCAAAATGCTATTAGACGTTTTCTGACAATACTTTTTCAAAAATAGCCATTGCTTCATCAACGTGACTTTCGTTAATGATCAATGGTGGGACAAACCTGATTACGTTCGTGCCTATACAATTCAGTATAAGCCCGGATTTTATAGCTTGATTAACCAATTCCTTACCTTCGATTCCAAGTTCAACACCAATTACTAACCCACGTCCCCTGACATCCTTTATCATAGAGAACTTCTCTTTCAAGGACAGTAGTTTTTGCATCAGATATTTACCCATTCGCTGGGCGTTTTCTGCCAGTTTATCGTCAACTATAGTGTTGATAGATGCCAGAGCGGCAGAACAAACAAGGGGATTACCTCCAAAGGTCGAAGCATGTGACCCCGGAGTCAGGCTTTCTGCTATGTGTGATTTTGTAGCCATACACCCTATGGGAACACCACCGCCCAGAGCCTTAGCCATAGTGATAATGTCAGGCTCTACGCCAAAGGTTTCGTATCCGAAAAACTTTCCGGTTCTTCCCATAGCAGTCTGCACTTCATCAAAAATGAGGAGCAGATTTTTTTCATTACACAAATTACGCAATCCCGTCAGGTAGTCGTCGCTGGGAATGTTGATCCCACCCTCAACCTGTATAGGTTCCACCATTATAGCGCAGGTGTTATCTGTTATTTTAGCTTTTACATCTTTCAAATCGTTAAATTCGGCATATATGAATCCCGGCGATAGTGGTTCGAACCCTTTGTGGTATTTTGGCTGTCCTGTTGCAGTTATGGTCGTCATCGTCCTGCCGTGGAAGGATTTGTGCATGGTGATTATCTCGAATTTTCCTTCTCCGACATTCTCTTTTGAATACTTACGTGTCACTTTGATCGCCGCCTCATTCGCCTCTGCCCCGCTGTTGCAAAAAAAGCACTTATCGGCAAATGATAACTCTACCAGACGCTTTGCTAGTTTAACCTGCGGCTCAATATAATATAGGTTAGAAACGTGAATCAGCGTTTTTGCCTGTTCGGTGATGGCTTTTACGACGTTAGGATGGCAATGACCAACGTTGTTCGTAGCTATTCCCGCTACAAAGTCGAGGTATTTTTTCCCATCAGCATCCCATACGTAAGCACCTTCACCACGTACCAGAGCAATCATTCGCTCACCGTAGTTATTGATCAGATACTTATTTGCCATTTCTTTGATTTCTAAAGTAGTCAATTAATATTTCCCTCCTATTGGATTAATTCCATAAATCTTTTGATGCAGTCACCTGCGGAATAGAAAAGCTCAATATTAAGAGAAGCCAATTCCTCTCTGATAAAAGTAAAATTAAAGTCATTTTTATCTCTAGTAAGAAAGATCATTTGTATGTTTGAATCTTTGTTTAGTTTTGCGAATTCAAGTATTGATCATAAATAACTCTGTCTGGCTGTTTGAAAGGAGCAGCATCTTTTAATCTTCTTAATTCAGCTTTCACCATTAATTCTGGTGTAAAGGGAATAAGAGTTGAGTTTTTCTCCAACTCTCTCTTTCTTTCCTGAACTAAATGAAGTTCTGTTCGCTCTATTTCGTTTTTATACTGCTCAAGTTGGATTATAAAGTCATCCAGAGTATTATAAGCGCTTCTTGATGCCTGTTTTAGAGCAGTCAATGCCAAATCTATAGCAGTCAATCTGTTTCGGAGCTTATCCAAAATTGATCCATCAGCTTCAGCAAAGGCATATTCAGGTATAACTAGACTTATGTTGTTCTTATGAATGAAATCTAGTAAACGACTGCACTCATCAGATTGTTCAAAAGCTATATCAAGAACGAAGTTTGTTTCAGCAATCAAAGCTATGCTCTTCTTTGAATCGCTCTTGTTCATGCTCTTTCATTATCTCCTCTATAAATGATGGATGTTTTTCTAAGTAATTTACAAAACTCTCAAGAGCTTTTCTAGCTATCTGTGCTTGCTCTTCGTGCCCATTTACTGCATCCTCTAAAATGGATGGATGTTTTCTAAAATAATCTGTAAAGTTCACAAGGGTTTCGTGAACTATTTGTGTCTGCCTCTCATACCTTTGACGATACTTCCTTAGATTTTCAAGTGATTCATGAAATTCTTCAGCAGTTGTTACCTTAGCAGGTATAACCCCTTTGAGTTTAAATTCTTTTTCTTCTGGATTGTCTGACATATTGTCACACCACCTTTAAGCAATTATCTACGTAATGGTCTGCCATAGAATTGCTTGATGTATTTCAATGCCTCAATGAGTATATGAAAAATTCTTCTCTCTATATAATACTATCGTCAAAATCCTTTGTCAACATGAAAACTGGTTAGATATACGACACCTTTGAATATTGAATTTCTGGCACTTTACACAAAACCCTTGAGACCCAAGAGAATTATCTTCCAATATTCTCCAGTATCGTCTTCACAATTCGCTGTTTCTTGGTGATGTTCTCCTCTGTGTCCTGATCGGTGAGCTTGATCTGGTTCAGGATAAAGCCGCCCTTGCCATCAGGATAACGCACTAACCCGCCAACGTTGACTAAAGGAAACACTTTTTTATACCATTCAGGTAACTCCCTGATTATCTGAACGTTGTCAATGCCAACCAACGGTAAATCTTGATGTTTGCGGATACTGCGTACGATCAGCGACAAGTCCTTTTCAGCAAGCTTCACGCCAAGATTAGCATCCGCAGATGCTAGTGCATCTGGCAATTCCAGAGTCGCAACGGACTTCCCGTCAAGCTGTATCTCCATGTCTTTGATCGTGTCGTAATAGTTATTGTTCCAGATTTTTACTGTCTTGATTTTGCAAGGCACAGGTAAGCCAAATACAAACGGTGGAGAGCCTTCAGGTTTCCAGTCGCCATGCCATATCTGAACGATGTATTTCCAGAACTCGTTTCCTGTCATGCCGTTGACAAAGTTATAAGGGTCATGGTCATCTTTTGTTGGATGATAGGGTTCATCCTTCTGACCGGGGAGTTTACAGAACGGGGCAATATCGGCACCATCTACACAATACGTAAAGACTTCCTGTGAAAGCCACATATTACCGTGCATTATCTCCTCTTTACTGTATTGGGCTATGTCACGGTTCCCCAGACCTGAAGTTAGTACGTCCTTTACAAGCGTGACCTTTTCCAGACGGAACTCTCTCAGCAGATGCTCTGTTCCTAGAAGCTTGTTATACGCTTGCAAACCTTCTGGTTCCAAATCCCATAGCATGATCCATCCGCCGGACTGCGTGAATATAGCAACTTGGGCTTTGAGACTAATCAGTGATTCGAGGTTAGTTTTTGATGCGTATACGACTACTGTATTATTATCATTTAATACCTTGCTTAGATCATCAGTTTCCTGAACATTACATCCTGACTTGCGCATGAAATCAGCGATCTCAGGCTTCCCCGGAGCAAAGACAAAAGCATCGTTTGATACTGGTTTATAGCTGTCGCAGTATCGGAGCATATTTGCAAGAAGCACCTGAGCGGCTGGTTCTACGTCAAGCTTCGTTCCTACCTGCATCTGTGATGCGATGATGACCCCTTTGCCAAAAGGCATCTCCAGCATTGCGCTGAAGTTTAGTTCATTACCGCAGGCAACCCATGATCGCACTGAACGAGGTTCCCATATCTTTTTTGCGGATGGAGATTTACCCGCCCAGTTTGAAAAATCTACCTCATCAAGTCCTGCAAAGAGCATGTTTCCGTATCCAAGAGGGAACGTATAATTCGCCTGATGATCTGTCGCTTTGACAGAATACGCTGGTTTAGTGAATGGATGCTCCTGTTCGAGACAGATAATGCAACCGCCTTTCTCTGTGTATGATTTGAATTCGTCTGATTTCGATGTTTCGTCTGTCAGAACATCAGGGGCGATAAGGACAATGCCTTCTGGCAATGCTTCTGATAATACTTTTATGGAATTCGCTTTGATTTCCCATTTTAAAAGGCTTTTTGAAATTTTGTCATCATTCTCAAGCACGTATACCTGCTTTTTCAATGGAACTTTGGTTATTCGTGGGAAGAAGGCTATAGTCTTCGTATCAATGTATGTTTGATCGCCTTTACGACTGACGATTAGTGTTAATTGCGCTTCGGTTCGTTTCTCAACCGTTGGTGCTGTGAACTCAAT
>Ga0315289_10012630_pt1 | contig 11882 bp, 19 predicted proteins | sample YL17G11_40_MG_FD_203452 | JGI IMG/M metagenome (GOLD analysis project Ga0315289, IMG submission 203452) | Sediment microbial communities from Yellowstone Lake, YNP, Wyoming, USA - YL17G11_40 | ecosystem: Environmental > Aquatic > Freshwater > Lake > Sediment | place: USA: Wyoming | collected...
TTCCTATCTTGGAGGATAAAGAGCGCACAGGACTACAAACGGCTGCAGACTTAGGTTTGTCTGCCCTAACACTTGTGCCTGGGTTGGGTGCTCCTGGTTTGGGGGTTAAGGCTGGTTTACTGGGGGGTAAAGTGGCACTTAAAGGGTTTGTACCTGCTTTTAAAGGTGCTAATGCTTTAAAGGGTGCTGCAGCTGGATATGGCGTGGATGTATTAAGTAATGTTAGCGAGGGAGAGACTGGAAAAGGTACGCTTATGCCTGGTTTGGGTACTGTACTGGGTGGCGCGGGTGGTGCGTTGCTTGGTCGTGCTAAAGGTACTACCGCTGGTAAAAGCCTAATAGACGAACACGCGATGGATGAGGCGTTGGATATTGTTGCTGCACCTGCACGTAAGGCAAACATAAAGGCTGCCCTTAAACAGAGATTGGGAGGACGGGCAGGGCTTGTTGGCTCAAAAGTAGTCGTTGGAGCAGACACCAAAACCAAAAACGCAGCAGAAGCTATAAAAGACATGGTAGTTAGCGGAGAAATAAAAGCAGGTCATACCGTTGAGCAAAATGCTAACGCAGTACTTTCTAAGATTGAAACACTTGCTGATGACCTAGAAACAAAACTAACTGGCATGGAGATACAGCCGCTTATAACAGGTCAAGAGTTGCAAAAACTCATTAAAAACACTGAAAAGAAGTTTAAAGAAGACGAAATACTGGTGGGTGATGCTGGCGAGAGTGCTAAACGTATATTCAACAAGTTTATTAAATACCTACCTAAAGGCAGGGATATTACAGCTATAGACATACTTAAAGCACGTAAAGCATTAGACGCAGGGGTGCGTAGCAGTGGGCGTGGTCGTTTGTTTGACCCTAAGATTGAAACGGCAATAAGTATAGCATTGCGAGAGATACGCCAAGGGGCAAATGACCTATTGGCAAGTAAAGCACCTGATGTGGCTGTTAAAGAGATCTTGCAACAGCAAAGCCGCCTGTATGATGCACTAGAAGCTATAACAGAGAACGGCTGGAAGGACGCAGGCAAAGGCGCAGTACAGCGTTATATGCAGCGTCACCCAAACCAAAAAGCATTGCTACAGTACGGTGTTGGAGGCGGTGTTGGCGCAGGGGTTCTTAATTACTTCGACGGTCAGTAGGGAATATAGCTTCTAAGAAGCCAACCACAAACCAAACGATAAGTACAAAAGCAATTATTTTAAGCATAAGCTGTTTAACATGCGTGTAATAGCTTCAAAAGGACTATAGCCTAACGCTACTTTACCTTTATAGACGGCCTTAAAATAAGGTGTACCAAGTTCTTTCTCTACTTTCATAGTCTTTGACTTAGTTGATATACCTTTATACTACCACAAAGGCTATACACACGCAAGAGGTAGACTTTAACAGTGAAAATGTAACCATATACGTATGTACCACGGACCTATAGCAAACTTTAAACCAGAGTACTACCCAACAGGCGATATATCACAGTTTTTTGGTGAGAATAAAGAACTCTATTCAAAAGCTGTGTGTCATAATGGTTTTTGTATGCAAGGCCACAACGGGTGGGATATTGTGCGTAGATGGGGTACACCAATACTGGCCGTGGAGGACGGTGTTGTATGTGAAACCAAAGAGGACACAGGGGGTTACGGTAAACACGTTCGTATCCTCTCTGGTACTAACGAGTGGACGTACGGTCACCTCTCAGAGATAACCTGCAAGTTAAACCAAGATGTACAAGCAGGTGATGTTATAGGAAAGATGGGTAACACTGGTTTTGTAGTAAGTGGATCTACCCCATACTGGAAGTACAACCCATACGCAGGTACTCACTTACACCTCTGTAGACGAATTGTACGTCGTTCTGGCAAGACAAACGTGGTCTATTCTTCAGGACATAAAGTATTCGTAGAAAATTATCTCAATGGTTTTTTTGGAGCTGTAGACTTCTTGCCGACTGATTTCACTGCGAAAGTTGAGGAACAATTAAAAGCGAGCGACAAACTAGCTTTATTAGGTGCAAAAGCATTGGCAGAAGGGAACAACAAACAGTCAAGCATATATTTTGCGGTTGCTGCGTTCGTTCGTTCTTTTGAAGAATAAAAAGGTTGTTATATAAAATTAAAAGACTTACTTTAAAAAAATGGACTCATCACTTGTACAACTCTCCCCAGCTATACTAGTCACTGTTCCTGTCATTATGGGACTTACACAACTCATTAAAAATTCAAATTTTGTAGGAGCTAGGTATGTACCTATACTTTGTGTGGCTCTTTCAGTTCTAGCTGCTTTTGTAGTAACAGATGCGTCTTGGCAGCAAACCTTGATCCAAGGCTTATCTGTTGGTTTAATGTCTATTGGTGCATTTGCTGGTACACGTTCAACTGTTCAGGGTTAGGTAGTGTAATACACATCTTTATCTTTTATACTTTAATTAAATCACTTCTTTATGAACGAACGAAAATACGGTGCGTTTTCAAGTTCGGTAAATCCACAGGAGCTTAGTTTAACAGTAACTTCGATAGCAAAGGTTATTATCGGTATGCTCATTGGGTTTGGTGTCTTCACCACCACAGGTGCAGATACTACGCTTGAACAAATCCCTGTTATTGTGTCTGCTGGATATGCCACATGGCAAGCGGTAGAAGCTCTATGGGGCGCGGTGCGAAAGATTATCGTCGCTGTTACAGCACGTTAGTCAAACCTTGGTTTAATATCGAATGGAGCGCACAACAGTTTGCAGCTGGTAAAAAGAATATGTGGACATGCTATAGAAAATTATTTGGCGGCACAGGTGTATAGGTCGTTACTTTTGCCGCTGACCGAACGCATAAGGGCTAGGGGTATAACCCTCTAGCTTTTGTGTTTCTGGTGGTATTGTTGTGGTAGATAGTAAGGGAGGTACTTTTGAAAAGAAAACGTCTACGTTGGAGGCTTGCCTTACATCGCATAAAACAGGAGCACAATAGAAATGTTACCTCATCTTCCGTGGCCCAAGACGCTCTACGCACTCAAATCGGCCTCTACAGGCCCTTTGTACGGCAAACACGGCTCAAGCTCCATTTGTGAATGCGGATGCTGCAAGGCTCATCGTAACGCCGTTTCCAAGGTCGTGACCGAGCAGACCCGCTACGGCCAAAACCGCAGGATAGTCTGGTTCCACAGCCTTTCCTGCCGCGTCACATGGGAAAAAGCCAATGGATAAGCAGCGTTGCTACTGTGGCACGCACTACATCAACCCTGATACTGCTATGTACTCTGTGGGAACGGATGTACTCTGCAACAGAGTTTGCTACACCAAGGCTCTGCAAGCTCTGCAAGCCCTGCAAACGCACGAAATTGAGCCACAGAGCGTCTCTGGCTCCATGAATGGCTACAGCTTCACCCACAAAGGGTGGGACGTCACGTGACCCCCTGGGAAGACGGAAACAAATACAAGGAAGACTTCTGGGCGGCAGACGACAAACCACACCTGCCAAAAGGATTGGTGCGGTACATACTGGGAGCCTTGCTTATCGTAGGCTTCCTACTCGCCGTTTAACGGCAAAAGCGCTCCTTTTGGGGGCGCTAATTATTTTAGATACACTTATTTTTTGTCTGGAAAGCTTTATTCTTGAATGGAGTGAAATATTACAGAGGAGGGAGCTTGCATAGGATACACAGGCTGTGTAAGGTGTCGGGACGATTATAGAGGCCACATAAGGTTAATAGAACAGGTGGGTAAATGAGCTTTACTCACTCTTCATTAAAGGGGATAATAATTATAAGTATATGGCGCATCAAAAAATCAGCGCTGGTGATGTGGCAAATTACTTTCTTTTTAAGGGTCAAGAAGAAGGTAAGACCATTACTAATAAGAAGCTACAAAAACTCCTTTACTACGCTCAGGCGTGGTCTTTAGCTGCGCTTGATAAAAAGCTTTTTGACGAAAAAATCGAAGCTTGGGTTCATGGACCAGCCATACGAACTATTTATCTTGAGAATAAGAAATATGGCTTTGGTCCAATAGACCGAAAAATTAGCCTGAAGAGTATTCCTCAAATGTCTTCAGATGTTAAAGGTCTTTTAGACGAGGTCTGGTCTATTTATGGCAAATTTGATGCATCTTATTTGGAAAAGTTAACTCATTCAGAAGCGCCATGGATAGATGCGCGTGCAGGTCTTGAAGCGAATATAAATTCAGAGAATGAGATTACGCTCGATAGTATGAGATCATATTATTCGTCTGTGCTGGATAAAGCTTCAGCTGCAAAAGAAGCTATAGAATAGAAATTCCATGCCTCCTATTCCGCCTCCTGAGGAGAGACCTAAAGGTCTATCTCTTTTATAACCCTCATTATTTCTGCGGCTACGGCAGGTACTATTGCGTTCCCAAGAGCTTTGAGTCGGGGATTTCTGTTGTCGTTTCTTTTGTAATAGTGCCGTCTGAACGACCCGATTTCTTTGTCAGTAAGGGATTGCCATACTTTTTGAAGTGCCGATAATGGTTCATGCAGAACCCCAATCCCTCCGCCTTCTTTCCACACACCGAACAGAATATCGGCGACCTCTTCGGCATTTTCTTCCCATTCCGCCAGTGCAATCGGAGATGACAGCTCGCGCACAATGTCATCAAATTGGCAGGAGCATTGTCCGTCCAGTCCTCGTTGATATGGTGGATATTGAGTGAGAGTGTCGTGCCACACTTTTCGCAATTCTTGCCTTTGAACTTTCTCGCTCTTACTAAGTAGGCTCCACGGCCTACTTTCTCTTTCATCATTGCTTTCGCCATGCACATTACACCGCAATACTTCCTCTTTTTGAACCTCCCCATATCCTCTAAGGAGTTCGGAAAACGCTTGCGATGTAGTAGCTTTTTGCAAAGCAAACAATTTTTCTTTGGTTCTTGTGCTATTTTTCGTCCCATAAAAGTTATTTCTTATTAGTAAGATATAACCCATTATAGCACAAGTATCATCTTTCATAAATCCAGCCAATCTATAGGGTAGCCCATCATCCAACTGACAAAATCGCTGTGCAACTTCAATCCAGTGTTCGCCCCAACTGGTATTCCTGCTTTCATTTTCATTTGGCTTTCGAGGTCTGGTGTTTTCCTGTTTCTCTCCGCTTGATAATCTGGGTGTATACCCGAACTGGCTTTTGCGGTGGGCAACAAACCAGACCCTATCTCTCCTGTGCGGCGCACCGACGGCGACAGCTGGAATAATAATCGGTTGGACTTCGTAACCAGCGGCTTCCAAGTCAGTGCAGACACGTTCGAAAACCACACCTCCGCCTTGAGTAAGGAGGCCACGCACGTTTTCAGCGATGACCCATAGTGGAGAAAACTCTCGTATGACTCGTAGCATCTCCGGCCAGAGGTGGCGACTGTCTTCCGTACCTCGTCTGGCTCCTGCTTGAGAAAAAGGCTGGCAGGGGAAGCCGCCAGTGAGGAGGTCAAAATCCTGTCTGCGAGATTGAGTGAGTGGCTGTTTTTCCCATCCTTCGTTTTTCTCCGTCCCGTTCTCGTCAATTCCGCGTTCGGATGTTCCACTTCCTGACCAGTGGGCGTCGGCAGTAAGGGTTCTGATGTCTCCATAAATAGTTGAATTAGGCCAATGTTTTTTTAATACTGCTTGTGCAAAAGGCTCATTATCACAGAAAATATGCTCTACATTATCCCACACCATTTCTGTGGCGAGTGCGAATCCTCCAATGCCACTGAATAGGTCTAGGTGTTTCATTTTTTATATTATACTACTTTAGTATGCCAACCGTACTCGCAATCACCTTCGCTATAGCTGCTATATGGACGCTTCCCATTTTAATCGCTGTGCTTAAGAATCACAGAGAAATGGAGAAGATAATTGGTGGTGCACTCTCTGTCATATTGTGGCCCTTTGCTTTGTTTATTGCTATCACAGAGAACTAGTCTTTACACTCATGCCCCATACACTCTTAATTATGACTTCTTCTTTCATATCGTTTATTTATTACTTGTTACTGTTATCTCTGGGGGGGGTTCCTAGTCCAATCCCGTGCATGGTCTGTTTTGCGAGCATTTCAGCGAAGTGTGCACGGTTAATGGTTATGTTGTTACCTGTTTGATGTGAGAATTGGTCAGCAAGCATGGCGTACATTTGGTCGTAGATTTCCCTTAATGTCATCTCCTCAACTATTTCTACTCCCTTAAATTCCTGTAATCTCATTTCATCTAAATTATCAACAGAAAATCTCTGTCTTGAACCATCAGGATATATTCCTATTATTGATTTAATTTCTTTCATAATTCGTTCCCAAATACTCTTTGGGTTTGAGCCTACTGGGTAGGGGTTAGACTTTGATAATATTTCTGCAATACCTTTCCCATAAAAACTACTTTCTTTTCTTTCTCTTGGATATACTTGCGTAAAAAATTCAACCCCATACATAGCAATAAACCAATTCTCTATACTTTCTAATTCTAAAAGTTTTTCCATTAGTTTAACTCCATTATCTTTTAAGATATAAAGTGAGTCATCTTTTACTATTCCATCTACAAATTCTTTTAGTGTCATCTTTTCCATATTTATTCCCCTATTTTATTTTCTCTCGTATAGGGTGCGAGGTTAGTCTTGTTTAGGAGTATGACGTGGGCATGGTGACGGATAGCCAATTTCGCTCTCGCGCCATTTACATGTCTCACAGTCCTCCCACTCCAGGTCACTCTCTCGGTAGTGTGTTGCCATATCCCTTAAAGGTTAGCGCACATTAGTAATGTGCCCAGAGCGAACAGGATGGCGTACACAAAGGCTGTGGTGAGGATGAGTTTCATAGTGGTCATGGTGTTAGATGTTTAAGCCAGTAGTCTTGCCGAGGTGTTTAATCAACTCATCAACCGTATACACCTTTTGATAGGCTGGGTGATGTGTTGGGCACTCTACCTCATCAGAGCCGTTGCTAAACTCTTGGGGAAAAACTCCTGTCCCGTTGCACTCACACGTTGGGTGTATAACCAGTGTCTTTACAGGGTGGTCATAGTGCTCACAACCGCTGCACTCTTTAAGGTGGTCAACCATGAAGCAATCGTCGCACTGTTCCTCACGCTGGCAGTTAAACGCCTGCACACTATCTGCTACCTCGCACACTGTAATTTCTTTCATATACATACTGGTTATTGCTATATGTATATAGTATACCAACCGCTTGGCTTATGCAACTAGGTTATCCACACCCTGTTTCTTCTTGCCTACGTTCTTTTTGCCGTTCTCACGCGCTGCGCGCTGTTTAGCTTCTGATGTTGATTTGCCACCAAGTTTGCCCAAGGCAACGGCTGCTTTGTTCTTTTTAATCATGTTATTTGTGTATGTGTATGTGAAAGCGGTCTATAGTACGTTTGTCTGCTGCTTTTCGTAGCCAATTCCAATGTTCCCAGCCTGCGTGGTGGTATAGGGTATGTGCAGACATCCACGGTACAGGCGCTTCAACGTCCTTTATAAAGGCGGTATACCAAGGGTTAGCGCGGGTGTGGTATTTGTAGTTCTCTACCACTAGCCAAAAACTATCCTCAAATACAACAGGGTTGTTTTCACGGAGAAAGTCTAAAAACTCTGGTGAGTTGTGTGCTGGTGCCTGCGCTAAAAACTCTTGATATTCCATAAGCCTTAAAATGGGTCTTCTTCGCTCGTTGCGTCCTTTAACGGTGAAAGTGGTTTGTCTACTTTAGTGGCTGTGTAGCGTGTCTTGTCCGTCTTGCCCGTGCGTACAATGTGTACCCAATCACCAACACCAAGATCCTCACACTGCTTTATACCTATAAATAAAGGTGTTGAGGCACTGTCAAACTTACGCTCTGTGCCGTCTGCAGTGGTAAAGACGTACCGCAATGTTTGTCCAACCTCTAGTATCTCGTTCTTTACAAGGAAGTCTGTCTCTTCTGCACCGTACTTAGGGTTTGTAGGGGTTATCTTCTCTATTGGTTTAGCGAACTGTAGTACCAAACCGTCACCATCATATTCCGAACCTTTGATCCAATCACTACCTATCTTGTCAGAAGCGTCTTTGATGTCTTGTGGGAATATATCCATATTATTTGTCTATTCTTTTAAATGCTTTTTTAATCTCTTGGAAGACTTGTTGTTGTTTTGGGGACATTTTGAGGTAGGTTTCTGTCTCACCCGTGCCGTCTTTGAGGTATCTATCCAGCGCTGCGTTAAAGTCTTTCTGTGGTAGCCCCTCTTTTGCCTTAAACATATCGGTCAACTCTTGGTACGCATCGTATATACCACTAGGCGTTGCTTCTACAGTTACCTCTATATAGGCGTATTGTTCTGTAGTGGGTATACGTAGCTGTGCTTTGTATGTCTGCATGTTATTTTTTAGGTTTTGCCTTTGTAACTTTCTTTTCTGAATAAGGTGTATTTGACATCTTTTGTATTTGGTCACGAACATTATCAATAAGACTTATTGTTTTTTGCCACCCCTCTAGTGCTTCCTCTGTTAGTTGTTTTTGTTTATCGAATTTGTCTTGAGACACAATCATTCCCATAAAAAACCCTACACTTGCGCTAGATAAAACTACTAGTAGTGCTGCAATCATAAGTCAATTTCACTGCGAAAGTTCTCCGCAGGTGTGTTACGCAAATTATCAGTCATTTGTCGTGCCGCTTCGGGGAAGCCTCTGTCAAACGTATCTGCAATAACCGCTTTTGCTAGTAAATAATTACCCTCGTCTAATGCACCCTGAAAGTTCTCTTGTGCCGCTGCCAACCACTCCTCGTTTGGTTTTGTACTCATAGTGCTATTTTAATTGGGCGTTTATAAACGCCTTTACCCTATGCCCTCCCCGCCTTTGAGGGGTAGAGAGGGCGCAAGGCTCAAAGGCTTTGCGGGGTAGCTTACGCCACCTCTGAAGTCAGTATGCTGACGAGCAGCCCAGCAAAGGTATTACAGGTTTTTACTATGGACAGTACACACCTATAAGTGACCTAAACCAAACTGCCGTTGCCCTGCTTCTGTATATACAATAGCAAAGCGGTTAGCAGATTGCAAATATATAGGTGGGGATAACTAACCATTTTGCTTAAAAGCAGCGTGTGGTGTATCGTGTGTCTAACTATGAAACTAAACATACACAAACCGAGCGACAAGCAGATAGGCAATGTTCGTGTGTCCGATAAGGTGTTCTATAGGGTGGAGGGTTTTGCCAAGAAAAAAAAGGTTAGTAATCAAGTTGTAGTGAGGGCTATTTTAGAGCAGGTTATTGACACTATAGAAGTATAAATATATGGGAATAATTGCATACGCAGATAGCATTGAGGATGTCGATGTTATTAAGACTGGTTTGTTTTTGGACAAACTTACTGGTATTGGAGGTATACCGCGTGGAGCTATTACCGAGATATTTGGTGACGAGGGTATTGGTAAATCGTCTGTGTGTTTGCAATTAGTGGCGGCTGCACAAGCAGCAGGCTTGCGTTGTTTATGGGCCGACGTCGAGTGGAGTTACACACCTGCATACGCAGTTATGCTTGGTGTTGATAACAGTAAACTTGGTCTTATACGGGATGAGATTGCGGAGAGTGTTTTGGATACAATTGAGGATGCAGTACGTAGTGGTGATTGGGACTTGGTGATACTAGATAGCATTGGCGGCATACTGCCGCGTGCAGAGGCAGAGAAAGGCGCAGAGGGTAAAACCATTGGAGGGCAAGCAGGACTTATTGCAAAGTTTTGTCGCAAAGTAGTACCACAGCTTTCTATAAACAATGTTGCACTTGTAGTAATAAATCATGCCTTTACAGATATTATGTCTGGTCGGCTTATGACGTCTGGTGGTAAAAAGTTGGCCTATCATAAATCACTCTCTATACGGTTAAAACAAAAACAAGGCGTGAGTGTAAAACAGGGTGATAGAAAGGTTGGCAAGGTGGTTATTGGTGAGGTGCGTAAAAACAAAATGAGTGGTACAGAAGGATTGGAGTTGGATGGCACGTTGGTGTTTGGTACTGGGTTCTCAATAGGCGCGGATTTGCTGTCAGACGCTATTGAGCGAGGCATAATAGACAAACGCGGTACTACCTACTACTTGTGGGATGAGAAGCTAGGTGTGGGCTTACAGCGCGTTAGAAAGATGGTTGAGGATGACGCTGCATTAGCAGGCAGAATAAAAACTGCTTTAGATGAGAAGTAAAGGCGAAAAGATACCTGACGAGTGGATAAACTGTCCAAGGTGTGGCTTGCCGTATAGCTTTTTACGCTGTCGGGTCACTCGCGGTAAGGATAACTGGTGTCTAAAGTGTGGTGTAGAGGAGGAAAAAAGACTTTCTCTGTGAAATTCATAGACAATTCGTTTGTTTGTGTTAGTCTGTATATACCTCGGCGCACTATAGGCGTGACATGGGGTAATCTAATTGGATTTAAACCAAGAGCCGTGGCTTAACGCTGCGGCTTTTGTGTTATCCACAGGTTGCTTTTAGTGGTTAGGTGGTATGATGTAGTTGCGTTTGTTGCTTTCCCTACGGCACAAATGTATATTAAAAGTATCTAATAAGTGCCGTTTCGAGAGAGTGGGAGGGGGTTCGCCCCACCGTGTGGATACCACGGGTAAGGACTCCTTCTCTCGCGAGGCGGCGTTTTGTTTTCTATGAAATACGAAAAAGGCTCGTTTATAACGGTGCCAAACAAAGAGCAGATGCGTACTCTATCTCTTGGAGCACGTGCGGTGTTTGTAGAGCTGTGCGATATGTCGGACGATTATGGCAGTTGTTACCCCTCTAGGGAGTTGTTGGCTAGAAGGCTTGGTTTTGCTTCCTCTAGTTTGAAAAGTATAGACAGGTTTGTTGCGGAGTTAGTCTCTGCTGGTTTTATTACTAAAACAGCGAGAATTACACCTGCTGGAGACAATACCAGCAACATGTATCAGATAATGCTTTTGGCATTGCCAAAGAGTGTGGAGGTAGCACCTATTCAACCCCCCCCTAGTAGCCAGGTAACACCTACCCCTAGTGGCTGGATGACCACAGGAACTGTAATCAATTCTAACTCAAACCAAATAACTGGCGCAGACGAGCTGCGCGAGGCTATTGAGATAGTCCAAGACAGCCCAAAACCAGACAAGACTTACAAAGAGGTCTTTCGTTTGTTTTCAAAGGTTCCCCAAGGTTGGATGCACCACAGAGCGCAAATAGACGCGGCTAAAAGATTGGCTGCTGCTCCTGGTGGTGTTGAGCAGGTTAGACGTGCCCTAGAGTGGCACAAAGAAAACAAAGACCTGGCCTACATGGTTAAAATACATACACCACATGAGTTTGAGGCAAAACTACCAAAACTTTACTCAAAGAAAGTTGAGCAAGACCTATGAGCATAGATAAAATACTAAAACGCATAGAGGCAGAGCGTAAAACCATTACAGCAGAGGTGTATAACGTGGAGGGTTTACTGCGCTTACAGGAGACTATGGCTGCGTATGACGGTAAATACCAGTTGGTCTGGTCACAAGATTTGCTTAAAGAGCTCGAAGATAAGCCAGCAGACGCACTGCACGCTACCAACGTACCCATACTTGACGAGGTTATTGGTGGTTTTAAAGAGCAGCAGCTTATTACGATTGGTGGCGATACTGGCCATGGTAAAACCGCCTTTGGTCTTTTCCTTGTAGAGCAGTTTGAGAGACTAAACCCGTTAGTAATACCACTGGAGCAGAGCAATGAAGAGATAATCTCACAGCGAAAGTCAAACGGCTACACCATACCAAAGTTTTTGTCTCCAAGGTCTTTAGCTGACCGTGTAACGGTAGAGTGGATAGAAGAGCGTGTTGTAGAGGGTATAGCTAAATACAACACCAAGTTTGTGCTTATAGATCACCTTGGCTACATAAACGACTTCGGCAAAGACAGTGAGTTTAAGGGTGAAAATACCGCCTACCGCAT
>Ga0315289_10012633_pt1 | contig 11881 bp, 16 predicted proteins | sample YL17G11_40_MG_FD_203452 | JGI IMG/M metagenome (GOLD analysis project Ga0315289, IMG submission 203452) | Sediment microbial communities from Yellowstone Lake, YNP, Wyoming, USA - YL17G11_40 | ecosystem: Environmental > Aquatic > Freshwater > Lake > Sediment | place: USA: Wyoming | collected...
TGGCTGAAAATGATTTTGTAAGCATCTCCAACCGACAGGTTGAAGCTGTTCTTCGCGATTTAGGCGTAGAGTCAGAACACCAAAGACAGGTACTGAAAAAGTTGGGGTTTGCTTAACAGGATTTGCTTAGATAGGCATTGATGTGCTTGTTTCTTTGCTGAAGCTGTAAGTGTTCCAGATTGACAACATCGACCAGGATTTCAATCAGTTTTTCCAATTCATCAATTCTGGCGACAAGATGTTCATATTGAAGAGCGCGGTCTAACCGTTGTTGCGGATTATTTGTTTTGGGCTGCGATAGCAGTTGATTTCGTCGAAGTATTAAGTCTGAATGGCGCACTGAAAGTTGATTTATCAGATTATTCAAATATTGAAATTCCATAGCTCCCCGCTCCCACTCTGTTTTGTATCGATTTTTGTTTTCACCCACTGCCCGTCAGGCTGCCACCTGTAAAAATCATGCCAGTATTGTTTATAAACTTATTAGGTAGTTAGGCTAGGTTTGTTGTTTAGCCATTGGACAGTGAATAATACTTAAACATCGATTAGTTTGTTGATAAGATTAAGCAATAACTACTTTAGGAGATATTCCTTTTTTAGGAGCCTCATTCCTTTTACATACTTAAGATTAGGAGATCCCAATGCTTTCGTTCTTTAAAACCGTGAAGAGTAAATATGTAGTTGCTGTAATGCACGATGATAAGCCCATCTCTCAATATGTGGTTATGATCAGTAACTGCGAAGCTGTCGGTCGTAAAGACTTAGCCGACCAAATCAAAATGTATTGGCGTAAATTTTTGAACAAGTACCCAAAGTACCGCATTGGGGACGACAAGGCTTACGCAGCAGCGGTCAAGCATGGTATGAATTCAATTAAGGCACATCTATTTGGTGGAAAAGAATTTGTTGTTTGGTTGAAGGAGCAAGAAGACGTGACTCCTGAACAGATTAAAGAGATACAAGCGATCCCACCAATCGTACCGCCTAAAGGCGCTCCAGCCATCGCGATCCCGAAGAATAAAGAAACCCAAGAGGAGTGGCTTGCCGAAGCAAATAGAACGAAAGAAGCACTCGTAGCAGCTAAAGCCGCTTTTACTGACGCTGGTGAATATATCAAGTATCTCGAAGTAGAAGCAGGTAAGGTTAAGGCAATGATCGAGAAAAATAAGGATGCTAAAAAGAAAGACGGCACTCCGCATAAACTTTCTGAGCGTGTTCCTAAGTGGACAGCACAACTAGAAGCAACAATAAGCCTTCTAGAAGAGACTAAGAAATCGTTGAGTGATACAGAGAAGCAATTCAAAGAAGCCGCTAACGATTATAACCATGCTCCAATTCTTACTGTTGCTTACGAGAAGAAAGCACAGGAGAACTTGGATAACATATTGCTTTATGTTGCGAATATGACCGATCTCGATAAGCAGAGAGCGATCCTCGTGAAAATTAACGAATCCCTTGGTAAGAGTAAAACAACCGCTGGCGTAGAAGAAGTCATCGCAGCAGGAGACCTCTTGACTACTCTCATCACCAAGTTTAAGGATGGCTTTAAGAGTCTTAAGTCTTGGCTGCTTGGTCTTAAAACGTCTGTTAATGCTTTCGGTAAATTGGCAGCAATGCGTTATTAGGATCAAAAGTTGTTGTGCTGTAGTATGAAAGAGGTTAAGAAAGGGGGAGCAGTTGCTTCTCCTTTTTTTGTTAACTGATTAAAATTAATAACTATTTTTATGTTTGCATTTGCTCTCATATTATTATATATCAGCAGCAACTGCAACGGGGGATGATATGGAACAGGATTGGTATGAAGCAGTTGTTATCGCTAATTCTATTTTAGGTGATGCTTTTCCTGTCGGTGAGACTTGTGTTTATAGGCGGGTGGGTAAGAGCAAAAGTGCTCGAAGATTTGAGATTTTTAACCTTAAAGACGTAGTTAAACCGTTAACTGGAGCTGAAGCAAAGCGTCAACTTAGAGCAGCTAGAGATTCGCATAACAATGTTGTTCGCGCCAGAGATCAAGGCTATATAAACTGGAAGTATGCCAGTGTTGATTAACTTTTTAGAACAGAATGGATCACTTGATGAATGAGAAGAAAGCAGCCGCGCCTGTAGTGGTAGAGAAGCATTACGAGAGACGATTGATTGAGGCTAAGAGTGAGATGTTGAAGGATTCCGGTCCCGTAGTGGACTTTTTCATCAGTATGCATGAGCAGTGTGTAGCTATTGCTAGTAAGCACAATGTGGATGCCAATAAATTAACTTCCTGGGTTTTAGAGCAGCTCCCTATTACTTCTCTCTGTACTGGTGAGATTGACGAGGATGAAGATGATGAAATAGAGGACGATGATGAGTAACTATAATTTGAGGGTATCATGAAAAAATTAGGAATGGTTTGTTTGGTATGTCTTAGCTCTTGTTCAACCACTCGTATCACTTATGAAGTGGGAGATGAGATCGCTGCGCCAGTGACTACATCGGTCAAAGAAACGGTGTTACCAACAACAACCAAATTAACTGCGACTAATTTAGAGCGTGAGCCCGATGTCAAAAGTGTTCCCGCCACCGTCACATTTGACTACCCAGAGCGGGTTAATCCTGCTGTTTATAAAGTGGTTTCCGCAGTGAATGTCCGCGACTTTCCCTCCGCTAAAGAGGGGAAGATTGTTGGGCAGTTAAAGCCTGGGGAAACTGTAGTGGGAAATGAGGTTGAGGGCTCCTGGATTCGAATTTATGCTAATAGCTACACCTCATTGAAATCGCTACGACGAGTTTACTGATGCTCTCCTAGAGTGACTTTTTATCCAAACTCTGCTAAATTGCTACCTTATCAAAAATGTATTGCTTTTCCTTTCGTTTTGCCAAATAACATATAATAATACAAACAATTGACATCAGCCTATTGCCACAGAGGAATTTGATGACGACCAGCATTGAAGTGATGAGAGATTTGGAACACATTCGGGCGCGGCACACGATGTACACAGACTCTGTAGACCACGCAACAAAAGAGGCAATAGACAATGTGATTGATGAGTATCAGGCAGGAGCATGTAGTTATCTTGGGATTGCGTTAGACACCAGATCAAATCAGATCATCATAGCAGATAACGGTCGTGGGATTCCTGTTGATCTGCATGAGACTGAGCAGCTTTCCAAACTTGCTGTGGTCTTCACAAAACTCCACTCATCAGGCAAATATAAAAATAGAGAAATAAATAACTATAATAATACTATAGGACTGAATGGCGTTGGGGTTAAGGTCACCTCGGCCACCTCAGAGTTGTTCGAAGCGTGGACTACCAAAAAGACTAAAACATATAAGGTCACGGTTGAGCGTGGAGTTCTTAAGCAGACTGAAACTGTTGCGGGGATTATCAAAGAAAAATTACCACCCTTACCGTTTCAGCAAAAAGTAATTACTACTGTGTTGCGCTATACACCAGATCCAATCGTTTATGGCGCAAAATATTGTCGGATATCTCCCGACTACCTAAAGGAACTTTGCAGTAGTCTGCAACATCTTTGCCCGTCTTTTCATATCGAATTGATTATTGATGGTGAGCGCTCTGTTTATGTAAGCTCTAGAGGGATCATTGGTCTTTTGGAGCCGAAGGGCTCCGACATTGAGTGCAAAAAATTTCAGATTAATAATGATACCCTCAACCTGATCTTGTGGTGGAATCCTCAAGACGATGGGGAAACTGTTTTTAGCTATGTGAATTGCCAAAGAACTAGAGATGGTGGAACGCATGTCAATGCACTGCGCAGCGCTATAACAGAAGCCTTCGGTGACGCAGGTCGCAATGTCAGTGCATATATCAAAGAAGGGCTGCGCTGCGCTTTCCATCTGCGGATTGCCGATCCTCAGTTTCAAGGGCAGAATAAACATCGACTATTGAATCCAGAAGCTTCAGATTTAATCAGTAAAAATGTAACACGAAATCTTGAATTATTCTTGGCGGAAAACCCGAAGCTGAAAGATGCTATTTTGCAGCGGGCTACTGCGCTTAAGAAAGCACACGAGACGTTCAAGAAAGATCGCGATGCAATTAAGAATCTGGTTAAGACTAAATCAAAATCAATCAGTCTTCCAGACAAGTTGATCTCCGCGCCTGGATGTCTGCCAGAGCAACGAGAACTCTATGTCTGTGAAGGAGCCTCAGCGGCAGGTCCAATCATCAAGGCGAGAACACGCCCTCTGTATCAAGAAGTCTATATGCTAAAGGGAAAGATCACCAATGCCTGCCGTGCTGAGATGGGCAAGGTGTTAGCTAACCCCGATATTATTGGCATCATTCAGAGTGTGGGTTGTGGTATTCTGGATGAATGTGATCCCAAGAAAGCGCGAGTTGGTAAGGTACTTTTGATTAGCGATGCTGATTCAGATGGACGCCATATTGACGCTCTACTGACAGCATTTTTCATTACCTACATGGCTCCGATGGTAGAGGCTGGTAGAATTTATAGAGTGATATCTCCACTTTACGTAGCTTCTTATCGGCAGCAGCATTGGTACGGTAAAGGAATGTCAGATGCAACTGCATTATCTGATATGATGTCTAAAATACCTGAGAACTTGAAGTCAAAAGTTGGCAAGAAAGATGGTGTCACCATCACTCGTTTTAAAGGGCATGGCGCAGCTTCAGCGGAAGCAATCAGAGACTATGCGCTAGGTCATAAGCGAGAGCTAGAAGTTATCCGCTTGCCTATAGGCGATGCGGATCTTGTTGCTAATTTAATGGGGGATGACGTGCAGGCTCGAAAAGAGCTTTTAGCTATAGACTGGTAACAGGGGGGTAATATGTTTATGGATAGCAGTGAAGTTAAATTTTTTCCGACAGAAGCGTTGAAAAAGGCAAGAGAGAAGAAACCCATTACTGCATACATTCCAGAAGATGGCAGAGATCCTAATCCTGCCTGGGATGAAGTTGCCAGAGTTATATGGCCAGCAACCAGGGAGAATCAAACAGCGCGAGAAGCGCTGGCAGATGTCTTAATGTTAGCTGTCAATGATGAGACTGTATTGGGCGCATCCCCCAACATGGGTGTCGTGTTAGCAAGAATGTGTCAAAATTTGATGGGCAATGAGTGGATGGACATGTGGCTATTACTTAACCAGAATCGGCTTAGACAGCGGATCAGCATTAATCGACGAAGGTATGGCGGAACGAAGAAGTTTTTTAAAAATTTCTTCTCCTCATTGTAGGGAGTTGAGAATGTCATTAGAAATTCCCATGCATAAACTTCTTCTTTCTTGTATAGGCTGGTTGATAATGCTGGTGGTTTTAAAAGTTCAAGGCGGATTGGTATGGCTAAAAAGTTGTTGGAAATTGCTGCTTCAGAACTTGTTCGATCTTCGATGGAAACTTACGCCAAAGAGGTAATTGAAGATCGCTCCCTACCTGATTTTAGGGATGGACTCAAGATATCACAGAGGCGAATTCTTTATTATATGTGGTCTGAGGGCTTATCCTCGGATGGAAATTTCAAGGCGTCAGCTAACGTGATCGGTGGGGTATTAGGCCGACTTCATCCGCACAGCGATCAGGCCGCTTATGGTACTTTGGTCAATCTTAATATGAATATTGTTTCCCCTGTATGGGGTGACGGTGATGGCTGGGGAGATATCCACACAGAAGCATCTGCCATGCGCTACACAAAGACCAAGTTATCGGCATTCGGTGAGAGGTTTTGTCAGGACATTCATGTATCAGATTGGATTCCAACCTACTCTGGTGATTGGCAGGAGCCCATCATCATACCTGCTCCCATCCCTTACGCGCTGCTTGCTGGGACATCTGGCATTGCGGTTGCAGTATCTACCAGCATTCCAAGTCACAATTTAACAGAGCTAGTAAATACCTTTATTAAAGTTCTGCGAGGGGAGCAGGATCTTGAGCAACTAATTGGCTCTACCCTCTTGGCTCCTGAATCGAAGACAGGTGGGGTAGTTATTTCATCGCTGGATGAAATTAGAGATGTGTATCGGAAAGGCAAAGGTAAGATCAAGTGGCGCTGTGACTATGATGTTACCTACGTCAAAAAAGACAACTCGTGGTCACTAATCATAACTGGTGTCCCAGAATCCTTTCCAGTAGAGAGCTGGCTTACCAAGATGAAAGCCCACGCGCAAACGGGAATGCTTCAGATTGAAAATGAAAGCTGCGCCAGTGATCCTATCAGGTATGTGATTGTATTCGACAATGTCGCCTTCTTTCAAGATGTGATCGAGCCCTCTCTTTACTGCTCAGATAACTACAGTTTCAATCTTATTGCTAAAGCAGGCGAACGCGCTGCTGATATATCTCTTCAGCATCATTCCTTTCTTTCGTGGATTGATGCTTGGTTAACATGGCGCGAAGATGTTGAGGTCAAAATTGTTCAGGATCGGATTGCTAAGTTAGAAAAGGATCTCTTTCGAGAGGAGACTAAATTTTGGGCAACCGCGAACATTGATGGTGTTGTAACTCTACTAAAAGGTAGTCAGCAACCAATTCAGGATTTAAGAACACACTTTGGTTTAGGTGACATTGAGGCGAAGATAATAGCCGAGATGCAGCTTCAATCAATTAGTAAGCTGTCGAAAGACAAGCAGGAAAAGACTCTTAAAAATCTCAGAGCAGAAATCGCAGCAGAGACCACTAAGCTCCTGCAACCAAAACAATTAATCGAAGCTACCCTGGAGTCTTTGCTGAAGTACGACACCAAAGGGCGGCAGGCAAAGATAGATTACGAGGACGCTACAGGAACGAAAGTAAAGAAAGCTCTTAAGAAAAGTGAAGGCAAGCCTAATTATTGGGCAGTCGAAACTTCCAAACCCCGATCCTTACATCAAATTGGTGTTGAGTTATCCTTAAGAAAACGAATCCTTAACCCTTACCTTGGCATTGTAAATGCGCAGGTAGGAGTATTGACTGTCTCAGAAAAAGGTGAAGTCAGAAGGTGGACTTTAAGTGAGTTGATGGAGAAGGATGCGGGCTGTTCTTACGTCAGCATCTTATCTCCAGAGCATCAGCAACTCGTTATCTCCCTCAACAATGGGTTGTGGGGGAACTATTGGATGGAACAAAAGGCATCTACCTGGACAACCAAATTGCTCCATTCAGGTCAGGATAAGGTCACGTCAGCAGTCGGGTTTAATAAAGGCGATATTCTTTGGGTTTGCTCTGATACCCAAGTTGAAGCAGTCTTCTGTGATTGGGATCCATTTTCAAGATCCAACAAGACGGGCTGGAAGGGTAAAGGGGGTAAGGAACTTAGACTTCTTGTCATACCTAAAAACCACACTCTGGTTATGGGCTCTCGGTTAGTCAGGCATTCTTTTACTGATTTGATTCGTCCATCCGCCTCTCTAATTCAGCAGTTTTTGAAATCAAGCTTTCATTATCTCTATAACCCGAACGATGCTAAACGTCTTCTGTTATGCATTGCCCAAGATGGGACACGCTCCCTTTTAACTGGAGCAGAGATCTCAAGTAGCGCATTAGATTTGATACAAACATATTTAATTTAATGCGGAAAGGGTTATGTCATGACTGAGCAAAAGACACTGATGGAAGAAACTTTGGAAGTTGAAACATGGTCACCGCCTTATGAAGAAATGCCATTAAAATCCCCATTAGCCACAACAGTGGAAGAGGTAATCGGAAACCCCGATGCCGCACTTGAGGAGTCAGCCAATACAGTAGAGGCGTCAGTGACTCCAGGTTTAGAAGCGATGGCCACAGCAAGCAGCCCACCCGCGCTCACCAAGCGTTTCAAAGCCCACGAAACCTTCATGGCGCAAAGTGGTGTCATGATGGGACGTGATGCTTACTATGTAATTCCTAATACGGCAGTCACCTATCCCAATCCAGAAGAATACTCATTGGGGATAGTTTACGAGAACGAGAAGCCACAAGGCCGCCTGTTTTCTGGGCAGAATCGAAAGGCTCGCAGGGCGGCAGAAAAGCAAAAGATTCAAGCGGGGAAGGCGAAATAATCGCCTTTCTTATAAAAAAACGTGTAGTTATCACGGCATACATAAAGACATACAGATCATAGAATAAGAGTTGAAATACGACATATTATTATATATTGTAGTTGAAAGGGCGATGTTGAGTTAATTTTTAGGTTACTATATGAATTCAGAATTAGCTACTGCGGTAATCGATCTACTTGAAATGTTTCCAAGTTTGGAAAATGAGTTGATGGAGTTGTTTAGTGCTTATGCGCTCAAGGAGATCCCCAGTAAAGACTTCGAGCGTGAAACCAAAAAGCTTTGTATCGAATACATTAGAAAATGTATTCAGACAATAAAACAAGGCGTTAAAACGGATAAAAGTTTGTTTAGGGCTTATTTTGATGTTGCTCGGTATCAAACTGATCGCAAGGATGCAGCTATTGAGTGGGGTTGCGATGAAGATCTCTTGAAATTCATTTTGAAAAAAAGATCCCCGCCTACAACACCAGAAGCTAGGCTTAAGCTTCTAGCACCAAGTGAAGTGACAAAAAAGAGAGAGCTATAATATGGAGGACAAACTTTATCAACACTAACACCTGCTTATTTTTTAAATTTTGAAGAAAGGAAAAAGATCGATGAAAAAGTTAATTTTGAGTTTTCTAGTTTCGCTGCTCCTTTGGGGTTGCGGAGATCGAGTGGTTAATCCTGCGGATAATACCGATGCGCTACTGTTGGGTATGTGGGATTCCGTCTCGAATGATGCGACTGTTTGCCATGAGCGTTTGCGTTTAAATACAGATAAAACATTCTGGTGGTCTGACAATAAGGTAGTAACTGCCGGAACGTTTGGTCGGGATGAGGAACGTTTAAATTTTATGTATACGAATAAGCCGTGGGAAATGATTAAATTCCAGGTCAATGAACGAGAATTGTATCTAACAAGAACAGGCTTAACTCGTATGTATACTCGTGTACCGCTCACAGCAAATAGTTCTCCATGTCCAGCAGAAGGCAAAGCACAATAAGGGGTATTGAAAATGAAATGTTTATCAATTGTATTAGGTTTGTTCGTAGGTAGTGTTGGATTTGCACAAGGAACAACAAAGATCCCTTATGCGCCCAATCAGACAAAAGCAACTCCAGAAGCAGCAGTAACCCCTCCTGTGGTGGTGAAGGCTCCTGTAGTGAAGGCGGGAGATGAATGCCCGCCACCGCCACCTTCTAAAAAGAAACCAGACTGTAAACCGAAACCGAAACCCAAACCCAAGCCGACACCCAAACCGTGCCCAACGGCAAAGCCATGTCCCACAGCAAAGTCGTGCCCAGATTGCCCACCTTGCGAGCCCAAAGTAATAGAGAAAACTATTGAGAAAACCAAATATGTTGATAGAACAGTGACGATAGATCAAGCGCCTAAAAACACGCTTAATCTGTTGGTCGGTGTTGGACCGCACGGCATCGTCACCGACTCCTATCAGACGGAAGATCGGCAAGATGAGTATGCTTTTAGAAAAGAGAGAGACAAATCGGTTGGTGGTTTGATCGGGCTTCAATACCAATATCGATTTACTCCCACTTTTAATGCTAACGGTTTAATTCTTAGCAACCAGACAGTAATGGCTGGTGGTGGCGTTAGTTGGTAGGCTGGATTAACGGAGTTGTAAATGCGCATAGAAGTCAGAACATGTAACCAAGTACGTGTCATGTTAGAGATGTCTTCTGTTAAGAGCCAGCGAAGAATTGTGAATGGAGAACATTGTCACTGTCAGGTGACGTTACTAAATGGGAAAACCTTGGATTTAGAACAGCCAATCCAAGGTATTCCTCTTGAAGCTGATATTGATATTGCAAAGAAGAATAAGTTTTTGACCAGACTTACCCACAGAATTGACGGTAACAAGGAGAGTTGAATGGGCAGAGCGTACAATCCCGCCAGAATTATAAAATCCAGTGGTGTCCATACCTTTTATATCGGTAGGCCAGAAGATCCCATCATTCAGGCATTTGAAGCCTACTGCATCCATACTGAGCAAACTTTCTCGGAGACTTGCCGGGACATGATCGTTATTGCCCTAGTCCATCTTGGCTTCATTGAAGATCCCGGAGTGGATAAAGGTATTTTTCTGAATGTCGGTGAGGGTAAATTTACCCCTAAATATTATGCATTTAGGAAGCGAGCAGAGGAAAGCCGCAAGGCACAACTGCAACGCTTAGACCAAGAGAAGCGAGAGCAAGAGAGGGTACTTAAAGAAAAACAGAAACAAGCAAAAGCAAAGAAGGCGAAAGCCGAAACTGCTTTCGATTGAGAGATGACATGCTTCGGTATTTTATTTTCTGTGCATCTTTATTGTATGCCTATTTTCTCTGCCCAACGTGGTTAGTGGTTGTTCAAACTCTGTGTGTGGTGGGATTAGTTGTATCGGATATTTTGCTTCATATGGCTCGTGTTCTAAAGGATGAAGATCAGCGAGTTCGCAGAGGATATGTTAACCAACTTAATCCACACAAATGGGGTAAGTAATGCGATTATTATTGTTACTGTTATTGTTGGCTGGCTGTGGTGACACTGCTCCTAAAAGGCAGGGCGGAGAATCGCCAGAGCCTCAAGAACAATGTCCGACATCCTGCTATGCATTATTAACGCGGGAGCTGTCTCCCTACTGTCAAAAGCAGTTGGAAGGCTGCGCTATTATAAATTAAAAAGGAGGAAAAGAGGTTTTGATTACAGGAATGAGGTACAATTTTAAAAAAGGATTCATTATGAAAAAACGACTTATGTTTTTAACCTTCGGAGCGCTGGGGGTACTTCTCACTCAGTGCGGTTTAGACGAACGAGAAACTAAACAGAAATACACAGCGGCACCGGGAAGCGGGGGAGAGTTGGCTTGTTGGCCGCCTAAACCGACACCCCCTAAACCAACACCGACTCCTACACCTCCTGTACCTCCTACACCGACTCCTACGCCAACACCACCTGTACCACCGTGTCCACCGGATAAGCCATGCCCGCCATGCCCGGATTGTCCGAAGTGTCCCGATCAGAAACCATGTCCACCCGTACCACCATGTCCAAAGTGTCCTGATCAACAACCACCGGATCAGAAGCCTGTTCCTCCGACACCACCCACACCTCCAGATCAGAAACCACCTGTACCACCTGTACAGAAACCACCCGTACAGAAGCCACCAGTACCCCCCGTACAAAAGCCGCCCGTACAGACCACAGATAACCCACAGCCATGCCCTTGCCCGCCTGTTCCAACCGTTGTTGTTAACGCGGTAGATGTAGGCTGGTTGCAGGATCCTAATGGAATGTGGTATTTTGTCGATCCGCAGTACCCAGGTTGGTGGCAAGATGTTAATGGTGTGTGGTGGCATTTTTAAGGATTTGATGTGACAACGGTAAACGAATTGAAGATGTTACGGATGAAAGTGCTGTCTTCTCATCCCTGGGCTCAAGCGAATATCGGGCGAGTTGTCTCGCGCATTCGAAGAGAGTTTGGGGTTGAAACCTGGGAAGCAGTAACGGCTACAATGCAACAGGTTAGAGTTACAAAAGATATTGCCTTGTGGCAAGCAACTCTCGATCCCTTAATTGCAAAGCTTCAAAAAGCCGATGACGATAAAAAATCGGCAGAGAAAGAGGCAAATCGTTTAGCGTTAGCAAAAGAACTGGAAAGTAAACGGCAGCAGGAAGCTGCCGCTTGCTTTGTTACAGAAGATATTACCCGATTATCTGCTAAGTCTAATATTGTTAAACGGAAAAGGATGTAGTTATGCCGGGAGTTTATGCGCGTGGTAATGATGAGCCTATTGACAAATTATTAAAAATCTTGAAGAAACAAGTTGAGAAGGCAGGTCTTATGCAGGATCTGCGAAAAAAAGAATATTATGTGAAGCCATCGGTGGTGAAAACGATTAAGAGTAGAACGGCTAGAAAAAGAG
>Ga0315289_10012634_pt1 | contig 11880 bp, 8 predicted proteins | sample YL17G11_40_MG_FD_203452 | JGI IMG/M metagenome (GOLD analysis project Ga0315289, IMG submission 203452) | Sediment microbial communities from Yellowstone Lake, YNP, Wyoming, USA - YL17G11_40 | ecosystem: Environmental > Aquatic > Freshwater > Lake > Sediment | place: USA: Wyoming | collected...
GCTTACACTGATGCCCAGGAGAAAAGCTTCAAAGAGCTTTTAGTCACACAAAAAAGATATGGTCTTAATATAGATTGGCTGGAGACAGATGAAATAAGAAGATTGCTTCCGGGGATAAATCCACATGAATTAAAAGGAGGAACATATTCACCTGAAGACGGAAATGTCTCTCCACTCTTGGCGGCAAAAGCCTTCTATAACCAGGCTAAAAGATTAGGGGTGAGTTTTAAGTTCAATGAAAAGGTGATGGGAATAGAAAAAAGTGATGGGCAAAAAGTGAAGGTGAAGTCCGAAAAGGATAATTATTCAGGTGAAATTGTGATAAATGCAGCTGGAGCTTGCGCTCGCGAAGTGGGAAAAATTATGGGTGTGGAGCTTCCCGTATTTCCAGATTCGCATGAGGCTGGGGTTACGGAACCAATTAAGCCATTTTTTGCACCTTTGGTGGTGGATACACGAGAAACTCCTGGTTCAAAAAATTTCTATTTCTATCAGGAGAAAGAAGGACATATAATTTTTTGCATGACTCCTGATCCCATAATCCCTGGGTATAATCGGGATTCCACTTCAAGCTTTCTACCTCAGGCGGCAAGACGGCTGATCGACCTTTTCCCCAAATTGAAAAATATCAAAGTGAGACGCACCTGGCGCGGGCTTTATCCCATGACTCCAGATGGAGTGCCGATAGTGGATAAAATCAAAGACAAAAATGGATTTTATGTGGCGGTGGGTTTTTGCGGGCAGGGTTTCATGTTAGGTCCGGGAATCGCTTTGAATTTAGTTAGTTTAATCACAAAAGGTAAACCTCTCCTACCTGAGGATGTCTTCAAGAGTTTCAGTCTCTATCGTGATTACACGGTTACCTCTGAAGCATTGAAGTGAGACCCTCGTGCATATGAAATTGAAGGTAATACAAACATAATTATTTTTGATATGATGTTGCCCCCTCACCTTAATCCTCTCCCCGGAGGGGAGAGGATCAAAGGAAGAGAGAAATCTTCAGAAAGTCCCCCTCTCCCCCGTGGGGAGAGGGAAGGGTGAGGGGGAAGCAAGTAGAATGTAGTAAATAACCATTTTGTCTTGGAGGATTAAGATGAAAAAGCTTGGAGTTTTATTAATGGTATTCTTTGTTTCCGTTTTAAGCTTTTCAGTTTTCTTTGTTGGATGTAAAAAAGAAATTCAAACCAAGAAAGAACAAGCAGAAGTCACGGAGATGAAAAGACCCGGGGTCGAGGGGTTGAAAGAGTTCCATGAAGTTTTATTTCCAGTATGGCATGAATTTTTGCCAAATGGTGATTATGAATCAATTCGTAAAGCAGTTCCTGAGTTCAAGAAAAGCATAGAAATAGTTAAGAAAGCTGAGTTACCACTGTTCTATCAACACGTGAAGGATGAGTTTGAAAAGAAAAGAGAGGAGCTGGCTTTATCCATTGAAAAGTTAGATTCGGTTGCACAGACTAAAGATGATAAGAAATTGGAAGAGGCGGTAGAGAACATGCACAGCGCTTTTGAGCAGATGGCACGGGTTTTGGCTCCCCGGATGAAAGAGATGGAGCAATTCCATTTGGTTTTATATCCTCTCTGGCATGAGGCTATGCCTAACAAAGATTATAAAACTATTAAGGCGGCAATTCCCTCCTTAGAGAGCAAAATGGATGCTTTGATGAAAGCAGAAATTCCGGAAGATTTCAAGGATATAGAAACCCCAATTATCGAAAAGCGCGAAGCTTTAGGAAAAGCAGTGGAAGATCTGGCAAATGTCTGCCGCCAGAACAAAGATGAAGAGATAATAAACAAGCTGACTCAAATGCACGAGTCTTACCGTGCTTTGGATGAGGTCTTTGAATAATACACGCATTATTTCTTTACGAAACTGCCCCCCTCTCTTACGAGGAGAGTGTGTCAGAATTCCCGTTTTTGTAGGCGCCCCGCTAAGCGGGGCGAAATCGGAATGTTGAATACCAATGGGTTACGCAATCTGAAGATTGCGGCTACAACTTCAAAACATAATTATGAAACAGCCCCGAGGGGAAAGGGGAGGACGAGGAAAAAGTAAGAAGATTGGGAAAGAATTTTTGCATTAGCATTCAGCTTACTTTTTGCCTCGCCACCAGACTTTAACCCATCCAATTTCCTCGAGAATGTAACAATTTCAAATACTCTCGATTCCAAAACCTTACTGAGTTTTGTATGCTAAAAAGAAACATATTTTGCAGTTTTTGTGAAGAATTTTGCATAATGGTAAACAAATCTTATTGCGTATATAAAAAGCTTTTAGTAATATTTAAAAGTCAGATTTTAAATAGAATTCGAAGTGTTCCAAAAAGTTGAATTCTTAAGGGCTTTCAGCATGATTGTCAAATTCCATCGGTTTGCCAGGACTGAATCTCATTTCAGGATTCTCTGTGTGGCATATATTTTGCTTTTCTACAGAGTGAGATTAGAATCCAAAATGAGACGGAGATTATGGAAACGAATATAGATCGCTTAAAATTCCTGCTTTTAAAAGAACTGGCGGCAAAGATTAACACCTCCTGTAAGATCGACTTAATCCTTCAGGTGGCGTTGGACAACAGCTTGGAGATTGCGAAATTAGTTTGTGCCTCCATAGTTTTATGGGACGAACAGACTAAGGAAGTAAAAAATGAGGTAGCTTCAGGAGTTATGGATAAACACAGGATTTTGCGCGAGTTCGATCATCAGGCGATCCGGCTTTTGAGAAATAAATTTTCAGCTGAGTCCATCTATGTTACCTTTGATATGGATGGACCACACAGCATCTTCTCCTATCCCATCAGATCCGGGAAACGGATAGTGGGTGCCATAACCGGACTTTGTGTGGGGCACAGAAACTTGAGCACAGAAGAGGAATTTTTGGAAGCCTTGAGCAACCAGCTCGGTTTGGCGGTTGCTAAAGCTCCAGGCTGGGAAACCAAGATCACCACAGAGATTCAGGAGAATCAAATCAAATCTGAAAGATTGAAAGCCATAACTGAAACAGCGGTTACCATCAACCATGAGGTCAATACCCCCTTATCCGTAGTCTTGGGATACGCCCAGCTTCTCTTAAGCAGAAAGGAAGAGTTACCCCAGGATACAATTGATAAACTCAAAAAAATAGAACAAGGCGCCCTACGAATCAAAGAGGTTACTCATAAACTTACAAAAATAATTGAGCCCGTGATTGTGAAATATGCGGGTGAGGTGAGGATGGTCGACTTGGATAAATCAAAAACTAAAGAGGGAAGTTAGAAGTCAGAAGTTAGAAGTGGGAAGTAAGAAGTTAGAAGTTAGAAGTGAGAAGTTAGAAGTAAGGTAATGATTAATATAAGGGTGAGCCGGGTTTTTCGAAGCCCGTTTTTTTTATTGTGTGTGCAAAATGATCTGAACGATCTCTGGTGGTGCCCCAACTCTGAGCGGAGGTCCCCAGGTGCCTACTCCATTGCTCACGTAAATTTGCATTTTTCCAATACGAGCATAACCTGAATCGACCGTATAAACTAACTTGGTAATCAAGTTAAAAGGAAAAAGCTGTCCCTTATGCGTATGCCCACTTAGCTGAAGATCGATTCCTGCGGCTTCAGCCCTTTTGAGCCTTATAGGCGTGTGATACATCAGGATGGTGGGGAGGGATTTGTCCATGCCCTTCATTATTTCTTCTAATGGAGGATTTTTTCTCCTCAATTGCTGTTCCTCTGACATATAATCTAACCCCACTAAATTCAAAATGCTGTCAATGGTTACGTAATGATTTCTCAGCACAGAAACACCCGCCTGCTCCATAAACCGGACAGCTTTATCTACACCCGCATAAAATTCGTGATTGCCGGTCACAGCATATACTCCCAGACGGCTTTTGATCCTGGAGAGCGGCTCGACCATATCTTCAAGTTTATCCACATTCTCATCTACCAAGTCGCCGGTAATCAGAACCAAATCGGGGTTGAGAGCATTAGCCTTTTCTACAATTTCGATCAGCCTCTCTTTATGAATGATAGTCCCCAAATGCACATCTGAGATTTGAACGATATTTAAAGCATTATGCTGGGGAGAAAGTTTTTCCAAAGGAATATCTATTTGCGTGATCTTAACATTCCGTGCACTAAAAAATCCAAAAGCCATGATGACAGAGACTAATAGAAAAGCACATACGAAAAGAACTCTTCCTGCCGTAACTGCGTTATTATCAATAAATTGCGGAAAAACGTTGAAGTAATGGTTAATAACTCGAAGCAGATCAATAAAGACCAGAGTGAGGACGGAATAGAGCATGGCGCCCAGCCAGAACGAGCCCACCACAGTCAAAAAGTTGCTCGCTTCACATCGACAAAAGCGATCCATCAACCGTGCTATTGGAAAAGACAGAATCAGTGCAAGAAGGAATGTTTTGAAGAGGAAAAGAAAAATAGCGCCAAAAGATAGTGCCTGTGTCGCTCTTTTGTAAATGTAAAAATTCCCCCCAAAATATACCCCCAACACGATAGTGAGAAAAATGATTAATCCTGCTGTCCTGCCCATAGTTTAATCTTTGAATTTAACGTTACGTTAGGAGTTCATTTTATGCTCCTTGTGGATGTTATCCCAGACGGGTCTGCGACATCCACAAGAGGGAAGTTAGCCCCGCCGATGGCGGGGCTGAGCGGAAACTTTGAACGACCTTTATCTCCACCAAATTCTGCCTCTTAACTCTTCGATCCATTCTTTTACTATCTCTCTTGTTTTCACGGCAGAAACGTGGATTCTCAATAATTCAGGGGTAGTCTTGGTTTTTGCTTTAAGACTTTCCAATGCGTTAACGCAATTATTGGCGGCTGTGAGTCCCCGTTTGCAATTAGCGATGTTGCCTTCTAATGTGTCTTTTTCATATCCCATTCCGTGACCACCAGCAATTTTGACAGGAATAATAAAGCAGTTTTCTAAAAGTTGCTTTATCTCCGGGACATCCGTTCTTTCCGGGTAAAATAGCTCCACAAAATTATAAGCGGCGATGGCAAAGTCATAAGCTATCTGGTAGGCTGGAATTTGCTCAAAATCTCCATCCTCCCAATACATCCGAGGTGATTCCCAAGCTTCCGGCTCAAGGTCTGAAAATTCTAATTCGGATTCTTCATCACTTTCATCAGCAAAATGTGAATCTCCCTTCGGTTCCGGTAAGTGGGGGACGCTATCTTTTTTTTGACGCTCTTCTTCGAATCTTTTCAAATACTCATCTGCTTTTCGGTCTGCCTCTTGCATAAACTCTTCCCATTTCTTTTCATCCCACACTTCTTTATCAAAATCATCTGAGTATTCAAAATTATTCGTCAACTCGGACATGGTTATTATTCCTGCAGTTTGATATGGAGTCGGAACTTCATCTTTTTGCACATCTTGACTGTCCAGAAGAGCTACTTAATAGTATAAAAGAAATCATTTCCGATGCGACGTTTCCCCCTCACCCTAACCCTCTCCCCCGAGGGGAGAGGGAAAAAACATACATCTTAGAGGCGAGAACGAAGCAAGTGAAAGTGGAAAAAATCGGATGTTTATATTAGCAGTTAACTATCCTTTCAATGCCTCTTCGCTCAAGACGTCTTTCAGTTTGGGATGGATGAAGATTCCATCCTTGCGGATGAGTTCTCCATCGAAATAGATTTCTCCTCCGCCGTATTCTTTGGTTTGAATCAGGACCAAATCCCAATGGATGGAAGATTTGTTTCCATTGTCCGCTTCATCATAAGCATTTCCCGGAGTGAGATGGATACTGCCGAAGATTTTTTCGTCGAACAGAGTATCCTGCATGGGCTTTTTTATGCCGGGATGTATTCCGAAGGAGAATTCGCCTACGTATCTGGCGCCTTCGTCGGTATCCAGAAGCTTTATCATTTTTCCCGGATTAACTGTGGCTTTGGCATCGATTATCTTTCCATCCTCGAATTCGAATCTGATTCCATCATACAATACCCCATCATGAATGGAAGGGGTGTTGAAAGCTATGTGCCCATTTACCGAGGTTTTGACCGGTGCGGTGAAAAGCTCCCCGTCGGGAATGTTGAGCTTTCCATCGCATTTTTTGTTGGGTATCCCTTTGATCGAAAATTCAAGGTCGGTATCTTTTCCTACTATGCGCACCTTATCAGTCCTGCTCATAAGCTCACATAGAGGGTCCATGGCTTTCGACATTTTAGAATAATCGAGATTGCACACTTCAAAATAAAAATCCTCAAAAGCCTCCTGCGAGGTTTGAGCCAGCTGGGCAAATGAGTTGGTGGGATAGCGGAGCACACACCACTTTTTATGCTTAACCCTCTCCTCTAAATGAACCGGCTTAACGTAAAGCAACTGGTAGAGCTTCATTTTTTCTTCGGGAACGTCACCCAAGTCGAAGGCATTATCCCCACCCCTGAAAGAAACAAAAGCGTCCACCATCTTCATCAGGGCTAAGTGAAATTCGCCAAATTTTTTTAACTGCTCCTCGTTTGCCTCCAAAAGCCATTTTCTGATGAGGCTGTCGTCATTGTAATACCAGAACGGAATTGCGCCAACTTTGGCGCTCTGGGTGATCATCTCCTTTGCCATCTCCAAAACCGGAAAGCCTCTGGTCTCAATCCAGATTTTTTCGCCCGGCTTTAAATCCAGTGAATAGCTCGCCAAATTCTTGGCTAAAGTCACAACTCTTTGATCCTTCATTTTTAAATCCTTTCTATTTAAATTTTTCTACCTCACCCCCCACTTCCCCCTCTCCTTACTTATGGAGAGAACCTGTAGGGGCGGGGCTTGTCCCCGCCCGTTTGCGGGAGGGCATAAAGCCCTCCCCTACATTTTTACCTCCCCCTCTCCATCCCACCAAAGGTGGGAGAGCGGGGGACTAAAGGGAGAGGTTAAATACAAAACTTTTCTCGCCATTATTATATGAGATTTAAATCTGAAAAGCAACTAAAAAGGATGAATGGGACTTAATTTATGAGTTAAGCTCTTTCATAGAGAGCTCGGAAAAAGGCATTTTTGCGGGGCTGGGAGCCCCGCCTACGCGGGACTAAGTTATGGTTATTCAATACCTGATTACGTAGGGCCCGCCTTAGGCGGGCCGAATTCTGGCACTTTTTCAGAGACCTGTTCAATGGATTTTTTTGTTGACTGAGCTGAAGTTATTTGATATACTTTTAAGTGCAGGCAATAGTAGAGACCGGGAACAATTTTTGAAAATACTAAAACGTAAGTTGAATCCAGTATTCACAGACTTGTAAACTTTTGAATTTGTAAACCTTTAAACTTGTAAACCTTCAAACTGTTTTTTTATGAAAATCCCACTATTGAGAAGAGTGCGCAGTCTTCATCGTTACCGTCAGATCGCAGGAATTCTTTTCAAATATGGCTTTGGTCATCTTTTAGACCAGATGAGGATTTTCACCTTTCTTAGACTGAGGAAAAGAATTCTCAAGAAAAAGGCGGGATTGGAGAAGCTGACCTACGCTCAAAGGATAAGGTTGGCTTTGGAGGAGCTGGGTCCCACTTTTGTTAAATTGGGACAGGTCCTCTCCATGCGCCCATTTTTGATACCTCTGGAGTTAGTCTTAGAATTGATCAAACTCCAGGACTCGGTGGCACCATTTCCTTTTGAACAGGTAAAGGATACAGTAGAGAAGGAGTTGAAAGCTCCTTTACAAGAACATTTTTCCTCATTTGATACCACACCTATTGCCTCGGCTTCACTTTCGCAGGTGCATAAAGCGGTGACCAAAGAGGGTGAAACGGTGGTGGTTAAAGTTCAGCGTCCCGGAATAAAAGAGACAATCGATGCGGATATGGACATTCTAAAAGATTTGGTAAACCTGCTGGAAAAGTACGTTTCCGAGTCAAAGCAATATGACCCTAAGGGAATAAGAGAAGAATTAGCCAAGTCGATCCGCAAAGAAATTGATTTCAATAATGAGGGCAGAAATATCGAAATCTTCAGGGAAAATTTCAAGGATGAAAAATCGGTTTTCGTGCCCAAAGTCTTCTGGGATAAAACCACCTCTAAGGTTTTGACCATGGGTTACATCCAGGGAATAAAAATATCGAATTTAGAGGAATTAGATAAGAAAGGAATTGACAGGAAATTGATAGCCAAAATCGGCGGGAGGATGGTTCTTAAGCAGATTTTTGAGGATGGTTTTTTCCATGCTGATCCCCATCCCGGAAATCTGTTTGTGTTGGAGGGAAACATCATCGCTCCGGTGGACTACGGGATGATGGGAAAGCTTTCCGAAAGCACTATGGATGAGCTGGCAGACCTTCTGATTTCCGTGGTCACCTGGCATCCGGGCGGAATAGTTAAGGTGTATCAAGACATAGGGGTGGTGGGGGAGGAGGTCAATTTGAGGGCTTTAGAAGCTGATCTGGCTGATTTTCTTTATAAATACCATAAGATACCTTTATCCCGCCTGGACATGAAGACTCTGACCGACGAGGCATTTGAAATAATTCACCGGTACGATATCCACATTCAAACCGAGCTGATGCTTTTCTCCAAAGCCATGATCACCTATGAGGAAGTGGCTAAGATGCTCGATCCTGAATATGATTTGGTTACCGAAGCCTTACCTTATATCAGGAGTTTGGCATATCGCAAGTTCAAACCGAAAATTCTTTTAAGGGATGCTTTCACTTCACTTCAAGACCTTCGGGACCTTTTTGTCATTCTTCCTTTTGAGGTAAAAAGGATACTCAAGAAAATAGGTAAGGGACAGCTTTCCTTTACTTTTCAACATAAAGGTTTGGAAAAACTGATCCTGGAGGTTGATCGAGCCTCTAATCGGCTATCATTCAGTTTGATTATTGCGGCTATAATTGTAGGCTCATCTTTAATCATGCGTTTGGAGACCAAATACACATTGTTTGGTTATCCTTTGTTTGGAATATTGGGCTATATATTCGCTGGGCTTTTGGGGGTGTGGCTGGTGATTGCAATTTTGAGATCGGGAAGGCTTTGACCTCTCCCCATTCCCCTCTCCACAAAGGGTGAGGTAAAGCTGATGTGATAGTTGAGGGCTAAGAAATGAATATCCTTATAACTGTGGGTGTTGTTATTGCTCTTATTGGACTACTGATTTTTATTTTTGCGTCAATTTTTTCACGTAAGGTTAGACGAGGAAAGGTGTCCGAACCCCGTTGGAGAAGAGAAAAAGAGCGAGAAACTCGTGTCGGTGTTTGGGGATACATAAGATACATAGGTGAAATTTTGGCTATTCTTGGATTCCTCATCGCTGTTGTGACCGAACTACACGTTCTTCAGGTTGGGAAGGAAACAGAAAAAGCCAAACAAGAGGCGACGGCAGCAAAAGAAGAGGCCCAGAAAGCCAAAGAAGAAGCAAGGAATGCCAAAGAAAAAGCCGATTTAGCGAACAGAAATATAGAGAACATTGAAAGGCATTTGGGCATTCCGATATATACTGGCGGCTTAGCTTCTGCCGACCCACCTGTTTTTGACCCGTTTCTGGAGGGGACGAAATTAATGACTGCATATAAATGGGATGAGGCGATTTCGGAGTTTCAGAAGGCGATGAAGGAAGCGAAGGGAAGCCAATTCGTTGGTCTTTATAACCTTATCGCAATTTGCTATTACACTTCTGGAAGGTTGGATTTCGCTCTCGACAATTACAATAAATCGTTGACTCTTGCTGAACAATTCAATGATAAACAAGGAAAGGCAAATGCTTTGGGCAACATCGGTCTGATCTATCAATTTAAAGGTGATCTGGATCAGGCTTTGAAGTATCATCAGGAGGCTTTGAAGATTGATAAGGAGATAGATTTCAGGGAAGGTGAGGCAAGTGATTTGGGCAACATCGGTCTGATCTATCAAGATAAAGGTGATCCGGATCAGGCTTTGAAGTATTTAGAGGAGGCTTTGAAGATTGATAAGGAGATAGGTTTCAGGCAGGGTGAGGCAAATCAATTGGGCAACATTGGTCTGATCTATAAAGATAAAGGTGATCTGGATCAGGCTTTGAAGTATCATCAGGATGCTTTGAAGATTGATAAGGAGATAGGTTTCAGGCAGGGTGAGGCAAGTGATTTGGGCAACATCGGTCTGATCTATAGGGATAAAGGTGATCTGGATCAGGCTTTGAAGTATCATTTGGAATCTTTGGAGATTAGTAGACAGATACGTCATAAAGACTATGAGGCAAGTGAATTAGGCAACATCGGTCTGATCTATCAAGATAAAGGTGATCTGGATCAGGCTTTGAAGTATCATCAGGATGCTTTGAAGATTGATAAGGAGATAGGTTACAGGAAGGGTGAGGCAACTGATTTGGGCAACATTGGTCTGATCTATAAGGATAAAGGTGATCTGGATCAGGCTTTGAAGTATCAAAAGGAGGCTTTGAAGATTAAAAGGGAGATAGGTTTCAGGGGGGGTGAGGCTCGAAACCTAATTGGTATTGGTCTTATCTATGAGAGAAAAGATCAGCTGGATCAAGCTTTGCAATATTATAAGGAGGCTCTTGCAATATTTGAAGAAATAGGTATGCCCCGGGAGATTAAAATACTGAAAGAGCATATTGAAAGAATTTCCCAACAGAAAAAGAAATGACGAATGATTGATGACGAATAAAAGCTAAAAGATTCCCAACAGATGAAACAGATGAAAAAATAGCGACCTCTCCCCCTTGGTCCCCCTCTCCACATGTGTGGAGAGGGGGAGATCGAAGATCCGTAGGACAGAGGATGAGGTAGGAGGCTGATTTGACCAAAGCTGAAGTTCAAAAATTATTGAAAAGATTTGTTAATGTGATCAAGAAAATCTATGGGAAAAACCTGGTCTTCATCATTCATCATGGAAGCTGGGCTACGGGTGAAGCCAATTCAAAGAGTGATATTGATACGTTAGTTATGTTAGAAAAAATAACTAAGAAAGAGTTGATTAAGCTCCGAGAGATTTTGAACAAAAAGGAGTTTGAAAAATTCACCGTGCTTTTGTTTTCAAAATTGGATATGGATAACTTCGTTCCTTTTGCCAGGCATCAGTTTTACTATGGAGCAAAGGTATTATATGGCAGGTGTCCTTTGCCTGAGCCAACCCGAGAGGAGATGTTAATTGAGATCAAAAAGATTGCAAATACGGTCGGCTACTGGAGTAAATTTCTCTTTACTCATCAAAAACAAGCCGAAAATATAACACGGAAGATATATTGGAGGTTTAGAGAGGCTATCATAGCTTTGAAAGTATTTGTTCATTGGAAAACTGGTGAATTCCCCGTAACCAGAAAAAGATTGAAAGAGCTTTTAAATGATCCGAAAGATAAAGAGATCGTGGAGATCATAGAGAATTGGGAGAAGAACAAGGACAAATATGAAAAGAATCCAGACCCCTTGTTGATAAAAGGTTTGGATTTTTCACAAAGGATTCTGAAAAACATCAATGCTTCGGAGTAGCAGAGCCTGCTCCGCGTGAACGCGAGACAAGTCTCGCTACTCCAGGTATTTTTCTTCAGATAGAACATAAAATTTGGTGAGGGTGATGATAAATGACGAACAATTTGGAAGAGGAAAACAGAAAACTGAAAAGGGCGGTGGAAGAGCTATCCATTCTCAATGAGATTGCCTCCGCTATCTCCTCCACCATGGAAGTGGAAGAGATCACCAAGCTGATTTTGTCCAAATGTATCAAAAGGATTGATGCGGAGCAGGGGACGGTTACCTTATTGAAAGAAACCGTGACCGATCCTTTCAAGACTTTTGTCAGAATCGAAGATTCCACAGTGAAAGGCGTGCCCTACCGCTTTGGGGTAAGTTTAGCCGGATGGATGCTTAAAAATCAAATGCCGCTTTTGACCAACGATCTGGCAAACGATCCCAGATTCAAAGGGGTGGATACGGAGGAGACCAAAATTCGGTCAATGCTTTGCGTTC
>Ga0315289_10012636_pt1 | contig 11879 bp, 8 predicted proteins | sample YL17G11_40_MG_FD_203452 | JGI IMG/M metagenome (GOLD analysis project Ga0315289, IMG submission 203452) | Sediment microbial communities from Yellowstone Lake, YNP, Wyoming, USA - YL17G11_40 | ecosystem: Environmental > Aquatic > Freshwater > Lake > Sediment | place: USA: Wyoming | collected...
TTTACATCAGAATCATTATCCATTTTTTATCTCGCTTTATCTTAATTTATCCCAAGCTTTTTGTTCGCCTTTTGTAAAGAGAAGTAAGAACAAGATGAAAATAATTATAAAATCTGCTGATAGTTTAATTAAGTCACTACAATATAGATAAATTATTGATAGTAGAATAAATGTCGATAAGTAGCCCCAAAACCCCCACTTTTTCCACTTTAAGATAGCAGAGGCAAAGATTATTCTTGTAAAAGAGATTATAAAATAGATCCAAGAAGACCAAACGGGAGAATTAGGATAGCTTTTTATTAAGTACCGCCAATAAATTGTTGGCATTGTAAATACACGTAAGATATGTAAGAAAATAATAGCCTGTAACCAAATATTAAGCCACTTGTATTGAGATCTTAAATCATTCATATTAATTTTGAATATAAGTTAAAGATTAATTATATATTTCCGCAATGGTATTGAAAAACAATTTTTTTATTTTTCAATTCGTGTTTTTTCGTGAACTTTGGTGGCTATTTTTAATATTATTTGTCTTCTTCGTGGTTGAAAAAGGTATTACACCATTGCTTTGCGGAGGGCTCGTTTGAGATTGTGGATTTCGCTACGAATAGATGCGAGTTGTTCGCTGTCGTGTGTAGCTAAGACTTCAGCGCGTTTCTTTTTTAATTCTTTGATTCTAATTTTAATTCTCGATTTGTTAGAAATTTCTGCATGGTGATGAACGTGCACATCGATATTGAGGGCTTTGCAAAGTGCTGGAATTAGGTGTTCTTTGTTCATTTGTGTGTAGCCTTGCACAGCCTCGTGCTCTATACCTACAGCAATTTCTCTTAGTTCCGCCACACTTTTCTTCTTCAGTTCTTCAAAGGTGTGTGCCATAGCTTTTATACCTCCAAACTAATTAGTAAAAGTTTATTTTTATAATTTTAAATTCATTTTGATTTGTTATCCAATAAGAGGATAATTGTCAATAAGTTAATATTCTAAACCATAATATTAAACCACGAGAACACAGAGAAAAACAATTTAAACTGAAAAATGGATAACCGATAATTTAAATTTGTCATTCTGAGCAGAGCGAAGAATCTTGTATTTTATCTTTTATCTTCGGTTGTCAGTCGACCGTTGTCAGTTTTAAATTTTGTATTTCCTTTCGTGCCCTTCGTGGTTAAAATAATTTTTTTGTTCTATAGCGAGAAAATGTAATCCATAGCCTTTGATGTGTTATAAATCAAAGTGTCGGGTGCAAATTTGTAAGGGAAAACTTCTGCTGTGCAATAACCATCATAACCAATTTTTCTAAGAGCATCCATCACCTTTTTCCAGTCCACATCACCTTCTAACAAATCAACGAAGCCATTGATGTTTCCAACAGCTCTTTTAAAATCTTTAAAATGAATTCTTTCGATTCTATTGCCCAAAATTCTTATCCATTGTTCCGGATAACCTGTTAAAAGCACATTCCCCACATCGAAATATGCCTTCACATAATCCGATTTAATGCTATTAATAAAATCTCTCATCTCGAGAGGACTTAATAAAAATTTGTTCCAGACATTTTCTAAACACAATATTATTCCTTTTTTCTCTGCTGTGGTTAAAATTTGCTTTATGGCATCCCTCATTCGTTCATAAGCAATATCATAATCAATGATTTCGCTATTGGGAATAAAATCAGCACCGACAAGACCCGGGACAATAAGAACAGCTTTAGCATTCAGATAACTTGCCAATTCGATATATTTTAATGTTAAGTCGATAGACTTTTGACGAATCTCTTTCTTGTTAGAAGTTAGTGGATAGTTCCAATAAAACGATGGAGCAAGACTTGAAATCTCGATACCAATCTTTTTAGTCTGTTTCAAAATCTTTTTGCAAAATGATTTATCAACTTTTGGATTCAAGACATCATTCTCGCCAAAAGTTAATTCTACCGCATCAAAGCCTGCTTCCTTTACAAGCCTCAAATTTTCCTCAATATTTTTTCTCGTTAATGCCCAATAGTTGATCGATTTTTTCATATTATACCTCTAACCGCAAAGTATGCGCGGAGGGCGAAAAAAGCTTTCGTGTTCCTTCGTGGCTAATTTTTTATTCTACTTTTATTTCCTTTTTCTTTCTTACGCTTTTGCATTCGGCTTCGATGATTTTTAGACTTAAGAGGGCATTTTCGGGTTTTATGATTTCAGGTGCTTTTTTATTTTTCACACAATCGATGAAATAACGGTCTTCTTTATAATACGCACCCGGAGCGCTAATGTTGCCGATTGTTTCTACATTGCCAAGTTGTAAATCTTCAACCGTAACTTCTTCTCTTTCACCCTCCATCGGACAGAAATATAATTTATTCTCAACAAGATGATAATACAAGGCTCCTTTCTCAAATACAGCCTCAAAATCTTGATGGAAATAATAAGACTTGGTCGGATAATCCCAACCACCTTCCGCAATTATTCGAACGTCTTTGCCATCATAATTATAAATTGTCCAGATGTGTGAAATTCCGCTATAATCAACGTTGCCTATAGATTTGACAGAATCGGGTTTGCCAAATAAATAAGAGATAAAATCGGTATCGTGAATATGTAAATCGAGTGCTGCACCTCCCGATAATTTTTCATTCATCAACCAATTATTCCAGCTCCAGACCGGTCTTCCGGAGAGTCTGACTAATCTCAGCGATTTTAATTTCCCTGCTTTCTCGCTTCTGATATAATCGGCAAGAACCTGATATTCGGACCAAAATCTGATGCAATGTCCAATGACTAAAATTTTATTATTCTTCTTCGCAGTATCAATCATCTCTTGAGCTTCGCGAGAATTTCGCGCCATCGGTTTCTCGCAGAATACATCCTTGCCTGCATTCAGCGCTTTCATAGTAAATTTTTTATGGAGATAAGTCGGAAGGCATACACTTATGACATCAATTTGGGAGTCATTGATGATAGCGTTGACACTCTTCACAGGAAACCCATCTTTTTTAGCTTTTTTCCTCTTTTCAGAATCGACATCAGAGATAGCAACCAATTCAACATCTTGTAATGCCTTAAAGACATTAGAATGTAACTGACCAGTAAAACCATATCCTATTATAGCAGATTTAATCATAAGTTCCTCCCAAATTATTTTGGAGTGCGAAAGCTTGCTTCCACAGTGTGAAACAAATATACTTATCCCCTACAAATAAGCGAGACCAAGGTCTCGCCAAATAAAGCGGTAGCAAGCTACCGCTCTCCACATAAGATAAGAAGCTTTAGACTATAGCATATTCTATGCGGCAATGATTATGAGCAGTAGTTTTTAATTCATGGATTGTCTTTTCAATATTCTCAGGTTGAAGTTCCTTGAATTGCAACAATATCATATCAAGCATAAAGGTATCGACAGACTCTTTTAATTGTTTGGAATGCTGAATAATGAGTTCAATATTTTTCTCGGGAATTTTCATATCGGAAGGTCCGATAAAATCCGTAGAGAAATCAAACATTTTATCTTTTTCCTTTGCATCTTTCATACTCTCCTGCATTTTGTTTTTTTGTTCCTCAAAAGTCTTTGCGAGTAACTTCAAATCTTCGTTGTCTGAATCCTTCAGTTTCATAATGACCGCAAAGACATTTTTTGAAATCCACTGATATTCCCTTAAGGACATCTGTTTTTCTTTTAACAATTCGATGTGAACATTCCCAATGTTTTCCAACGTTTTTAGCATAGTGGAAAGCATTTTAAATGGGGATTTAACTTTTTCAAAAGACGATTTATTTACGGTAATTTTTTTCTGGATATTCTGATGAATCTCAATAAAAAGTTTAACTCGTTCAGCATCCAATTCATTGTTTTGAGGTTCTTGAAATAAATAATTTCTATTAGTCTCATAATAGGCTTTTATTAAGGTGATTCTTATCCTGTTGAATTCTCGCATATGCTTGTTAACGAAATGAATAAGCACTATAAAAAGAATGACAAGAATGAGAAAAAATACTCCGCAACCGATTAATATTTTTTTCATTATTGCTCTTTCAGATATATTTTAACCCAAAAATGAGTCGTTGATTTTTATAAGATCTAAATTGTAGATACTCAATAAAAATATTTATCCCCAAACAACTGTAGGGGCGTATCGCGATACGCCCCTATTATTTCGTGCAATTTCGTATTCTTTCGTGGCTAATTTAGTCGGTTTTGAAAAATCCAATTTTTGTAGCCCTGACTCTTTTATCAGAGATTCCGAAACAAGTAGGGGCAGACCTATGTGTCTGCCCACTTTATCGGGCGAACACACAGGTTCGCCCCTACAAAAGGATTCCGGGCTATTATCTCTCAAATTTTGTGTGATTTTGTGTCCTTTCGTGGCTAATTTTAAAACTTATTGGGAAATCTTCGATAACAAAAATTCTCTATTTGTTATTTGGTTTTCTATAACACTTATATCTTCAGCGAACTCAAAATACCCATTAGCATAAACCTGGATTTTATATTCTCCTGCTGGAACACCCGTTATACTTGTTTTCCCATCATTATCAGAAGTAGAATGCACATTCTTACCACTAAAAACAATTCCCGCATATCTCACAGGGGCATTAGTTTCTTTATCCCGAACTACCATGTTTAATACAGTGCCTTCGCCAAATCTTAACACTAAGTCAGTTATTTTATCATCAAAAGCAAGTGATATTGTCTTCACTATTACATTGTAATTTCGATTATTAATTGAAGCTATGATGATATAATCCCCTTCTTGCACACTTTGGAATTCAAAATGTCCCTCATTATCTGTGTTTGTAGGAGAAACTCCAAAGAAAGTCCCTTGCTCAATAGAACGATCCGGATTCAAATAAACATAAATATTAGGAATCGGCTTCCCATCATAATCTAATACCTTTCCACTGATAATTGAATCCGAAATCTCAAAGACAAAATTATTTTCAACGTTACTTTTAATTTCGATCTCTTTATTAAAAACATTCGAATTGTTATAACTGATTGTTATGGTATATTTCCCACCAATCATACCGCTCATACTGACTTTTCCATTTTCATCTGTTGTGCCGTGAAAATAATCTCCTTCTGAATAGTGGCCCGAAACAAAGGCGCTTTGTAGAGGTTCGTCTTTCTTAAAAACTTGTACATTTACAACCGTTTTAGTCAGATATAAATCAATCTTTCTCTCTTCTTCTTCATCAAGTTGAACAGATTTAAATATGTTAGGAATCTTAGTGATGAAAATTGTAGCTCCTTCTGAGGGTAAATCTTTAAATTCATAAAAACCATTTTCATCTGTAATTTCACTAAGAGAAATCTGTTCGTAATACTGAGAAATTTTCAGGTTCAATACCACATCCTGCATGGGCTTCGTGTTTTCATCATAGACTGTCCCATAAATCCTTCCACCCTTCCCCAAATAAATATCGCCTAAATCAGTTGTCTTGTTTGCTACAAGATTGATATTTTGAGTTTTAGATGGAAAACCTTCCGCCTCTAAATATAAGTTATTATATCCAGAATGAATTTTTTCGATGTAGAATTCACCATTCTCTTTCGTAAATACAGACTCGGCTGAGGCATAATCGTGGTAAGGACAACAACTACTTTGACTCACAGAGACTTTTACATTATTCAAAGGCACATTACCCTTTTTCGATAAGATTCTTCCCTTTACACCTACCCCTTTATCCAACACAATAGTTAAGTCGGCAATATTACTTTGATTCAAATAGGCAAGCGTGGGCAGATAATCCTCAGCAGAAACTGTTATCGAGGTGGGTAATAGAATCCCATCTTTGATCTCAAATTTGCCTTCGGGGTCATTAAATTCATATCTATTTGCTTCGTGGGTAATGGTGAATATTGGGACAGGGTTTTTTGTATTTTTTTCTACGACTTTCCCTCTGACTTTTACTTTTTCATTGATTTTAAGAACAAAATCTACGTTTGTACTACCCGCTTTAATTTTGGGTTTATTTTCTTGCACGTAATTTTGCAACTGAGCTACTAATTGATAGTACCCCTCTTTTAATCCCTTCAATTCATAATAACCCTTTTCATCCGTTCTTGAATCTACATTAGTTTGTGCTTCCTGACTATATCCCGAGACGTAAACTTCCGACAGAGGTTTCTTGTTCTCATCCATAACCTTACCAGAAATGGATAATGTCTCCCCAAATATTAGATTAACAACTTTAACCTGCTCATTGTCTTTTAATTCAACAGTTATTTGACCCGTTTTACCATAATCTTTACTTTCTGCGTACATAACTAATTTCCCGGTAGTAACATTTTCAAATTTGAACCTACCATCTTTATCTGTTGTTTTAGACTGATAACCAATCGACCAGTAAGTATATTCGCCCTCCAATTTAGCTAATACAAATACATTGGCATCAGGAACAGGTGTTTGAGAAAGTTTGAGAACTTTCCCTTCCACTGTTGGTCCTTTTTTTAACACAAGCACAACATCATTAATAGGTTTATCTTTTACAACATAATAATCCGATACCGTTTCCGCATACCCTTCTATCCTTGCAGAAAATCTTATTAATGTATTAGGTTCGATTACAGTAATAAACCTACCTGATTGGTCAGTAGTATACTCACGATAGATGTTGCTTCTTGCATTAGGTGTCATATAATGAATCGTGGCGTTTGGAACTGGTTTCTGTTCAGGTGTTAAGACGATCCCCGAAACCTGAACTCCTTTTTTCATAAATATATCGATACCTGTAATTTGATGCTCTTCTTTTAACATTATGCGTCTATGGGGTGCTTCGATATTATACATACCATAATCTACAATAAAATTATCGGAAAACACATCCATAGTTAATATGGGGTAAGAAACATTGGGAGGAACTATATCTCTGAAAATATAATCTCCATTCGCATTCGAGATTGTCTCTTTCTTTCCTCCATAATTAATAATTTCTAATTTTGCATTGGGAATTGGTGCATTAGTCCCCTTTTCAAGAACTTTACCACTAATCGTATATGGCTCTTCTAACTCAATTACAACATTATCAATTATCTGACCTTTGGAAATGGAAAAACTGGTGGGCAATTTCTGGATAAGATTGTCTCTTTGAACCAATATGAGCCAGGCACCTTCGGGCACATTAGAAAATTCGAATTTACCATTTGTGTCTGTTTTAGAAACGATGTGGAACCCGGAGGCGATAGAGATAAAAATTTCTATATCAGCTACAGGGGCATTTGATGTTTTGTTTATCACATTACCAAGAACTCTTCCACCACTCCCCTCCTCAAGAACAATTTTCAAATCGGTCTTTCCAGCAGGGATATTATCCAGCACCCCTCTTTCATACCCTTGAGCGGTAATAAAAAGGGCATAAACATCATCGTGAAGAGAATGAAAAATAAACTTCCCAGCACTATCAGAGCGTGTCATTTTAGGATAGGTTCCATGAGGATAAAATCTATGAGGACTCCTCCGTGGTAAAACTTGAACTTCCGCATTAGAAACAGGATTCTCAGCTTTATTTACAACAATACCTGCAATTGTCTTCCCCAATTTAAGGACAATATCCTTGTTGTCAATCAATGAGCTTTTTGCACTCACATTAAATAAAAGAGAATTTTCTACATAATCATCCGCTGATGCAGTGAGCTTAATAATATAATCACCTTTCACTAATGTAAGAGAATATAGCCCATTCTCACCTGATTTCTCCTCGAGTTTTTGTTGCTGTGGATTTTCAGATTCCACTTTCGTCAACTCTGTAGTTACAAATTCAACCTTTGCATTCTTGATGGGTTCCTTCTGCTCATTAAGAATTTTTCCCTTAATCATTACATTATTTTGTTCCAATTCAATAGGCTTTTCTTTATCAGAAATTTGAGAAGGAATTGATAATGGAGTCTCCGGAATCGTTTGAAGAGGTAATGCTGTTTTACCTTCCGAACTATCAATTATTGTAGATTCTTGTTGAGGAATTGCTTCTGGAACAGTGGATATACTTGGTCTTAATGCGAATTTAATAGTAAAGAAAAAGCCAATCAAAATAAATATGAGCAATGTTATTATAAAAATTTTTCTCTTCATAAGACTTTGAATATTTTCGCTTAGATTTTAAATGGAAACAAATATAGTCTTCTATAAATACAAAACGTTAATATTAATCTATTATTTTTATATTAAGATTTCAATACAAAATATGAAGAACTTATTCTTTAGCAATCAAATGAATAATTGGGTGAATTTATAATGTTTCAACAACAATATTCTTGTTTGTATAGATGCAGATAGTAGAGGCGATTTCGAGGGATTCTCGGACAATTTCTTCTGCGGAAAGATTTGTATATTTTATTAATGCTCGTGCAGCGGCTAAGGCGTAAGGACCACCGGAACCAATCCCAATAATATTGTCATCAGGTTCAATAATATCCCCTGTCCCCGATATGAGAAAGATATTATTTTTATCTGCAACAACAAGGAGCGCCTCAAGTCTTCTTAATATCTTATCGCTGCGCCAGTCTTTAGCTAATTCCACAGCAGCTCGGGGCAAGTTCCCATTAAATTCCTTTAATTTCCCTTCAAATTTTTCAAATAACGTCAGGGCATCAGCCGTTGCTCCAGCAAAGCCCGTTATAACCTGTCCATCATAAAGTCTTCTAACCTTCCGTGCCTTTTCTTTCATCACAGTATTACCTATACTCACCTGACCATCGCCGGCGATAGCAACTTTTCCATTATGTTTCAGAGCTATTATTGTTGTTCCCCGTATTTTCTTCACTTTCATCCTCTACATTTAAATCTTTCGTGGTAGCCACAAGCTTTAGCCTGTGCTAAACAAATGCAATCTAAAGATTGCAACTACCTCCCGATAAAATCTTTTAATTCACCTTTAAAATCACACGTTTTATTTATACATTTTACCAGCTCATTTGCAACAACTAAAAATGGGCTTTTGCATTTAGGGCAAGCTTTGTTGAGTGGCATATTCCACAGCTTAATCCGACATTTAGGAAAGTTTGTGCATCTATAATGCATTTTACCGTTCTTGGGAAAAACCTCAACAATCTGACCATCACAATCAGCATTCGGACATTTAACACCAACAACAAGAGGTTTGGAATTTTTACACTTTGGATAATTTGGACACGCAAGGAATCGTCCATTTCTGCTCATCTTGACAACCATTTTCGCCCCACATTTATTGCAAAATACATTTATCTCATTTACTAATTGTGGAAGATTTGGCATTTGATGATTGTTAAGCGGTTTTGTGTTTTTACAATCTGGATAATTTGAGCAGGCAAGGAATCGCCCCTTTCTCCCCGATTTGACAACCATTTTCCCACCACATTTATCACAGATAGTCTCCTGCTCGGATATGGTCTCTTCTTCAACCAGACCATTTTTGAACGGCTTTGTATTTCGGCATTCTGGATAGGCAGAACAGGCTAAGAATAATCCATTTCGCCCACTTTTAATGACCATTTTCGCACCGCATTTCTTGCAATACTCCTCTATCTTGTTCACCAAAGGTGGCAGATTGGCAATCTGATGATTATTAAGTGGTTTCGTGTTCTTACAATCTGGATAATTTGAGCAGGCAAGGAATCGCCCTTTTCTCCCCGATTTGACAACCATTTTCCCACCGCACTTTTCACAGACGGAATCTTGCTCCGGGATTTGCTCTTCTTCAGATTTACCTTCTTCGAGCGGTTTTGTATTCCGACATTCCGGGTAAGCGGAACAGGCTAAAAATAAACCATTCCGTCCACCTTTAATAATCATCTTCGCTCCACATTTATCGCAGACAGCATCCTTTTCAGGTATAATTTCATTCTCTCCCATTCCATTCTCAAGCGGTTTAGTATTGCGACAGTCTGGATAGGCAGAACAGGCTAAGAATAAACCACTCCGTCCACTTTTAATAACCATTTTTGCCCCACATTTATCACAGACCTCATTCGTTTCCGCAGCTTCTGCCATCTTCACTGCAGACTCTTGCAAACGCCCCTCAAAGTTTTTATAAAACTCCTGCAAGACCGCTACCCAGTTGGTTGCTCCTTCCGCTATTTTGTCAAGTTGGTCTTCCATTTGTGCTGTGAATTCAACATCAAGCACTTCCGGGAAACTCTTAATAAGCAAATCGGTCACCAACATCCCAAGATTTGTAGGTATCAATCGTCCTTTCTCTTTTGCCACATAATCCTTTTCAAGAATTGTGCTGACGATTGTAGCATAAGTTGATGGTCTGCCTATGCCCTTGCTTTCCAGTTCCTTTATGAGAGTTGGCTCTGAGAAACGTGCAGGAGGCTGAGTAAAATGCTGATTGGATTTAAGCTCAAGTAATTTTAGATTTTCTCCTTCCGATAATTTCGGAATAGACCCAATGATTTCGCTCTCATCCTTTTCAGGTGTTTCATCAATCCCTTCTTCATAAACCTTTAAGAAACCATCAAATTTGAGAATGGAACCAGTTGCTCTGAAAAGATATTTATCTTTGGCAGAAATATCAATAGTGGTCTGATCATATACAGCACTGTTCATCTGGGAAGCAACAAATCTATTCCAGATGATGCTATAGAGTTTGAATTGGTCAGGAGTTAAGAACTTCTTAATTTTGTCTGGTGTATTATTCATTGAAGTGGGACGAATAGCTTCGTGAGCATCCTGAACCTTTCCTTTTGTTTTATAAAATACAGGTGATTCAGGAATATAATTTTCACCAAAAGCGTGTTTTATAAACTGTCTGACTTCATTTATTGCGTCATTGGAGATTCGTGTGGAATCCGTTCGCATATATGTGATAAGTCCAACAAGACCTTCTTCGCCTATTTTTACACCTTCATAAAGTCCTTGAGCTATCTGCATTGTCTTCTTGGAATTAAAATTGATTTTTCTTGCCGCTTCTTGTTGCATTGTGCTTGTGATGAAGGGTGGAGTAGGATAGCGTCTACGTTCTTTTTTTTCCACATTCTGAACAACGAAATTTGCGCCTCTTAAATCCTGAACAATTGTGGCTGCTCCAGCTTCATTTTTGATTTCAAGCTTTTTACCATCAATTTTAAAAAGTGATGCCTCAAATTGTGGTGGATTTCCTCCCTCCAATCTTGCAATAATAGACCAATATTCTTCCGGAATAAAATTCTTAATTTGTTGTTCTCTTTCACAGATGAGTCTTACTGCGACGGATTGAACCCTGCCGGCGCTCAATCTCCAATTGAGTGTTCTGCATAATATCGGGCTAATCTTATAACCGACAAGTCTATCAAGGATGCGACGTGCTTTTTGTGCAAGATATAAGTTCTCATCAAGCTTCTGAGGATTTTTTATGGCATTCTGGACAGCATTTTTTGTGATTTCATAGAAGATAGCACGATTAATGTTTTTATTCTTTGACTTAATTTCCTCAGCAATATGCCAGGCAATTGCCTCGCCTTCTCTATCAGGGTCAGGGGCAAGATAAATGTTCTCTGCCTGTTCTGAAGCCTTTTTAATTTCTTTAAGTATCGATAGTTTCCCCTTAATGACTTCATATTTCGGCTCAAAATTATTCTTAACATCAACACCAAGTTCTTTTATGGGCAAATCTTTGATATGCCCCATAGAAGATTTCACCTCGAAATCATTGCCTAAATATTTTTTTATCGTTTTAGCTTTTGCTGGAGATTCGACTATGACTAATGACTTGGGCATAAAAACTTCTCTTTCCTAAAAGTTAGTAGTGCCTGCTTTAGCAGGTATAGATCTATACAACAAAGCAGGATTTATAGACTGTTTATATTTCACCAAATATATTTTATATGTCTTTTCCCTTACATATTCAACAAAAAGGAATTTTTAATTATTCAACCACGAAAGCACGAAAAACACGAAAAAAAATAATTATATAAAACTTTTTTTGTTTCTATCT
>Ga0315289_10012637_pt1 | contig 11878 bp, 9 predicted proteins | sample YL17G11_40_MG_FD_203452 | JGI IMG/M metagenome (GOLD analysis project Ga0315289, IMG submission 203452) | Sediment microbial communities from Yellowstone Lake, YNP, Wyoming, USA - YL17G11_40 | ecosystem: Environmental > Aquatic > Freshwater > Lake > Sediment | place: USA: Wyoming | collected...
TAATGCAGATCCTGTCTGTTGACCTGGGAACAGACATGCTGCCTGCCCTAGCCTTGGGGGCTGAACCTCCAGAGGAGGACGTCATGAAATTCCCTCCGCGACAGCGTAAAAAAGGCATATTGAGTGGCGCATTGCTCGCACATTCATTATTGTTCCTTGGCGGAATTGAGTCAATTGCAGCTATGGCAAGCTACTTCTGGATGAACTTCATCAACGGATACGGGGCGGACTCTCTCGCACAGCCAGGAACGGTTGTCTACGCCATGGCTACAACCATGACCCTTGTCGGCATAGTCATGTCCCAAGTCGGAAATGTCTTCGCCTGCAGGACGGAGAGATCGTCGAGCTTCAGAAGAAGCCTAAGAATTAATCCACTACTACCTATGGGACTTGCCTTTGAATTGACTGTCATTTTGGCATTGGTATATACTCCGATCCTTCAGCCAGTCTTTGGTACAGCTCCGTTGCTGCCTGAACATTGGCTCTTCCCGCTCATCTTCGCACCAACAATACTTTTAGCTGATGAAGTGAGGAAATTCTTAGTAAGGCGTCTAGACAGGAGGACCCGAGGCCCGAATAGGTGAGATCTTTAGTGAATGTCATTGTAGTCGGATGTGGAAGGGTCGGTTCGTATCTGGCTGAGCTTCTTAATACCGAAGGCCATACAGTGGCAGTCATCGATAAGGACCCTGAATCCTTCTCACGTTTAAGCCCCAATTTCAAAGGTACACGGATCGAGGGGGACGTACTTGATAGGGATATACTTATGCAGGCAGGGATACAGGACGCCGACGCCTTGGCCTCAGTGACCAATAGTGACACCCTCAATGCTACTTTGGCAATAATCGCGAGAAACAAATTCCGTGTGCCTAAACTGGCAATAAGAGTTTTTGATCCTTCTAGTGCTGAGGTTTACAGAAAGCTAGGAATATCAATAATCTCACCCATCGAGTGGGGAGCAAACTTCATAAAAGATGTACTGGTCCACCCCGAACTTTACTCTAAGCTGACGATTGGGAATGGAGAGGTCCAGATTATTGAGTTGGCAGTACCCCCTGGGTTGGTGGGGAGACCGGTGGAGTCAATAAACGTCCCAAGCCAAGTTATGACTGTCGCGATCACAAGACAAGGAGAAGCGCTCATACCATACCTGGGCATGATCTTTCAGGAGAATGATTTTCTTACTCTAGCAGTCTCAACTACAGCCATGAATAGGGTTGAGGAGCTTCTCAGCCATTAGGGAGTAATGCAAAGATGTTTGTCGTTGTTGTTGGTAGCGGTGGGGCAGGAGCCTACTTGTCTAGCAGACTCACCTCGGAGGGACACAAGGTCACCGTTATTGATATCAATTCAGATGCGTTAGAAGATCTGACGAAGAAAGTTCCATCTGTGTTGACAGTTATGGGTGATGGCTCCAGACTCGAGACCATGAGGAGGGCGAGGATAGAAAAAGCAGATGTCCTAGCGGTCCTGACAGGAACCGATGAAAAGAATCTTTCGATAGCCATGCTAGCGAAGAATGAATTCCGCGTACCGCGTATCGTGGCGCGAGTAAATGATCCTAAGCATGAATGGCTCTTTGATAAGCAATCTGGGGTTGATTACGCCTTCAACCAAGATGTTCTCCTAGTGGATGCTATTATGCAAGCAGTCCGAAGCAGCTGAGCGCGCGCGTCAAGATGCCTTCGAGAAGCGCGCGCTAGCGTTCAAGTAGTTCGAGGAGGACGCCGTTCGGATCTCTGAAATTTGATATCCTCCAGTATGGCTGATCAGTTGGAGGCCTGAGTGCTCGCAGAAGCTTCTCGTTACTCACATCCGCCGTGGCGTATATTTTGGGCTGAAACTTTGTGGGGCCGTCGACGTACTCAGCGCCATGTTTCTTCAGCTCGGCCATTGCCTTGTCCATATCATCCACACGGAATCCGAGATGCCAGAGCCCCAGGGGTTTGTCTTTGGCTAAGAACTCGTTCACTTCTAGGAGCTGATCATCAAGATACATGTATGCAACACGCATTGTGTCAGTTTCGTATTTTCTGAGGATCTTAAAGCCCATTATTCTGGTGTAGAATTCTACCGATGCGTCACGATCCTTTACGACTATCCCAACATGCTCCAAGATCATTCCTTCAATCATTCTCAACAACCCTGAGACTCTTGATTTCACGAATCAACATATTTTACCTTAACTTTTGCCGTATATATCAGTGCAGAATATTTCCATATCTCACTCTAGCGCGCGCCTGCTAAGAGAATTGGGCTTGTAAGTGTGCTTGAGGCGCGCGCTAGCCACCTCATCATAATTTTATCTATATGAATTGAGGAATATGCTCCTTCCTGAGGCTACACAACTTGTCGCATAGTGCTAAGTTCACGATTGAACTTCCAAGAAAGATCTTGTTCGGAGAGGGTGCCGCCAAAGAAGTTCCAAACTTGGCTAAGGCGTTTGGTCCAAGACGCGCGCTTCTAATCACGGATCCAGTGATCAGCAAACTGGGGACAAGCTCCCAGATATTAGGTCCCCTGCAGGATTCCGGTATCAAAACAGATGTCTTTGACGAAGTCGAACCCGAACCAAGTATGCGAGCTGCAGAGCAGGTGGCAAAAGTAGCTAGGGATTCTAGCTACGACTTGATCATCGGTCTAGGTGGCGGAAGCTCCCTTGACATGGCGAAGTTAGCATCAATTTGCATCACAAATCCCAACCCTATCGCCGATTTCATTGGAGTCGGAAAGGTACCGAACCCAAGCGTACCGAAGATACTACTTCCAACAACTGCAGGCACCGGAGCTGAAATCACCATGAACGCAATCATCTCCAACAGGGAGGAGCATTTGAAGCTCGGGATCGTTAGCCCCTACAACATAGCCGACGTAGCCATCGTCGATCCTTTGCTAACGGTAACCATGCCTCCAAGCGTCACCGCCGCCACTGGTCTGGATGCATTGACACATGCCGTTGAGTCGCTGATGTCAGTTGATCTCAACTCATTCTGTGAGCCTCTGGCGATCGATGCTGTCAAACACATCTTCAGAAGTCTGCCCAAAGCATACCGAGACGGGAAAGATCTTGCGGCCAGACGTGATATGTCACTGGCCTCAATGCTTGCAGGAATTTCTCTGGCCATATCAGGCGTCTTAGCCGGACACGCTGCAGCCTATTCTTTCACAGTAACGGTCCCCCACGGCCTCGGATGCGCCCTCGCGCTTCCGTACGTGATGGAGTTCAACGCTTCAGCCTGCCTGTCCAAGTTAGGAGCAGTCGCGGAGGCTGCAGGCGTCAAGGAGACCGAAGTTGCTGAAGACAAGAATGCCTTTAATGCAGTAGCAGCTGTGAGGAGACTAATGGGGAACGTGAATAGCCCGCTCTCCCTGAGAGAGATAGGAATCAAAGAGTCCGATCTTGAATCGATGGCCAAAAACATGGTCACAGTGAAAAGGCTTCTAGCACACAACCCAAAGGTCGTTACGGAGAAGGACGCTTTGCTGCTCATGCGGAGGATGTTTGAGGGAAAACCGCTGCAGCTCTCAGAGTATAAAGTAAGCTAATTGAATACCCGTGAGAGTAGGCTGGAACTTACAACTTAGATTTGATTTCTTCTTGAACTGAATCAAGAACTCAAAACAAACACGAGAAAGTGAATGGCATGAACGATCCGAGCTCTGAAGACCAGAGAGATCCCTTAGACAATTTCTTTTCGCCTCAAAGCGTTGCCATCGTAGGCGCTTCTTCAAAACCTGGAAAAATCGGTCACGAATTGGTGCGAAACGCATCTCAATACCAATTTGAAGGTCAAGTCTACCCCATCAATCCAAACGCCGAAACCATACTCGGCTTGAAATGCTACCCGTCAATAAGTGATGTCAAGGAAAGAATCGATCTCGCAGTGTACGTTGCTGCCTCAAACATCCTCCCAAAGCTCGTTGAAGAAGCAGGAGCAAGAGGTGTCAAGAACGCGATCATAGTATCAGGCGGCTTCAAGGAGATGGGGGAGGAGAAAGCCTCGTATGAAGAACAACTAGTAACAATTGCCCGCAGATACGGAATGAGGATAATCGGACCTAACTGCATCGGAGTCTTCGACAGTACCTCAAGGCTGGACACTTTCTTCTATCCGCATGATCGGATGGTAAGGCCGAATCCTGGAGGATTGTCATTTGTGACACAGAGCGGCACATTTGGCCTTACCTTCCTTGAATGGGCCACAGACTCAAGATTAGGCATCAGGAGACTTGTCAGCCTTGGGAATAGGTGTGATGTGAATGAAATTGACATGGTTCGTTACCTTGGCCGCGACCAATTCACCAAAGTGATCGCTCTACACTTGGAGAGTCTCAGTGACGGAAGACAACTCATCAAAGAGACACGGGAAGTCACAAAAACAAAGCCCATCGTAGTTCTGAAGACAGGCAGAGTGGAAGGGTCAAAAGCTGCAAGGAGTCATACGGGAGCGATAACTGGCTCATACCAGGTATGTAGATCAATATTCAAGCGTTCAGGAATGATCCTCGCAGAGTCATTCGAGGAACTCTTTGACATATCAAAAGCCATTGAGAAACAACCGCCGTCGAAAGGTAGGAATGTTACCATCGTAACAAATGCGGCCGGCCCATCAGTGGCGGCAGCGGATCTATGTCATGAACATGACCTGTCAATCGTCAACTATTCCAAGGAAACATTGGACAAGCTACATTCCTCATTGCCACCTTACGCGGTAATCGGCGAATACGTGGACTTGACAGGGAGTGCTACACGCGAAGACTATCAACAAACATTCAAGATCATTCTGGAGGATCCATCAATTAATGCGATACTCAATTTCATAGTCTTCCTTAACCCGCCATTGTCTCCTGATGTTGTTGATTCAATCGCGCAAGTTCAGGAGCATGGCAAACCTATCGTCTGCTGGGCAACTGGGGGCGAGTTCTCGAGGCAGCTGATAACGAAGCTGGAGGAGGCTGGCGTACCAACCTACCCGACGAGCGAACGCGTGGTCAGAGCCGTTGAAGGTCTGATAGAAGCGGGAATGAGGAAGGAGTGGCCATTGCCAAAATCAGCAGATTCCAAAAGAGATCTCGCAAATTCAGTATTCAGGAAGGTGTTCTCTGAGGGTCGGGATATGCTCTCGGAGATTGAAAGCAAAGAGGTCTTGAGATCTTACGGGATTGAAACGACTACGGACTACGTTGCCAAAACGGACTCAGAGGCAAGATCATGTTCTTCAAGGCTAGGATTCCCCGTTGTCATGAAAGTGCTGTCTCCTGACATAATACACAAGTCGGACCTTGGTGGCGTAGTCACCAATGTAGGAGATCCCGAAGAGGCGGCGAGAACATTCAAGGAGATTGTAGAGCGCATCCAGAGTGCGAAGCCCGACTCGCGAATAGAGGGCGTAATAATCCAGAACCAGCTGTCGTCAGGCGTTGAGGTCATTATTGGCTCAACTGTGGATAAGGACTTCGGCCCCGTAGTGGCGTTTGGTCTAGGAGGCGTGTTTGTTGAGGCTTTCAAGGATCTATCCTACGGGTTGGCGCCCCTTTTTGAAGCGGAAGCTTCAGAGATGATCTGGGACACTAGGGCTGCAAGGTTACTTGAGGGTTTCAGAGGCAAAAAGCCAATTGACATCAAGAAGCTCGCTGACATTATGACAAAGGTGTCCTTCCTAGTTTCTGAACAGCCAATTGCCGAGATGGATCTAAATCCGGTAATCGTATCCCCTGAAGGCTGTGCAGTAGCAGATGCGCGAATTAGAGTTAAGAAATGAAATGGAAGATGATTCGCACCCTGCTATTTTAGTCCGGATATAGTTTTTCCGCAACCCAGTCTAGGCCCAGTTCAAGCAGCTTGTCTTTGCTTGGCTTGCCATTTTGATCTAACCCACGTTCATTATAGAATTCTGCGAGCATAGTTTCGAGTTCGACGATTTGTCCCTTCGCAGGACCTTCGTTCACTGACTCCTTCAGAAACCTGTCTGGCAAGGTATCGTCCTTTCTTGATGTCCCCATTCTGATGTTGAAGGCTCGCTGTAAGTTCCATATTCGCTCGCCTGCTTTCATGAGATCTTCAAAGGTTATGTCCCAGCCCGTTATGGCGTTGTAGTACTCAACGAGAATCCTGAGAGGGAGTTTACCCCAGAAGACCATGAACTTGCATATCCCAAGTGAGTCGACTGCGCAACAGATGTCTTGGTATACCTTGGTCATGCGCCCTTTGTCTTTAGCTATGAAGCCGTCAACAGGCTCTTTCCATGGCAGCTCTGGGCTTAGCAGGTTTCTTTCTACGAGCATTGGTGAGCCTCGATTGTGGTTTGCCCCCACATTGGATGTAGCGTACGCGACACCCATGGACTTGAATTTACGTGGATTGTGCTCAGGGAACTCTAGTCCTTTCACGTGTATCGCGAACTTCTCCGACCCTTTTCCGATTTTCTTCGCGGCCATGAGCACCCCCTCACCTAGGACTTCTCCCAGTCCTTCTTTCTTTCCTATTAGTTCGCAGATTCTGACTATCGCGTCGGGATTGCCCCATGTCAGGTCGACGCCTCCCGTTTCAGTTATGAGACCCTTTTCGTAGCACTCCATCGCGAAGGCGATGGCTTGTCCGGTCGATATGGTATCTATGCCGAGCCTGTTGCAGAGGTCATTGGCTTTTGCGATCGACTCCAAGTTGCTATTGTAGCACAGTGAGCCTAGGGCAGCCATGGACTCGTACTCGGGTCCGCTTCCTTCCATGGTGTATGGACCGCTTTCAACCTTGACCTTCCTTCCGCATGCTATCGGGCAGGTTTTGCATGGGTAAGGTGCCGTGAGAATTCGTTGTGTCATCGTTGTGCCTGTGATCTTGTCTGCTTCGGGAAAGCTTCCTCGGGTCCAGTTTCGGATTGGGAGGTTACCGTTCTGCTCGAAGGTTATGAGGCCTGAGGCAGTTCCGTTGTCACGGAGGGCTTTGGTGTTGGGCAAAGCTGTTGTGACAGCTTCCTTTCTTAATTCGTTCAACCTAGTTGGGTTTGATACCGGTATCTTCCCCGTGCCCTTGGATGCTATAGCCTTGAGATTCTTGGAGCCCATAACTGCGCCGAGACCGCATCTGCCTGCTGCTCTGCTGTCGTCAGCGATAATGCTGGCCAGTCTGACGAGCCTTTCACCTGCAGGCCCTATGGTGACAACTGAGATTGTAGCATCTCTCAGTTCCTTTCGTAATTTGTTGACTGTTTCGAAAGTCTCTTCACCCCATAGGTGTTGAGCTTCCCTAATCTCTACTTGGTCATCATTAATCCATATGTACACAGGATCCTTCGCTTTACCTTTGATTATTATTCCATCATAGCCTGAGTTTTTCAAATCGATGCCGAGGGGGGCTGAGAAAACGGACTCACCGTATATGCCGGTCAAGGGTGATTTTGAGACCACTGTTGTCTTGATCCCGCAGGGAATGTTTGTAGCAACAAAGGCCCCTGTCATGAAGATTAGCGTATTATCGGGGCCCAGTGGGTCGGTTTCGGGCCCGACTTGCTCAAACAGTATTGTTGAAGCAATTCCCTCACCACCGATGAACTCTCGGGCTATTCTGAGGTTGAGATCTTCTTTGGTTATTTCACGACTAGTAAGGTCGATTGTTAACAGTCTCCCTGAATATCCGCTCACCATAGGCGAACCCAGATCATTTTTCATGCATGTTTAGTTCTTACCTGTGTCGGGCTTTTCCAAAATTTTCAGCTGAATCGAGATAGTCAAGGTTTCGGTTACCTTTGCGCCGCAAGTTGACTTAAATTGCGTGAAACATAGGCAGAGCGAAAATCTGTTGAATGTTAGAGAAAAATCGGAATCTAGTGTATTGTCCATCCACCGTCTACGGGGATTACTGCGCCGGTTATCATGTTTGACTCATCGGAGGCAAGAAAACACACTGCATTAGCTACGTCTTCTGCTGTTGCGAGGCGTTTCAGTGGAATGTTGCTCATAACGAATTCCCTGAATTCTAGGTCATTGAGCATCTTCTCGGTAAATGGTGTTTCGACAAACGTTGGTGCCACAGCATTGACTCTGATTTTGTATTTTGCCCATTCGTATGCAAGTACACGGGTCAACTGATCCACTGCACCCTTGCTCGCGCAGTAGACCGCTCTGTATGGGAGAGCGACCTTACCAGCCTGGGATGAGATGTTAATGATGACCCCTTTTTCTCTGGGCATCATCGACTGCTTGCCAACTGATTGACAGCAAAAGAAGAGCCCTTTGACGTTAGTGTCCATGATTATGTTCCATGCATCGACTGTAACATCCTCAGCACTTTGCGGAATATTGACCCCCGCACTATTTACCAGTATGTCAATCTCTCCAAAGTCCTTTTGAATATCTTGCACGGCTTTGGAGAGGTCTGCAGGCAGAGTCACGTCAACCGGGTAAAGCAGGCATCTTCGGCCTAAACTCAGTATTTCCTCTCCTGTTTGAGAGAGTTTGCTCTTCGTTCTACCCCATAGGACAAGATCTGCTCCTTTCTTTGCGAGTGAGATCGCTGATGCTTTTCCAATTCCACTTCCAGCTCCTGTTACTAATGCAACCTTACCGGAGAGGCTCATTTTCGATCCACGTCCGTCCCATCACTGTATTGTAGAATCAAAGTCCGCCTTATCATCTTCTCGTAAGGTCGTGAGATTGAAGCGTGAGACAAGAATAGCACGCGGATGCTTTGTAATAGTTGGGTAAACGCTAGGTAGTCTCGTTGTTTAGGAGTGGCAGTGTCACTTTGATCGTTGTGCCTTGATCTGGAATACTCTCTGCAGTGACTGATCCCTTGTGAGCTTGTACTATTCGGTAGCAGATGGCTAGGCCCATTCCCATTCCTTTTGCTTTGGTTGTTTGGAGAGGTTTTCCGAGCTTCTCCATAACCTCCTTTGGCATGCCTGTTCCAGTATCATTGAATGCGATCTCCATGTTGTCGTTGGATTCTCTGCTTTGTATTGTGAGGGTGCCGCCTCCGGGCATAGCATCAACAGCGTTTTTGATAATGTTCACGAAGACTCTCTTCATCTTCTCGGGATCGACGTTTATCTTCGCCTCTTTCTCGGGCAGCTTCAAGCTTATAGTCTCTGGAACAAGAACTGAAGCTAGCGCATCTTCTATGATGGAGCTGAGGCTGATCTCTGTTAGTCCTAGGCGCATTTCTCTTGAGTAATCCAGAAGGTCGTTGATTATTTTGTCCGAATATCGAACTTCTTTCTCAATGATCTCCAGCATTGTTCTGACCTGCTCATCCCTCGTTGTTCGCAGTTTTGTCCTCAGTACGTATGCTGCGCCGCTTATTCCCTGCAGCGGGTTGCGGAGGTCGTGACCTACCATTGTTGCCAGTTCTCCAATGGCGGCCAAACGTTCAGCTTCCTTCAGCTTTCGCGTTCTCTCCCCAATTAACTCCTCTAAGCACTCATCTTGACGCTTAAGCTCCTTTTCCACCCTCTTACGCTCAGTAATGTCTCTAGAAATTGCTAGCAACTCATTCTCAAAATAGGTAATGGTGCTTTCCATGTAACGCCAATTGCCTGATTTATCTCTGAAACGGTATTCAAGACTGTAAGAGTGATTCACGAATTCTTTGGGTATGGGTTTCCCTGGAAGTTTCGCTGACAGGTAGATTCTAAGACATTTCTTCAGTAAGGTTGACATTTTCTTTTTGTCGTCGGGATGAATATACCCCCATACGCTTTTGCCAATCTGTTCTTCAGGCTTATACCCAAGGATTCTTTCGACTGAGGGGCTGACGTAGGTGTAAGTTGGATTCCGTGAGAAGGTGAGTGTAGAGATTATGTCTCCTGTGTTTTCGGCGATTAGACGGAATCTCCTCTCGCTCTTTTCGAGTTTCTTCTTAGTATGAGGCTCAGCTGCGATGTCAAGTGAGCGCTTAGATGATTTCATAATCTCTCCTTTCTACTTCAACCTAGGCTACGGCATTATTGTTCAGACAAACTGGGATGTGACTTGGTGGCACCTTGATTGTCAGATCTTCTTTTCATCCCCATAAAGCAATTTGCCCCTCCAAAAATCCATCTTCCGTGAACATGCAGAGACCGCACCGACTCAGACTTCCACAAGATTGCACGAGTGTCTCAGGTGATGATTTGAGATGCCTCGTTCAGCAGTTGAAAGCGCTTGCTTTCAAGCAGTGCCGGTCAAGTGCTTTACCCAAGCATGATAATAATGGTGCGGCCGCCGGGACTCGTTCTCTCACCAACATGTGAAGAGTGAATTCCTTGGATGCGGGGAATGCGTAGCAAAAGTGATTTTCAACGGCTATGGCTTGAAGGAGGCTCCAAAGTACGCTTGAATTCATTGTCTTATCCAAGTATAGAAAGAGAATGCGATAGACTTCAGGAGCTTGCCGACGTTTAGCTTGGGCAAGTATGCTTTTTAGGCCATCTAGCTATCTATCACTGGTGCCGTGACGCCTTGAGCGAGGAATTCCCAGTCGAGAATTGTATTCTGGCGCCTGATGGCGTTTATTCTCTCCACATATACAAAAACGAGAAGGAACTGGAGAGCTTCGTTCTCAAAAACTCAGCTCAAATCTTCGGAGCCGAGTCTGTCTACTTTGATATAAAACAGAAGGTAGAGTCCAAAGCTAAGACTCGGATTACTGATGGGTTCCTCCTCGATCTAAACGACTCTGGTAACCCTAAGTTCTGGATTGTTGAGATTGAACTTGCGAGCCATGATCTGTACAAGGATGTTGAGCCTCAAGTGCGGGGCTTCTTGCGTGCGCTGAATCTGGAAGATACGTTAACCGTTATTAGAAACACACTCTACGAGGAGCTTCGGAAAGACCGAAGGAAACTGAATTTAGTTAGGGAAGCCAGTGGAGAAGACGACGCGCATTACTTTGTTGAGAAGGTCCTGCGTACCAAAGCTGGCGTAATAGTGGTTATCGATAGCGTGACACCTCAACTGGAAGAGATAGTGGAAGAACTTTCAGCCAATAATGAGGTGCGCGTCATAGAATTCAAGACATACGAAAGAGACAAGAAGTTATTGCATGGCTTCACGCCATTATCAGCTTCTAAGGGTGAGAGAGCACAACTTCCTGATTTCAAGACAAACTGGTTTGCCCGACTAAAATGGGTCGAGCCTGAAACCCGAACACTCTCGCAAGAGTTAATCAAGCGAATAGAGATGGACCTCCCCGTAGTGAAGCATGCCCCAGGCTATCGGTGGTACTACTTCTATTCAACTAATGAAATGAAGCCTCACTCAAGATTCGCCGTCATCTTGCTAGATAAGAAGAAGATTCACGTAAGGATCTCTGTTGACCCAGGATCATTCCGCGACCCAGAGACGAAAGCTAAGGACTACAAAGGCTGGTTCTGGAAGGAGAAGGGTCATGTAGAGAAAGGCTTCGAGGTTGCAACCGTCAACGATATTCCGTACGCGTTGACACTCATCAAACAATCATACGGACGCGATCGCAAGTAGTTGTCGTTTTCTTGGTTGAACTCACTTAGTAAGCTTTGAAGCTACACCACCGCCGGGACTTACTCATCTAAAAATGAATCACTACCATTTGGATGACATGAGCGTGCGGTGAAGTCAACAACTCTGTGGATATTCCGTGGAAATAATGGTTCAAGTTTAGATACTCTTACTAATGGGTCCATGACGGCGGGATTTCTAAAGTCGTCCTTTGTTAGCCATTGCTATGAATGTCTCTAGAGATACGATCTCAACTGGGTCACAGTTTTTCATATATTGTCTAACATTTCCACTTAGATAGTAGTCGCGAAGCTTCCAACCCCCTCCTCCTAGAACCAAGTATGCTTTAGTGAATTTCCCCCGACTGTTATCGACTGCGTCAGCCAAGCACATTATTTCAAAAGGAACTTTCTGTTCTGCTGTT
>Ga0315289_10012638_pt1 | contig 11878 bp, 11 predicted proteins | sample YL17G11_40_MG_FD_203452 | JGI IMG/M metagenome (GOLD analysis project Ga0315289, IMG submission 203452) | Sediment microbial communities from Yellowstone Lake, YNP, Wyoming, USA - YL17G11_40 | ecosystem: Environmental > Aquatic > Freshwater > Lake > Sediment | place: USA: Wyoming | collected...
TTTACTCCCGAATCTGCAAGGATAACCCCGGAAGAGATGAAGGCTCTGACTTCTAAACCTGAAATAGAAGGGATGATTCCTTTCGAAACAGGAAGTTTGTCAAAAGGGCAGATTGAAGCAATTTTCAGCACACTGCCGGTGGAGATAACTTTCATAGATAAAGAGGACCTGGTTCGATATTTCAGCCAGCCCAAAGAGATGATTTTCTCCAGGACTAAAGCCATCATCGGTAGGCAAGTTCAACTGTGCCATCCTCAAAAGAGCGTACACGTGGTCAATCAGATATTGGAAGATTTCAAAAGCGTTCGGAAAGATGTGGCAGATTTCTGGATCAATTTAGGGGGTAAATTAGTCTATATACGCTATTTTGCCGTTCGCAACAAAAACGGAGAATATCTGGGATGTTTAGAAGTAAGTCAAGACATCACAGGCATAAAAAGAATTGAAGGAGAAAAAAGGTTATTATAAATGCAGCGCCGCTTTTAACGTGTTTGTAGCTCCCACGCTAAGGCGGGATCGCCCGTATGCTTTGTATTTTATAAACAAGCGAAACCTTTGGCGGCATTGCAAAAAGAAAATTGTAGGAGGATAAAATGAATAGATATAATGTGCCTGAAATATCCGAAGGCGTATTCTGGGTAGGGATAAAAGACTTTAACCGCAGAATCTTTGATGCCCTTATTTCCCTTCCTCAGGGGACCTCATATAATGCCTATCTGGTGAAGGGAAAAGAAAAAACTGCTCTCATTGATACTGTAAATCCTGGATTCGAAAAAGAATTGGTAGAGAAAATAGGGCAGGTAATAGACCCCACCGATTTAGATTACATCGTCATGAATCATGCAGAGCCGGATCATGCTAATGCGATTCCTTACGTAATGCAGGCAAGTAAAGAAGCCGTGCTCATTACAACAGAAAAAGGCGCAAAGATGGCCAAAATCTTCCATCGGGTGCGGGATGAAAGAATAAAAACAGTCAAGGATCAAGATACTATTGAACTCGGTGGTAAAACTTTAAAATTCATTGAGGCTCCCATGCTTCACTGGCCAGAAACCATGTTCACATATCTGGTTGAGGGCAAGGTTCTATTTCCCTGTGATTTCTTTGGGGCTCATACCGCTTTTGGAACCTATGATGCTGATGTGGAGGAAATAATTTCTGTGGCAAAAAGATATTTCGGAGAGATAATGATGCCCTTCCGAAATATGGGGAATAAAGCTTTAGATAAGGTAAAGGATCTCCCGATCAAACTTATTGCACCGAGCCATGGTCCCATTTATAAAAACCCTGAAAGGATTTTGGAGGCTTATCAGAAATGGACTGCTGGAGAAACAAAGGAAAAGGTAATTGTCGTCTATGTCAGCATGTGGAGCTCTACAGAAGCGATGATAAAAACGATGGCTGAAACGCTACTGTCGGAGGGTGTGGAGGTAAGTTTATATAATCTCGTCAATTCCGATACAGGTGAGATAGCTAAAGACCTGGTTGATTCCCGCGCCATCGTTCTGGGAATGCCAACAGTATTGGGAGGAATGCACCCCATTGCCATATATGCCGCATATCTGGTAAAAGCATTGCGTCCACCCTTAAAATATGCTGCTATTTTAAGTTCTTACGGATGGGCAGGGGGGGCGCTTCGACAAGCTCTGGAAATTCTGGGACCAACAAAGATTGAAGTAGTGGGGACACTTGAGATAAATGGTCCACCTTCAATGAGTGATCAGCAAAGAGTAATTGAGATAGGCAAGCAACTTTCCATTAAGATAAAGAGTGAAAGATGAAAATTAACACGTTGGTTCGGGGTACCTTACCCCGAACCATGATAGTTGCGGGGTGGGGGTTCATCCTTCTCCCGCCTTCGGCGGGAGAAGGGCACCCCGCAACAACAATATACTGTTTTATTTTTTTTCTAAATTACTTTACGTTCCTTCAACAATGTCTAAAACAGTAGGCAAAATTGATTAAAAAACGGAGATAACATTATGGAACATCATAAAAAACAGAAAGGGATTGAAAAACTTGAAACCAAAGCTATGAGCCTGGTTGATTTGATAGAATACCAGGATGATTCCGTGGTGAGCCGAGAGATAATAAACAAAAAAACGGGAACAATAACCCTGTTCGCCTTCGATCAAGGGCAAGGATTAAGTGAGCATACAGCACCCTTTGATGCGGTAGTGGAAATACTGGATGGAGAAGCCGAACTCACTATTGGAGAGAAGATTTTAAATGCATTCGCCGGGCAGATGGTCATCATGCCTGCCAATGTTCCTCATTCCGTCAAGGCTACCAAGAAATTCAAGATGTTGCTCATAATGATACGCTCTTAAGAAAAAAATGGATTCGAATTTGGAGCCCTTTACGCAACTTAACATAAACGCATCTATAAACTGTCATTGCGAGTTGAAAATCCCGCCCTTCGACTGGCTCAGGGTGGTGAGCGAAGTCGAACCACCGAAGGCGGGGGAGTCCATAAGCCCAGACGGGCACCCGTCTGGGTGGACGACGAAGCAATCCCTCTCCCCTTGGAGACTGTGTCAGATTTTCCGTTTTTGTAGCCGCCCCGCTTAGCGGGGCGAAATCGGAATGTTGAATTCCAATGACTTACGTCCATATGGACGGCTACAACTTCAAAACATGATTATGGCACAGCCCCTTGGGGGAGAGGGTAAGAGTGAGGCGGGTCAAATGGAATGTAACCAATTTTCGTGCATTTGTATTAAGTTAATATGATCCACAAAGTCAGATGTGAATTTTGAAAGAAACTTTTTTGAAAGCTGGCTTTTTTGTCCTGGTAGCACTCTTAGTTGGAGTATGCAAAAATCCTCCTCAAAAAAAAGAGAACATGATGCCCCAACCGACAGAAATCAGAGAATATCAAGGGAAGGGACTTTCCTCCATAAGCGATTTTAGGGAAAATTCCATCAAAGGTCCACAGCACATAAACAAAGAGAGTTATAAACTGAAGATAACCGGGCTGGTTAACAATCCAAAGGTATATACTTACGATGAGATAATCAATCGACAAAGCTACCAAAAAGTTGTGACCTTAGACTGTGTAGAAGGTTGGGATGTCACAATTCTTTGGGAGGGGGTTTTGGTGAGAGATTTAATAAAGGAAGCCGGGATTAACCCAAAAGCTAAGATTATAATATTCTATTCACATGACGGTTATTCGACTTCATTTCCTCTTGATTATATTATGGAAAATGATATTATAATGGCATACAAAATGAATGGTTTGACTCTGCCACCGGAAAGAGGTTTTCCCTTTCAGCTTGTGGCAGAAAACAAATGGGGATACAAGTGGATAAAATGGATCACACAAATAGAACTTTCGGACAACGAAAATTACAGAGGATATTGGGAAAGTAGAGGGTACTCCAACGATGGTGATTTAGATAAAAGCTTCTTTGAAAAACCCTGATCTATATCATTTCTACAAAGAGTGAGGCTACTGTTAGCAAGAGACAATAAATTTAGACTTAAATCAAACCAACACGTTGGTTCGGGGTACCTTACCCCGAACCATTTATGGTGAGCTGGTCGAACCATAAGAGTTGCGGGGTGAGGGTTCATCCTGATCCCGCCTTTGGCGGGAGAAGGGCACCCCGCAACAACAGTCAACGCCAAAAAGCATAGCGAAACTGGAGGGATACATGCGTGGTTACCTTCTGAAAACCATAATCTTTACTTTGTTTGTATTGATAGGTCCGAATACATTCTGCCAGACTCCACCTGTGGAGATAACTTCCTACGACATTAAGGCAAACCTAAATTTGCTTGGCCGTGAATTACAGGTGGCAGCTACATTGGAGCTGGTAAAGGCTGATACTGTTGCCGAATTCGAAATGATGCTAAACTCCGATGCGAAAATAGGAACTATAAGATCCGGAATGAAAGATGGCTGGATAGATCTGCCTTATAAGTTTGTCGGGAAAGATACTTTACATTTAACAGTTCCCTCTGAATTGGCAGCCAGCCGGAATCTGACCTTAGATTTTAAGTATACTTTGCGGATGGATGAATTAAAAAGTGGTATGTTGATCTTGGACCGAGGACATCGCTGGTATCCCCTAATACTTGATCAAATTGCCAGATTCAAGCTCACCGTTACTGTCCCTAAAGGATATGATGTTCTTTCGGCTGGTGATTTTGTGGAAAAGAAGGATCTCCGTGAGCGTTCTCGGTCGGTCTGGGAGAGCAAAATCCCCGTATTCAAATTACCATTGCTTATCGTAAAATCAGGCTTTTACAACCAGACCGTTGAAAAATGCGCTAAAAAAGAAATCTATTTCTATTCCTCTACCGTTAATAAAGAAACAAAAGAGAAAATTCTTTTTGAAGCTTGCAGTTCTTTTGAATTTTATAATAAGCTTATCGGAGAATACCCTCATAGTCGCCTGACGTTGATAGAATTTCCTGAACTGGAGGGAACGGATATAGCCACCGGTCTTCTTTTGATTGGACGAACATTCATCGATGCATTCAAGCAAGGTCAATATGATAATCTTCATCTTTCCATCGCTTGCCAGTGGATTGCGGCCGGAGTATTTTTCAAATTTCGGGGCAAAGGATTTTGGTTTCTCCAACTATCTTTACCGCACTATTTACGCCTTATGTATCTGGAGCAAACGAAAGGGGAGGACACTTTTAAGCAAGATTTGCAACATGGGCTGGATGCTTACAAGGAAATTGCCGGCTCAGAGAAAGAAGTCTCCATAATGGATGTTGATTTTCCGGATTCAAAAGAAAAAGCCAGAACCATTTATGGAAAAGGACCTTATGTCATCGACAAGCTGCGGAGACAAATCGGGGATGAGAACTGGGAGAAATTTATTAAAGGTATATATAAAGATTTCAAAGGAAGAATTCTTACCTATGATGAGTTTGTCAACTACCTTTCTCGATATGATAAGGATGGAGCCGCCGTGGCGAAACTCAATAAGATGGTATCGGAGAAAGGGATGCCAGACGAATAGCCGAGTTGGCTGTCGGCCTTCTTGACCAACAGCTTGATAGCGGGTGAAATGTTCCTGTTGGTGAAGAACACCAACATGGGGATACCATCTCCCTTCCTTTTTCCAAAAAACGAGCAATATTTATTCCTTGACAGCTGACTACAAAATGTATATAATTGACTACAAAATGTATATGTAAAGGAGACGATGGGTGATAGATAAGCTTTTTTCTTCAAAGTCCCGAGTTGAGATTTTAAAGTTGTTTCTGTTCAATCCTGAGGACAGCTTCTACCAAAGGCAGATATCCACCCTTGCTCATCAGCCCATAAGAAGCGTTCAAAGGGAGATGGAGAAGCTTGAAAGCATTGGTCTGATCGAAAAATCAGTCCAGGGCAATCGCATTTATTATAAGGTGAACAAGAGATGTCCCATATTTGAAGAGTTAAAACGGATTTTGTTCAAGAGCGTAGGGATTGCCGAGGTTCTAAAAGAGAATCTTAAAAACACGGGAAATATAATCATCGCTTTCATTTATGGTTCGTATGCCCAGGGCAAGGAAAATCTATTAAGTGATATTGATTTATTGATTGTTGGCTTCATAACCTCAAGAGAACTGTCCACCCTTCTTTCTAAACCCAAAAAGGAATTGGGGCGAGAGATAAATTATGCCGTTTTTCCCCCTCAAGAGTTCAAAAAGAGAATAAGACGAAAAGATCACTTTTTGAATGCGGTATTGGAAGGCAAAAAGATATTTATCATTGGTAATGAGGATGAGCTTAAAAGAGTTGCTAAATCAGGGTAAACTTAGATCCCATAAGACATCTAAAGAAGAGATTGCAAATCTACTCAAACTGGTAAAGCGAGATATAGAAGATGCCAAAGTAAGTGGTCTTTCCTCTGACAGGAAATTTGCTATTGCTTACAACGCGGTTCTGCAGTCAGCCACCATCCTGCTTTATTGCAAAGGATACAGGACTTCCGGAATGGGACATCACTTCACCGTGTTTGAGGCGATGAAAGAGATTTTGGGCCAAGACTCTTTTGAATTGGCGGACTATTTTGATTCTTGCAGAGCCCAAAGAAACGTAACCGATTATAGCTTTTCGGGAGAAGTCTCTTTTGCAGAAGCGGAGGAATTAATTCAAGAAGCAGAAGATTTTTTGCAAATGGTTCTGAATTGGCTTAAGAGCCATTATCCTAATCTACTGACGAGTGATTATGTTAACACGTGATATAGCTCGATTTTGTCAAACGATTTGTGAGTACGCTGGCTGGTGGGGTTGGTAGGTGGACTGGAATGCGTGATCATAAACACAGAGCCGGATAGACAGAAGAGTGTTGTCGAGGAACTTTTGCGATATACCGGTTTGCAATTTGAGGGAGCCTTCCAGGATTCGCTTTACAGAACCTGTATCCTTAAAATGCACCTTTCGGCTGATTCTCTGGTCAGATCCAGAAGAGATACAGATAATAACCCTTTTACGACCTTCAATAGATTTCCAAAATCAAAACACCTTCCGAATACTCGACTGGAGACCTTCGTTTTCGAGACAAAAGAGATCGAAAAGTATGTTTCAATTCAGAAAAAAAGAGGCGTGAGATTTCTTACCGACAATATCATCCACGCCGACAACTTCTCATTCATACAAGCTGAGCCTTCCAATTATACTGGCAACTCACTGGGATTCATCCAGTGGACGGGAGAACGTGGCAATTATGTCGCCGCTGAAAGTGAAGCTCTGGATTGGCAGATAAAGAAGCCAAATGGAGATTATCTGAAGAACATAAAAGAGCTGGATCACACTGCAACCAGGGTGCGGGCTGAGGACCGAGACGCCGCAATAATCGAGTTTATGCAGCTCACCAACTACAACTTCGATTTTGCATTCTATATAAAACCATTCAATTCTATTACCAATGTGGCGAAGTTGTCGGATAAGGATTTTGCAATGGTCTTCACCTCCGGCATATCCTCATACGTAAGCGATGAGACATCCGGTCCCACTGAAAAATTCATTCACAACTATGGCACCAGGGCGCATCATTTGGCTTTCCGCACAGAGCACATCGAAGACACATTCTTCGCCCTTAAAAAGGACGGCATGGAATTCTTAATAGAACTGGTAGGTTCGCCTGATGAAGGATTAAAACAGACCTTCACCGTTAGTTCAGAACATACCTTACTGGTCAACGGATACATCCACCGCTACGAAAACTTTGATGGTTTCTTCACCAAAAGCAATGTGACCTTGCTTACTGAGGCAACGGACAAACAGTGATATAGGGAGGTCTAAAAGTGGAGGTTTTGAACAGTCACGCTAGCCCATTGCCCCTTGGTTTGGGGTACCTTACCCCGAACCATCACAGTTGACGGACAAACAGCAACGCAGGGAAACCAACACGGTTTCAAGGGAAGCACGTGACCATGATAGCTTCCAAGCTAGCAAGATAGCTAAAGTGTCTTTGGGGGTTCATCTTGAACGAACTGGGGCATAAATATCTTGACAACGGAGACCCCCACCCATATGGGTGCTACCAGACGGCAGCTCGTCTGGGAACGAATTTAATGCGCTCTCAAGACACAGAAGTCGTATAAGTTGAGCCTATATACGAACTTGTTCGGATATGAACGAGTTATCCGAAACCACCATGATGAAGGGATTAATACTCTATGGAGGATAATGGAGTGCGCCAAATATTCGACTCTATTGATTCAATCATGAAGGAAGTGGATTCTGCAAGAAAAGAACCGGAATTCGCAAAAGAAATTGAAAAGCGCAAGCAAAGGGTTCCCGACAGAATTCAAAATGATAATGATGTTTTAAGAATATTTGCAGAACTCATAGCTTATAGCCAAAATGCCCCATCTGACTCAGTATCTGCTATGCTCAACAAAAATATTTTTAATGAGGTTTTCCATAATTTTGAAATTAATAAAGTTGCTGAAATGGACTCAAACACCATACTGACTCATCACTGGAATAAAATTAAGGTTATTAGATTTCGTAAGAAAACAAATTCTATCATTGGTTGTGCAAAACGTTTAGCATCAATAAAGAAGAAACACTCCTCTTTTATGGCTTTGCTAGGAAAACTTGATAGGTACAGAAATTTGAAATCAGAAGCCGATGTTGAAAGATTTTGGAAGGAATTTAACCATCTTAAGAATGAATTAGAAAAGGAGAATATGCCATTTTTTAAACAGCCCACAAGCCTATTACACTTTCTACTGAGTATTGGATACGACTGTATCAAACCTGATCTAGTAGTTATGAAAGTTGCTAAAGAATTAGGAATAGTAGATTCAGAAAGGGGAACACAAAATCTTTTACAAGCTGTCAGGGTTGCTCAACTTTATTGTGTTAACAGAAAAATTAGACCTTCAATAGTTGATCTTTATTTCTTAGTATACGGTGGACAACGTGATGCCAAACAGTTTGTCAACGCCTCATTCTATCTATAAAAAAAGAAAATACGTTAAATCTGGCGGCTTACTAAGCTCACCCAAACCCCGCCAAAGGAGGGGCTTTAGATACGCTCGGAACGTCAGGGCGGGTCTCATAACCGTCAGAGGAGCAGGAGAAGAGTCAAAGGAGGTGGTTGATCATGGAAAAGGAAGTATTCACCTTTATTGTTGGTGGTAAAGCAGGTGAAGGGGTCAAAAAAGCAGGGTCTTCTGCCGCCCAGCTATTTGCCAGTATGGGGCGCCAGGTTTTCCAAATGGACGACTACCAGAGTTTGATTAAAGGAGGTCATAACTTCTCCGTTATCAGTACAGCTAAAAGAAAGATCACCAGCCATTATATAAAAGCGGATTTGGTGGTGGCGCCAGACAAAAAAAGCTATGATATACATAAGGAACACCTGTCTGAGCAAGGCATCATGGTCTATAACTCAGATAAAGTAGGTGGGGCAGAGGGCGTGGGGATCCCATTGACAACAGAAGCAAAGAAATATCCTAATCCCGACTTGAGAATCGGTGTGGGAGCAGTGGCAACGCTGGCGGCTGTTGTTGGATTGGACCAAGATGGTCTGAAAAAACTTATTCAGAGTGAGTATCCCAGAGACGTTGAAAACAACGTCGCTTATGCCATGGCTATATATGATATAGTCTATCCGAAAATAGGCGGCAAGTTCCAGCTGGGACGTGGGGATAAGGAAAGACCAATTGTTTCGGGCAATGAGGCCATAGCTCTGGGAGCGGCGGCAGGGGGACTGGATACATATTTCGCCTACCCCATGACACCCTCATCATCACTTCTGCACTTTTTAGCCGCTCATGACAGGGACCTGGGCGTGACCGTGGTGCATCCTGAAAACGAGATTGCGGTCATCAATATGGCAATCGGCTCAACCTTTGCGGGTGCAAGAGCAATGGTTGGGAGCAGTGGCGGAGGTTTTGCTTTAATGCAGGAGGCTTTTTCCCTTGCCGGCATGGTTGAAGCGCCCCTTTTGTGTGTTTTAGGATCCAGACCAGGACCGTCCACAGGAGTTCCCACCTATACTTCGCAGGGAGACTTAAAATTTGCCATTCATCAGGGGCATGGGGAGTTTGCTAAAATCGTTGCTTCTCCCGGCAACATCGAGGAAGCGTTTTATCTTGCCTCTGAGATGCTTTCTATGGTCTGGCGATTCCAGACCCCAGGGATATTACTTACTGAAAAACATCTGTCGGAGAATACCATGACCGTTGATATTGATGTGGGTAAGACGAAATGGTCTGAGCCTGTTAGGCATAGTGGTGGTGAGTATAAGAGATACCTGGACACAGAAAACGGTGTATCGCCACTTTTGTTCCCACCTTTAAAGGAACTGATCAAGTGGGACAGTTATGAGCATGATGAGCTTGGAATAACTACGGAAGATCCCAATATGATTGCCAAGATGCAAGAAAAAAGGAACAGAAAAAGGAAGGCAATTATAGATTACATGATGGGCATGCAAACTGTTAATGTTTATGGCGACAAAGGTCCTGTAATTCTTACCTATGGATCAACCACCATGAGTGTTTTGGAAGCTCTGGAAAGCGGCACCATAGAAGCTACTGTGGTCCAGCCAATATATTTGGAGCCTCTGCCTGTGTGGGAACTTGAGAGATATAAAGAGAACGAGGTTATCGTGGTAGAGCTGAGTTGTGTAGGTCAGTTTGCATCGTTACTTAAGGAAAAAGTCGGAATTGAGCCAAAGGCAGTTATTAAAAAATACGATGGGAGACCCTTTGATCCCATTGAATTGTCCAGCAGAATAAAGGAGGCGATATAAGATGGACGACCTTGCGACCTATGCAGAAAACACCTGGTGTCCCGGGTGTGGCAACTTTGGAATCCTCTCTGCCTTTAAAAAAGCGGTGAGAAAACTTGAGGAGAAAGGAATCAAAAGGGAGAAGATTATCATCTCTGCTGGCATTGGCTGTCATGGAAAGATCTTCGACTATCTTAAACTCAGCGGACTATATTCCATACATGGCCGATCCATGGCAACCGCTCAGGGTATGAAGATCGCCAACCCCGATTTAAAGGTGGTGGCATTTGCCGGTGATGGGGATGCATTCGGCGAAGGTATAGCCCATATGATATTTGCGGCAAAGAGGAATGCGGATATAACGGTAATCATTCACGATAACGGGGTATATGGACTTACCACTGGGCAATATGCACCCACCAGCCAGAAAGGCTTTAAAGGTCCCTCCACGCCCAAGGGGAGCATTGAAGAGCCTTTGAATCCTTTAGCCCTCATGTTAGAGTCGAAAGCGACCTTTATTGCCAGGGGTTATCCGGTCAAGTTAGATCACCTTGCGGCAATAATGGTGCAGGCGGTGGAGCATGAAGGTTTTTCGTTTGTGGATGTTCTTCAGCCCTGCGTGAGCTTCAACAATACCTATAAGAAATATAATGCTATGGTGGAGATTCTGGATCAAATACCCGCTACCTACGAGGAGGCTATGGCTATTGCCAAAAGAGAAGACAAATTGCTTATAGGTATCCTATACAAGAAGGAAAAATCACCGTATCATAGGGAACTATATGCGGATTTTAACCCGGTGACAAACCGACTCCCCAGAGAAGAGAGAATAAAGAGGATTGAACGTCTACTTTTCCCAAAAGATAATCCGTATAGTGAATAACTAATGACAATTTATAGGCACAAAAAATAAATAATAAACGGAGGTCAAAAGATGGCTGAAGAAAAAGTAAAAATTGGAGACAAAGCAAAAGATTTTGCTCTGAAAGATCAGAACGACAAGGAATTTAAGTTGTCACAGTTTAAGGGCAAAAGGGTCCTCCTTTCTTTTCATCCTTTGGCATGGACCGAGGTGTGCGCCAAACAGATGAAATCTCTTGAAGAAAATAAAGCGGTTTTTGATTCGCTGAACACTGTGGCGCTGGGAATGAGCGTGGACACGGTTCCCTCGAAAAAGGCTTGGGCTGAGAGCCTAGGAATAAAAAATACTCCTCTTTTGTCAGATTTCTGGCCTCACGGCGAGGTGGCAAAGTTGTATAGTATTTTCCGGGATAAGAACGGATTCTCTGAAAGGGCAAATATAGTGGTGGATGAGAATAAAAAAGTGGTATTCTTCAAGGTCTATCCGATCCGCGAGTTGCCGGATATAAATGAGATAATAAATTTTATCAAAAATCTTAAGTAACACGTCCAGACTTGTGTCGGGGCAGGGGTTGAACCCCTGCCCCAGCAGTGACTAAGGAGGTCTTGATGATGGGTTCAGACATTATCCCCGATGCGGAACTGGATTGTGTAGGTCTTTTTTGCCCCATGCCCATTGCCATGACCAAGGAGGAAATTGAGAAGATCGAGGTAGGGCAGGTGTTGAAGGTGGAGGCAGACGATCCCGCGGCGGAAGAGGATATTACACGATGGGCCAAAAGAACCGGACATAAAATTCTGAAATTTGAAAAAGA
>Ga0315289_10012639_pt1 | contig 11877 bp, 19 predicted proteins | sample YL17G11_40_MG_FD_203452 | JGI IMG/M metagenome (GOLD analysis project Ga0315289, IMG submission 203452) | Sediment microbial communities from Yellowstone Lake, YNP, Wyoming, USA - YL17G11_40 | ecosystem: Environmental > Aquatic > Freshwater > Lake > Sediment | place: USA: Wyoming | collected...
CAAGTTCTTTCCCATATTCTACATCCGCATCCCATCCGTTATGACGCTTTGAGTTCTCTTTTACAACTTTCACTTTTCTCCTTGTTTATTACTACTGATTACTACATCAACCTATTCTATGAGAGCGTAGTATCGTTGATTATACTACGCTCTGTTTATCTATCTATTCTATATTATCTATATATTCTACTCCATTTTACTACTATATCACCTATAATATATATGTAACAGCGTAGTATAATACGGTTTACTACACCTTCACCCCACATTGCCAACAATTCTACATAATTATAGGTTATAGGTCTATATGTACCTTCTCCCGTGTGTACGTGCCATTGCATACCTACCGTATAGCATACTCCACGTTTGGCTGCTTTTTCTACATATTGCATCAAGTTACTCCAAAGCTCTATACGGTCTAATTCCGTTCCTACCCATCCATTCCTATTATTTCTATAGGTTTGGGTATATGTTGCGATATTCATTGGTTTCTCCCTTGCTTACCATCGGATATTACTTGATTGTATATCCGAACCGCTTTTTGTACGTTGTATATGTATCTGACCGTCTTTTCCGTAAGCATTATGGTATTACCTACTTTTACTGCGCCTGTTACCGTTCCTGACAATACCATTGCTCTAATCCGATAGATACTGATACCAGTTACTTCTGAAGCTTCTTTTAACGTGTACATTATCCTTCTCCCATATTCTATTATCTTTGACTCTATATTATGAGAGTCAAGTAGAATCCTGCTAACTTGACTCTATTTATTCGACCGTTTTACTTTTCTTTTATCATACTTTGACCTTCTTTTATATATCCTGCCAGGATATTCACTATTGTATGTTTGAGTTCTATATCCAGTGATGTATCTTGTGTTATTAGCAGATTTATCGTTTCGCAAGCGAATACTACCCGCTTACCCATTCTGCTATCATCGAGCGTGTCGTTTTTGACCGCTCGACCGTCCATTATCTTTTTCCAGGCCAAGACTTCTATTTTTAATAAATAGACTTCTTTTTCTGGCTTTACTGATGATGGGAAATGTCCGTCCCAATATAATTGCCTTGTCCGATATATACTTCTGTCAAGTAATACCGATGCTTGTTTGATGGTAACAAACCTTGTTACGTCAACCGCAGGCGTTTTTGCTGTGCTAGATTGCGTTGATTTAGCGTTTTCCAACGCCTTCTTGATGTTTGCTGACATTTTATCCCTTCTTTTACTGTTTAGACACGGTTTTTGTGCGCCATATACGCTTTTTTAATTGCTTTACGGTCTATTATATTTTTTTCACCCCAATCTTTTTTTGCTATCCTGGCCGACACGATCATTATATACCCAATCAAAAAAATTGTCAATAGGGAGTTTTACAAGTAACCCAATTACTTGAAGTATCCTCGAAGTAATCCAGTTACTCGAAGTATCCTCGAAGTAATCCAGTTACTCGAAGTATCCTCGAAGTAATCCAGTTACTCGAAGTATCCTCGAAGTAATCCAGTTACTCAAAGTATCCTCGAAGTAATCCGATCAAAGATTTTTCACATTTTTTATATTCTTTTATTTTATTTTAGGTTTTTGTTTGGTCGGGTTTAGCTAGTTATTGTTTTTTGTTGTTTTTTCGACGACGCGCAACATCACAATACCCTCTGGAACCACCCTCACAATCACTAACATCTCTATTAACACTATTTCACTCATCACTGGAACCACCCTCATAATCATCTCAACAACTTCTTTATCATCACTGGAACCAGCTCCATAGTTTATTGTCCCACAGGTTGCCAACCAGCCAAGATCAGCTAGTACTATTATACTCATTGGGACCAGTCGATCATCGCTGGTCTCAATCTATCTAGATATCTAGTTCGATTACCATCGAAATCAAGTCAACTCAGACACCCTGCGCTGGAACCACTTTTTGAATCAGCACGATTCCGAGTCCTAAAGAACTTCCGTCGCTGGAACCAGGATCAGAGTTATCAGTCCCACAGGTTGCTTGGCAATTGTCACCAACAACCTCTACAGCTACTAGAGTTTCAATCTTTCAATATCGATTAACATCTTTTCAATTGTCAAGATAATTTCTCGCTGGAACCAGCTCACGAATCTATCGCTCGATGGCAATTAGTAACAGACATAAAGAGAGTACAGAATCGATTGCTCAACTCTGTACTCTTCTTAACTCTGCTCTACAGTTACTTAGTTACTGAGAAAGTACTCATTAACTACTACGTACCACTGATTCAGTGCAACTAACTCATCGTACTCTTCATAACAGAGTTCTTCTTGAATGTTGACACCTTCAGTGAAGACCATGAAAGCATTATCATCGAACTGTGCAATAACGATGAAGTCAACATTATTTCTCTCAGCAGCATAAGCAGCAACTACTGTTTCAGGATGTGCAATCCAGCTACCTGCTTCTTTAGTTGACCACTGTACTATCTGCTCTTTTGTCAGCTGATAGAACTTTATTGACTTCTCTTGTAACTCTGTTAAGATCTTTTTGTCGAACTGCATTTTGTGCTCTCCTCTGTTCTGTTGTGACTCTTTCGACTCTACAAGAACTGTATGACTTGAGAAAATGTTTTGTTACTAAACTTATTGTCACTCTCTTTCTTAACACTATTAAGTTGATTAACTTCATGTTAATCTAAATATAGTATACATTATTTCAAACTAAAAGTCAACGTAACAACGTGTCGGCACGCGCTCAGCAAAATATAAGAATCAAATCCTGTTACTACTCGCCAACAACTTCTCCATGTGTTGGTACCAACGATATGGCAAGTGGTATCAACTTCTATATCCATTATAAATTGTTACGCTGTTACTTGGTTCTAAATCCATGACCCTCTGGAACAGCTACCAGAGTTTGTTGATCTGATCATATTTTACTCTGTCCAGAACTAGCACAGGTTCGTTGACTTTTTATCGGAAATAATGTATAATACCTATATAATAGTTAAGAAAGGATAAGCCAATAAGTTAATAACACTATTAAATTGGTTCCAAGATCATGTCCCAAACATTGTGTGCACTAGAACAAAGGAGCAAACGAACATGGAGCGCGAAGAAGGACGGTTTGTAGGAGTATTCAAGGAAAACTTGCAGCCAGAACTGGACAAGTATATTCTGCGTGCAAGTAAACGAGGTTGGTACTTTGTAGTGGTTAAGACTTGGAATACCATTTCTTATGACCACTATCGTCCGCACCACACCAATCGAGTGCGCCTTTTGGATTGCAAGACCGGAATCCAGCGCAACCTTTTCTACTGCGGAGGATGGAGCAAAGCCGGAAAGGACCTACCAGCAACAGACGCATCTAGAATGGCAGGCCTAGTTCGTAGGCACGAAGGAGGTGCCGAAGCACTATTTCCAGGAACCTTAGAAGAAGAGATCCATAAGATGTTCCCAGCGGCTAACTAGCCTTAACCAAAGCCTGGGTGACCAAAAGTCGCCCAGGCCAAACAAAAGGAGCAAACGAACGTGGAAACCGGAATGAGCGAAACGACAAGAATATCGGCCATGCAGCATGAGCTCCAACAATTGATCGAGCTATTTGTGGAGCAGCTATCAGGAACAGAAGCAATGAAGCAGTTCTATACCTACGTACGAGAACAAGAGGAAGCCATGGACAAGGCGCTTAGTATTCCCACACCCGAGAACGTACGAATACTTCGCTACTGCCAACAGATTGTCCAGAACTACTACGGGAACCTGGTTCGGAAGCAACCCGAAGTTATAGTCGTTGAAGGATTAGTCAAGCTTCATAAGTACCTGGAGAAACGGCACGACGAAGCGAGGGCCTGGTCAAAGAAGATCCTAGGAGCGATTGGCCCTAATCCAGACGAACCTTGCGAAGGTTGCACCAAGGGTACTTGCATCGAATGTATACCTCCAGAAGAGGTTAAGTAGTAACGACTAACCACTTCTAAGGTCGCCTAGGAATTGACCTAGGCGGCCTTCTGCTACCGGACCCTTCCTCGCTTCCAAGTTGGTACCATCCAATTGGCGTTATTGGTACCAAAACCGCCTCCTCGTTGGTACCACTTTTTCAACATTCCTAAAAGTAGGACCAAAGTCCCGTACCGGCAGGTACCAGCGCCTTGGCAAGTGGTGACCGGATCTCCCGCCGCTGGAACTAGCAACATAGTTAGATCGCTTGGTACAAAACGATGCCCTAGAGTAGCTAGTGCACTTTATTGTGGCGTCTCGACCTATACTCCCAGATAGCCTAGGGCTTCCATAACGCTCACCTCGCCCCTCGGATCCCTTGCGTAGGTACCAACTTTCCAGGTGACAAGATTCAGGTCCGGGTGGAACCAGCGCTTGAGTTTGTCGTGCCCACTTTCTGGTCCCGCTGGAACCAGCTCAAGAGTCTATAGCGCTTAGATCTCACGTACCCACAATCCGCCCCGGTGGAACAGTTACCAGAGTTTGTGGTACCAAGAAAAGGCCCGGCTGGAACCAGCGCTATAGTTTGTTCCTCTGCAAGAAAACCACGCTGACCGGAACATGCCGAGGTTGGTGGACTTTTTTCCCAAAATAATGTATACTAACTTTGTAACGATTGGATAGTGAGTAATAGAAAGGAGCGTACATGAATGTGACCCATCTCTTTCCTACTACGTATCGTGTTCATCAAAACCAGGTACCAACAAAGGAGCAGCATGAGTAAGCTACAGCGTCATGAAGGGTGGTCCGAAGGTGAGCAGTACCAAAAGGACCTACAAGCAGAACTGGAGAAGTACATCCAGCGCGCTACGAAACGAGGCTACAAGTTTGTGGCTATCCGGAAGTGGAGTACGCGACAAGAGGATGGTACATACAGGCCCAGCTACGGTTGGGACCGCGTACGCTTACTAGACCTCAAAACCGGGTGCATCCGTAACATGTTCTACTGTGGTGGGTGGCGTACGACTACAGCTAAGTCGAAAGAGAAGATACTGAACGTCGAGCAGCTTGCTATTACACAGGCTGCTCTTGTCGTACAGAGCCTGGGCTACCGAGGAGTTAAGTGAACTTACCACAGGTTCCTAGAAAGCCGTGGACCGCCACACGTAGCATCCTTGCCACGTACGCAGTCGAGTTCGACGCGTTCTATGCTGCCTACTACAAGGAGTACCAGCATCTACATCTCGGCTTTCGTAACTCCCCTAAAGGAGTACTCGAAGAAATAGTCGTACATATGGCCATACTAGAAGTAGCTCCTCACGACTTCTCGACCAACGAGCTACTGGCCATCGCTATCGAAGCGCGCTCAGAAACCCACGAAGAAAGGAGGTAACATGATCCAAGTACGTCTTCATGCCACAGGTACGAAAGGCAACGAGCTCAAGGAGGTCACAACCTTAGCCGAGGCCTACACCGTGGTTGACCAGCTAGTCGAGGCCCTGAAGGCTAAGGGCTACAAGATCAACTGGTGCACCAAGGCTGACGGTAGGGTCTCCTGTGCTACAATGGCCCACCCAACCACAGGCCAGTGCGTAAGCGTCGACATCACAACAGTTAAGGAGGCACAGAGTGAGCACGCGAACCAGCTATCGTCGTAAGTTCGTCATGGCCACGAAGAAGGCCCAGGGCGCGTCGATGGAGCGTCAAACCTGTCCACACACGAGCTACAAGTGGCTCCACAGTGGGCACCACTCATATAAGGTCTGCCAAGCTTGTGGTGAGATACTGAAGGAGGAAACCCGCTAACATGTGCAAACCATTCAAAGGCTACCAGATCTTCCGAGTCATCGATGGATTCAAGCTCGTGGAAAGCTGGGCTCCGCCTGCTACTCTAGGAGTTCAGCGCAACCGCCTTCTGAATAAGGCGATTGACGCGCAACAATACGGTCACGGTGCTATCACCAGATGGGATGGTCCGGACGTCCTGCACCTGATCCACGAACGCTGGATGACCAGCTTCTACGTCGCCTAGGCGTCGGATACGATGGGCCTCTCCTAGCGAGGGGCCCATACACGCGCCACCTAGATTGAACGGACAGGACCTTAGGGCTAGGGGCTGGGCGTGCCTGGAAGTCAGAGGCTTGCCCATATGGAAGGCGCTACGCGAGTTTCGATTCCTAACGAAAGGAGGTAACATGGAAACACTTACACCACAGAGCAACATCAAGATGTCCCTGCAAGGCTCGAAGCTCATCATCGAGATAGAGCTCGACAAAGTTGCCAAGACCCCTAGCGGCTCTGGCAAGTCGCTGATGATTGCCACCACTAGTGGTAACGTCCCAGTTCCTGGGCGGCCAGAGGTCAAGCTCGGGCTCAACTGCTACACCGCTAATCGCTAGGACCATATGGAAGGCGCTAGGTGAGTTTGTGGTAGCACCTTAATAACCTGAAATACTGCGCTACGCAAAATCCGAAAAATCGACGTTGTTACGTGGACTTTCAATCTGAAATGTTGTATGCTATATAGGTAAGATTGAACAGTAAGCGAAAGGAGGGCATCAATGAAATAAACGCACACGCTTTCTGGTTCGAGGCTCGCTGGTCAGCAAGGCCAGGCTACCATAAGTTACAGTACACACGAAGGAGGCTACACAACTATGTCAGCAGCTACAGGTAAGCAAGGTTATGTTACGCTACGACAGGCAGCCACCAAGATCGGTCGCAGCACAGCGCGAACTCGTCAGTACGTCCACGCAGGCAGTATTGCGTGGGTCCGCGATGAGATGGGCCATCTGCTACTCGAAGAGGCCTCTCTGGCCAAGTTCGTCCCGCCCGAGCGCGGTGAGGCTCGTGCAGCCGGTGTCAGCTCTGGCACCCAGCTTCGTCACGCACGTGCAACCAAGAAACTCGTACAGGATCTGATCGCCGTAGGACCTGCCCAGGCTACTACCATCCAGGTCTTGAACGCGATTATCGCCAGCCTGACCGAGAAGGCTTTAGCCGAGGCCGCGGCTAACCCAGCAGGCGATACAGAGATTGAAGACGCTGAGGACGACAACGAGCCCGGTGAGACCGTCGTGACCACCGAGCCCGCAGTACCAGCGGACTTCAGCAATTTGCTCAACAAGCTCTAGTCCGACGCCTCAGAGAGGTAGGGCGTCAGCCAAGAAATTGGCTGGCGCCTTTTCCTTTGTCGATGTACGAAGCGCCAGTTCACGTCAGAGCCCTAGGTCAGTCCTCGTGCGCGAACGCCTGATACAGGGCGCCCACGGGGTAGCACGGAGTATGTACTCTTTCTGGGTACATCACAGTGCATGTCTTTCATGATTGGTACCGTAGGCAAGCCCAGGGCGAGTCGCCTATGGAAGGGGTATAGCGAGTTTGTCCACCCGAACACGAAAGGCGCCGAGACCAACAGGGTGCCAACAGGGTGTATAAGAATCGCAAAAGGGAAAGATCATGGACAAGTCCACTTTCCAAAAATTGCGAACTTCATTGATCCCATCTACAATTCACCGAAGACTCAAATCGAATGGAGCTATAACTTAGGTTCGGAGCCGTGGATTGCCCTTGCTGTTTTTTATACGTTTTCACACATACATACACGGCCAATCGCTACAATCACCAGAGCGCCACTAGTAAGCATATAAGGATATAGATATATATATATATAGATATGTGTATATATGTATGTATATATATATTTGATATTTCCTGGTTTAGACGAATCTACAGAAGAATTGAGTATGGACTGTACGATTATACTATATGCCTTACTATATCTCTTTAGACTCTATCGTTTTGGACCAAATTGAAAAAAACCACATCACACATACATATGGCTTTCCGGAAAGCTTACTCGATCTCGCCTGTTGCCAAGTCTTTGCAGGTATTTCATACTTGACGCCCTTCGACCGGACCCTGTGATGCCATTCCAGAGTGCCAATGCTAACCACCTGTGCAATCCTGGGCCACGTACACTAGATAACGCCGTATGGCATCTAAAGTCAAAATGTGGCAAGTAGAGTGATATAACACACATATCCATATCCTTGAACGCTTCAGCCGGCTAGAGTATGGCATGTAGATGTGCCCAGCATACATCAACTGTGTCGCCCTACTATTTAAGTTGACATCCTACTACCCTAAAAATCAAATACATTTTGCGCTGCGCGAAAACTCGAAATTGCCTCGTTGGTACGTAGACTTTTGGTTTGAAATAATGTATAATAAGGACAGTTTAAGTTAGTTCGGGTGCACGCGCACGGGCCCTAATCAAGCTAATTCGCTATTCGAGGGGCGCACAAGCAGGCTCAGCGTGAAATCGATAGTCGTGTACGGGCCGAGAACGAACGAACGAACGAACGAACGAACGAAAGGAGGCTCAACAATGCTAAATAGTACTCAACTCATTGAGCTGCAACGAAAGCGGCGCGAGGCTGGAGCACAGGATAAAGTAGTAGTTAAGCAGTGCGTTCTCTGTCAAACCGCAAAGCCCGTTGCTGAGTTCGCTATCAGTAACCTAATCGAGGACGGCCTAGAGGACACCTGTATCGTCTGCTACTTTATGGAGAAAGCTCAGAACGCTATCGACGTACGAGTTCTCCAAGACGTATTTCCTATCAAGACCGAGTCTGCACCTGTGCTAGGCGGATTCATTTCGAAGGAAGGAGAAGACGCACCATCTAGAGCTTCACGAAAGTACCAGTTCCTGTTCAAGTTCAAACGCCGATGGGCAAAAGCGGATGCAGAGGGCATCGAGCTAGTCAAACACTGCGCCCCCTGTGGCCAGGCCAAACCTATTAGTGCCTTCGAAGTCGACGCATATGAAGACGACGGCTTGCGCGCTACCTGCATGGCCTGTGTGGCCGATCGTGAACTGATTGCACGAGAGCAAGCAGCAACCAGCGAGCACATCGAACGCGCAGAGGTCGCACAGGATGCTATGGAAGGCTCCCAGGGAGTTTCAAAATGAAACTCAACTCTGGCCTTAACCTTAACCTGTACCTAGTTCGCGAGACATTCTCGACAGTCAAAGAGCTGGTCATTGCAAAGTCCCCTAGCCAAGCGCGTTATCTAGCCTGGCAAGCTCTGTGTGGTCGCCAGCAGACTTGGCCGACTTCTATCAAGGAGATGCCAAGATACTCAACGCGTCTACTGTACCATAACCAGGAAGGCCTAGCGCGCATCGTCTCCAACGACCCTAAGTTCCAGCTCGTCTGGGAAGACCTAGGTACAGAGCTTCAATTGCCTAGAGTTCGTGAGACCATCTCATACCTGCGCTTACTACGGGCCCACAGGCCACAGGCCACAGGCCACAGGAAACTGGAGGACAGCGATGAAACTATACATCCTTGGGCCTGACGACCTTGGCGAAGGACTCTACACTCTTATCGCTGAGACAGGTGAAGGCCTAGCCAACCACCTGTGCAGCGATGGAGGCTTTGCCAAAGGCGACCTAGAAGCTCATCGTCCAGAGCGTCAAGTAGAATGGCACAAGCGCTTCGGTGACTATCAGGTACAGTTCATTGGTGAGGGCGAGAGCAGAGGCGAAATGACCCAGGCTCGTCTACTCGAGTTGAACGACGAGTGGTGGGCTAAAGTCGAGGCCGAGAAGGCCCAACAAACTGCTATGGAAGCGCTCCAGCGAGTTTCAGTCGAGTCCAAGCCTACCGAACCTACGCCTGCACCACAGTCAGAGTCTACTCCTTCAGGTAGGTGTGCAGATTGTGGGGAAAGGTGCTTAGTATGCCAGATGTCATTGTAACATTTAGTTGTTATGATGGAAACATTTATCGATGCAGAGAATGTTACGATAAATCAATACCCATAGAAAGAGCAGGAGGATACAATGACAGACTTCGACCCAGAAAAGCTCGTCAACACTATTAACCGGATGGTCGCAGAGGCTCTAAACGAGCGCGACGTGCGTCTTGGTGCTCAGGAGGAGCGAATCAAAGCACTCGAAGACTGGCGTAACCGTACTATCTGGGGCTATCAGCCGCAAACGCTATCGCTATCCGATAAGCCTATCACAGATATGTCTATCTGGGAACTTGTGACGTATGCTTCACATGCCTACACTCCACGTGGTGACATGCACGACGTCTCCTTCCGAGAGCGGGCTGTGAAGGAGATCGAGCATCGTATCGAAGAAGCCTTTCGACCAGCGCCTACACCTGAGCCAGCCCAATCGTCCAATGAGATTCACCAGGCAATTGTCCAGGTACTGGTAAATTATAAAGCGAAGTTGTTAACCCTTCGTGAAGCCTGTGACCGATTATGCTGTCTAGACGAGGCTACCAAGCTGGCCTCGACTAGCGAGCCAGGCGAGACGCTGTATGTATGGCTCAAACCATCTGCCTTTAACGCAGAAATGTTTGGCCAAGCCACCGACGCTCAAATCGAGGCAGCGGCGCACAAGCTAGGGATGAGAAAGTACATCGTACCGCCGCCTAGATGGACGAAGACACCAACGGAAGAAGAATACAGAATGCTCGACGAGATGGAGCACGATGAGCCTGCCTCCAGGATTGACGACACAAGTAGAATATGTCGGGTTTGCGAACTACCAATCCCCGAAGGAGAGACGCTAGGTTGGATTGCAACACAGGCAGGTAACAGAAACATGTGCGTAGCTTGCCTTGGGCAGGCGTCAAGAGTATACGCTAACACCCAAAGGTTGTCGTGCGTCTTGTGCGGCAAGACCAGTGAAGCGCCTAACAGTAGAGGGTGGTCTAGGGTGGTACATGGGAAAGTAGTGTGTAACGAGTGCTGTACCAATATCAAGGAGGAGTCATGAGCCCAGCACTTAGCTTCTACAACGACGCCCTAAACAACCTTGTACTACGTGACCAGCTGAACAAGCTGACTGATACGCTACGAAGTCGTGAGTATACCATAGGCGAGCTACAGAAAAGCAACGAAGTTCTCCGACGAGTACTTAATAGGCCACAACCTGTACCACAACCTGTGCCACAACCAGACGATCGAATCTATATGGTGTGCGAAGTATTCGGTACCGAAACGCGCTATCATCCGGCCACAAAGGCTGAGCTGGACATCCACACGGGTGTGGTCAATCTGTACGCTCGAATCGACGAGCTCATTCGGCAGCGCTGTGAACTCGAAACACGTAATCGTGAACTTACCCTACAGCTCGAAGACTGGAAACGAGCACACTGGGAGGGACCATTATGAGCAAGAGTGCGTCAGAGTTCATGCACGACTACCTGTGGTCCTGGACACGCAAGATCGTGGAGAGCCTCACTCCAGATGGACAGCGAGAGCTCTTTACGAGAGCTATTCGAGAGGCTCCCCTTAAGCAGCTAGCCGACATACTCGAGCGAGGAAACGACGAGGTACATGAGATTGTGCAAAACGAAATCGAGCGTCGGCAGCCGTTGGCACAGACCCCTACTTGGGTTAAAGAGTGTATAGACCTTCTCGAGCAAGGTATAGCCGAGGCGAGGACCTGGGAGGGACCATTATGACTAACCCTGAGCTCTGTGGCGACGACCCACGACCTTACGAAGGCTGCGCGAGCTGCACTGGCTGCCTGTGGTTCGTGGTTATCGCAGTAGGTGTTGTAGGTATCCTCTACGCCTTCATTCGATTAGCAATAGCCGTAGGTTGGTTTCATTAGTAACGAGCAGGCGCGAGCACGACGGGTTTCGTGCAGGTCCACTAGGCATATTCCTAGTCCTCAAGCCGAGCGGCGAGGAGAAGACTTAAAATAATGTAGTAAGGGTTCAAATCCCGACGCCTGCAATGGTCGTAATAGTAATAGTAGAAGAGAGGAGGCAAGACAATGACAGCAAAACAAGAGCCAGAACGAGAAGACTGCAACGGAAGTTGTGACGAATGTGACGACGTAGGCGAGTGTGCTCTAACAGAACTCATCAATGATGTCCCTCTAGCTAGACAGCCTGTGGAGCATCCAGACGAAGACCCTGAGGCTTCGCTACCAAACCT
>Ga0315289_10012640_pt1 | contig 11877 bp, 6 predicted proteins | sample YL17G11_40_MG_FD_203452 | JGI IMG/M metagenome (GOLD analysis project Ga0315289, IMG submission 203452) | Sediment microbial communities from Yellowstone Lake, YNP, Wyoming, USA - YL17G11_40 | ecosystem: Environmental > Aquatic > Freshwater > Lake > Sediment | place: USA: Wyoming | collected...
TCGTCGGAATTGAGAGAAGCTACCGTCTCGCTTTCGAGCGCGACCTCGACCCCTATGTCCGGGATGTATATGCGTGCCGTCTGACTGCGGCGCGCCCTGCTCCGGAGGTCGCTGTAGTTCTCCTCGACGTACTGTTTGACCTGGGTCGCGCCTTCGATGAGGGGCACGAGTACGTCACGCGCTCCACCAGGACTTGTGACACTGTAAAACCCCGCGCAGGTAAGTGCGGCGAAGAGCAGGATGGCCGTGATTATGCCGAACACCCACTTGAAATCAATGCGCCAGTGCTTTTCCTCACCTCGGGCGAGTTCCTTGAACTCCTCCTCTTCTCCCATGATCGCATACGCGAGCGGTGGTTCAGGTGGGAATGGGAACTGGGCAGGCGGCGGCGCGGGTGGATGAACCGGCGCGGGCTGAACCAGGGGTATCTGTCCGGTCTGATCCGGAGGATAAGGTGGTGCCGCACCGTATTCGGCCGGATAGCCGGCACCGGGTGGCTGAGGTGGGTACCCGGGACCGTAACCGTAGCCCGGTGGAGGATAGGATGGTGGATACCACCCGTACTGCGGCCAGTAATAGCCTGCTCCGTAGTACTCGGGAGGTGGCGGGTATCCGCCCTCCGCCGGTGGAGGTGGCGGTGCCTGTCCGCCTGCTGCTTCTTCGGGGGTTGCAGGCTCCGGCGGAACCGGTGCTTCAGGAGGTTTCTCTATTTCCGGCGCGGGTGGGGGAGCCGCCACGCCAGGTTGGGGTACCGGTGCGGAAGGAGCCGGCCGTCCTTCCTGAGGAGGCGTTGTCGGAGGATATACCTGCCGGCCCGCGGCCTCCGGCGGGCGCCTCTCGCGGCCCTCATCGCCGAAGAGATCTGCCTCATCCTCCCGGCGCCGTCTGAAGCGGCGCTTCTTTTTGTTCTCCTCTTCATCCATCGCGCTCTCCCGGATACTCAAAAGCTCCCTACAATAATAGTATTCACGGAAGAGGGCCGTTTTTCCTCATGTGGACAGGTCACTCAGGGAACGAGATTCAGTATACCGTCAGCCTGCTCGAGGATCTTCTTCCGTGAGTAGGGCAGCGGTAGGTACTCCACATTTGTCCAGCGCTCGAAGTGGTCTTTGTAGTGAGGGCTGAGCCGGTGGCCCGACTGACCCACGTCAAGCACCGCCATCGAGTTGTCAAGGTCGCTGAAATCGAGCACCATTCTCAGCACCGGCCCCCCATACGCGGCATTTGACGTACAGTCGGGGAGGATCGCCATCTCCGTACTGCCCCCCATCGTGCCCCGCGCGAGCAACTGCGCCAGGCAGTCGCTCGCGGCCGGAGCCGCGTTCACCGTGTCCCCCTCCCCTTCACAGGGTACAGGTCCCACGTTGAATATCCTGGTGAGCGGCCAGAAGAGCCCGAGCAGGCTCTGGCATGTGATAGAGTGGATCTCACCCCACTTCCATTCCGACTGTTCGGCTGTGCCGAATATGCATTCAAGCTCCGAGATTCCCTCTTCGAGCGACTCGAGGACAACCTCGTCATATGAGCCGTAACCCGGGGGAAGCCAGAAGTCCTCCGCGCGCTCGAGCAGGTTTTCCATAGCGAGGTTAAGCGTGACGGCGCTGCGGGTATAATCCTCGAAGAGCGCGTCACCGATACGGTGCCTCAGGAGCTTTTCGCGGAGGTGGCTCCAGGAGTAAAAGTATATGGTCATGGCGGGTGAGTCCGCGCGGGCCTGGTGATCCCACTCGCGGAAGCGCTCCACGGCGAGGCGCGCGGCAGGGGATATCTCCTTTCCCTCCGCGGCTCTGACAACCATCTCGGCGAAGCGCCTACCGGGGAAGGTAAAGACGTCCGCGTGTATCTTCGACATCTCCTCGGGCGAGAATTTCTCCCTCGCGCGCAGGAGCTCCGAGATGCGGCCGTTCCTGTAAGGCGCCTCCCATATCTTCGTTATGAGCTCCGGGTAGCCCTCGCTGACGATCTTGGAGTTCGCGGTTGCGAGGAAGCCCTCCTTCGGGTTGAAGGCGCGGGGCATCTTCTCGAAGGGTATATAATCCACCCACTCACACTCCCCCTCCGAACCGCTGGCGGGAAGGGTACCGTCACCCTTGGCCCTCTTTGGCACCTTTGCCGCCGCAAGATAACCGATGTTCCCGTCGATATCGGCATAGACCTGGCTCATGGCCGGCCCCACGAAGTTCTCCATGGCGGCGTTGAACTCGTCCCAGGACTTCGCCCGGTTCTGCCTCAGGAAGGCCCCGAGCGAGTCGAGAGTGGGGTCGTGGCTCACCCACTTCAGGGCAAGCCCCTTGTTCCCCTTGCGCTTTATTATCGGACCGTGCCTGGTTATCAGTACCTTGAGCCTCTTCGGTCTGGCGAAGCGTATCTTTACTTCCTCCTCGATGACCTCCGCGTCCAGCCACTCGCCCTTGTAGAGGTAGCGGTCCGAATCCGCAGACTCGAAGGTCTCCACAAAAAGGTCGATCACATCCGGGCACATGGCGGTGGCGCTCCACCCGCAGTAACCGTTGTGGCCGTAAGCAATAACAGGAATACCGGGGAAGGCGGCGCCTATGACGTTGTAGTCCGGTGTCATGAGATGGCAGAGGAAGAGGACCCCGGGAGCGTTGTGCTGGATGTGGGGGTCGCCGCAGAGGATCGGCTTTCCCGTGGTGGTGCGCGAGCCGTCCAGGACCCAATTGTTCGAGCCGAAAACGGAACAGGGCTTGACCCCGCTGAGCCATTCGCCTCCTCCGCCCTCGCCCCCGAAACCCCAGTCGATCTGTTCGCCCGGCTCGATCGGGTCAACCTCCACACCGCGTCCCTTGACCTTTGCTGGCGGGTTGTTGTACTCGGCCGTCTGCGGAAGTAGCTCCAGCGCCCTCTCGAGCCCGAGCGCGCGCACAAGGTTCTCCCGCATCAGCTTGTGCGGCCAGAACGCATCGAGGAGCCACGTGACGAACAGGCCGTAGGTCAGGCAGTCCGCGGGCTCCCAGACAGCGGGCCTTCCCCTCAGGAACATGAACTCGAACGGCAGCCTGATGCCCGGCCTCGAAAGATAAGCGTTGACCCCCTCGCAGTAAGCTTCAAGCGTGTCCTTTGATTCCCGGTCTAGCTTTGTCTCGAATATCTTCGCGGTCCTGTGGAGGCCTATGGTGCGCATGAAGCGGTCCATTTCCAGGGCCATGCTGCCTACTATCTCTGAGAGCGTTCCCTTCGCGACCCTCAGCATTACGTCCATCTGAACCATTCGGTCCTGCGCCATCACGTACCCAAGCGCCCTGAACCCGTCTTCGTTGCTCTTCGCGGTAATGTGCGGTATCCCGGCCTTGTCGTAGATGACCTCGACGCCCTCCGCAAGGCAGGTGATGTTGATCTCCCCACTGGTGCGCGGCATGGAGAGCCGCAGCCTCGCGGCAAGGTAAGCTGTGGCGCCCGCAAGGCCTGAAGCGGCGCCGATGCCGAGTGCTTTGGCGACTTTCCGCATGTTGACCTCCCGGATCCAATATCATAGACCCATTACGTCGGAGCCGCCGGGCCATATCCCCTGATAGTTGAAGTACATCGGTCGCTCCGCCACGATTCCCTGGTCGCTCCAGACCGAGACAGAGACGTCCTTGCCGGGTCCGACCGCGTTGTTGACATCCACGGTTACTCGCGTGTGCGCAGGCACAGAGACGGTCTGGGGCACTACGGAGCCGTCACCGAGCATGTAGGTAATGGTCACATTGGCGTTCGCGACTCCGGGATTCTCAAGCGAGAGCCACTCCTCGAACCCCGTGCGGGTCGTGCCCTCCGCGAAGAACCACGAGTTCTTGGGTGCCCCCGCGCCCATCGCGTTGTGCCCTCCGGGCGCGAAACCGTGATAGTTGAAGTACATCGGCCGCTCGGCAATGATCGGAGTGTTGGCATCAACTACGATCGATACGTCCTTTTCGGGCCCTATTACGTCGTTGACCTTGACTGTCTGCCTGCTCGTGGCGGGAAGCAAGATGTTCTGACTCTTGGTGGAGCCGTCGCCCAGGATGTACGTAATGGTCGCGTTACCGCTTACTGCATTGGGGTTCTGGAGACACAGGTAGGTATCAAAGCCGCTCCGTGTCGTCCCCTCGGCGAAGTACCACCGGCTGGCGGCGCCTTCGCCTATGAACCAACCCCAACTCCTTGTATAGCTTCCCACGACATTGTGCCCTCCGGTCCATCCCCTGTAGTCGAAGTACATGGGGCGTTCTGCGACCAGTCCGGCCTCGTGGCTCTCGACCTTCATGGACACGTCCTGCTCAGGGCCTACAAAGGCGTTCACATCAACCGTCGCGCGGGTCCTGGGATCAATTGGCACATTCTGGGTCTTCGTGCTGCCGTCACCAAGCATGTAAGTTATGTCCGCGGTAGTGGCGACGTTCGAGGGGTTCTGAAGTGTCAGGTACTCCTGGAAACCGCCGCGGGTCGTCCCTTCAGCGAAATACCAGATTTGTCCTGAGTTTATTGACCCGACGGCGTCGTCCCCTCCTTTCCAGCCTTTGTAATCGAAGTACATCGGGCGCTCGGCAACGATAAGCTGGTCGCTCGACACCCTCGCCGACACATCCTGGCCGGCTCCAACGAACGTGTTAACGTCCACTGTAAGCCGCGAATGCGCGGGGACTGCCACCGTCTGCTCCTTGTTCTCGCCCGTTCCGAGCATGTAGGTTATTGTCACGTTCGCATCCAGCTCACAGGGGTTCTGGATGCTTATCCATTCCTGGAAACCGGGACGGGTGGTCCCCTCCGCGAAGAAGTATGTCGATGCCGGCGGCGTGGCGCTCCTCTGCATCGAGTAGTAAGAAACATTTTGTGTAACGGGGCCTACTTGGACCTGACCGTCGAACTGCGAGATGACCCGCTCGTTAGCATCTACAATGAAGTACGGATACCCGCTGACATCCACCGGCAATACCTGTTCGGGGTTCCCCCAGGAGCCGGCCCTGCTCTCCGTGTAATACTTCTTGAAATCGGAATAGGTCGCTGTGACTGGGTTATACATGGCAGTCTCGAAAATTATCCGCTGCTCGCCAACGGAGTTGATATTCCAATCTGTATAGACGAACCAGTATTTATACGCAACGCTGTAAACCGTGTGTATTATCTCGTTGCTTCCGGGAATCGCGGTTACGGTCTTGACGTCACCCCAGGAGCCTCCCCGCATATACCTCGAGTAAACAGCGGCGGCCAGCGGCTCGCCCGTCGCATAATTGGCCTTCACCTCGCACCAGGACGCGAGAACGCCCCCGTTCGAGCTGCATGAAAGGGATGTATCCATTGTCACGCGGTCGGAATCGGGGCTTATCTTCTGGGGGCTCTTGAAGCCGGCACCGCTCGCCCCCGGGGCGTTGTCAGTGTAATAGACGTTATAGCCCGTGCCGATGTCGGGATCCGTCGAGTGCGACTCGAACAGGATATGCGCGCGGCCGTCACCGTCCAGGGCAATGGCGTTCGCCCGCACGAAGCGACCCGCCTGGTACCCCTGGATAGTCTCGAGGGCGGAAAAGCCGCTACCCGTGTCGTAGGTGTAGCTTACCTCGTCGCCCGGCTCGATGTCCCACTGCAGAGTAGCGGGGTTCCACTGGGGGGCGGTGTCCGAGAACAAGAAATGCCAGTTTCCCCAGGGGTCTCTTGTTATGTCTGTTGCAGCAAAGACTGTTCCGGCGGGCCTCCGGCTAATATTCTCCGGCGCCTGCCATCCCGCTGAAGTGCGCCTGATGAGATAGTAGTCTTGAGACGGTGGGAATGCGGGTGCGCCATTGTAAATCGACTCCTTTCCCGCAAGGATGTTCGCCGCGGTGCCGGAACTCCGGTACTGCAACAGAAAAGACATGTAGCCCTCGTTTACAGAAGCGGATGTCAGGCTCTGGATGGAGGACCATAAGCCGGAGGCACTCCTCGTCACGCCGTAGATGTCGGCCTTATTCTGGCCGAGAGCCGCCCCTATCGTTTCAAGCGAAAAGGCGAGGGTGACTTCCCCGGTGACGTGCGATGTGTCCACGCCTATCTGGTGCATAGGTATCTGCTGTCCAGGAGCTTGCAAATAATCCAATGCTTTGACAGCCGTTGCCGGATTCCAAGCGTCTTTCGCGCCATCGACGAACATCAGTCGGCCCGAGTAGGTGGAGGGGGTTGTCTCTTTGTTCAAGATCTCCCACCAGGCACCGTATATCCCGTTCCCACTGGGGTAGAACCAGGCGGATTCTATCCCCCAGGAGCCGCCGCCGAAGTCCGCGAGGCACCTGGGAGCGCTCCACGCACCGTCGGGTGAGCGGTAACGGTAGTAGACACTCTCTCCCTCATGCTGATACGCCTGGTAGAACGGGGTCGCCGCCGGCTGTGACGCGTCGCGTCCCCATGTCCACTTTGAGTAGACGAGATGGAGGTACTCGTTAGGATCCATCCAGAGCATCAACACGTCAGTGTCGTCGAGCCCGGAGAACGAAGTGAGCTGGGTGGATGCCGAAAACGAACCCTCGGTGTAGACGGCGTAGTAGAGGTTCGCGAGGTCCCTGTGTGCGAAACCGGGCGCATCGGGGGCCTGAGAGACGTCCGTCCTTCTATTGACCGTGTAGATCAGGTGCACCCTTCCGCTCGAGTCCAGCGCCAGACCGGCCTCCGGATCGTACGAGATGTTAGCGTCGCCCGACGGCAGGTACGGTTGAGCCACCGGGGTCCAGCCGCCCGTGCCTGTCACTTTTGGCTTGGCACTCCCGTTCTCCGTCCTGCTTTCATCTTTGTTCTCGGGCAGGAGCGAGGCCGGCAGATACTCCGGCGGGCACATCTTAGCCATCGACTCGGCAAATTGTCCTGCGTCAGTTCGACTGCCCGCCACAGCGTCGGGCGCATAATAAGGCCTTGGCTTCCCAGTGTCGGTGAACTCCTTGCCGGTCACCGGTCCGCCCGCCTTCGGAACGGTCTGTGCGGCCGTGGCTACCGCCGGCAGTAACGCAAGGCATACAGCGATAATCGTCGTCACGGCAATCACGGCAAAAAAACGGAGACTTTGTGCGGGGTAAGTAGAGTTCAATGGAATCCCCCTTTCTTAGAAAGGACCATTTCCATAAGAAGTATCTACCAGTTTGGGCGCAGAGTCTATGTTCGAAACCTGAAGAATCAGTACCCCACCGCGTCGGTCCCACCGGTCCAGGCACCCATGTAGTTGAAGTACATGGGGCGCTCGGCTACTATCCCGACGCCGTTGGTCACCTCTACGATCATGGCGGTGTCGTGCGCCGCGTCGTCCGCGGTGCCGAGGACATCGTTCACGCAGATCGTGGTGCGCGACAGCGGGGGAACCGTCGCCGGCTGCTGCTGCGTGATGCCGTCGCCCCTCATGTAGGTCACGAGGACGGACGCCTGCTTATCGGTCGGGTTCCCGAGGCAGAGGAAGGTCGCGAAGTTCGGGCGGGTCGTCCCCTCCGCGAAGTACCAGGAAGTCTTGGGATAGGGGGCGCCCACAGCGTCGTGACCGCCGCTCCAAGCCCCACCGTAGTTGAAGTACATGGGGCGCTCGGCGATTATACCTACGTCGTTCGTCGATGCCACCCGGCAGGAGAAGTCTTTGCCTCCACCCAGAGCGCTGGAAACGTCGATGGTAAGACGCGAGTGGGGATTTACTACATAAGCTATATCCCTGTTCCCGCCGCCTGCCACCATGTATGTGACCGTCACGGCAGCTTCAGAGTCCGACGGGTTCGCAAGACAGAGGAAGGTCGCGAAATTCTGGCGCGTCGTACCCTCGGCGAAATACCACGTGGTCCTCGGGCTAGGCGCCCCCATGGCGTCGTGCCCTCCCGACCAGCCTCCCTGGTAGTTGAAGTACATGGGGCGCTCGGCGATTATCCCGACCCCGTTGGTCACCTCCAACCTGGCCGCGAAATCGTGAGACACGTCGTCGGTGGTCCCCAGGACGTCGTTAACGGGCACCGTCAGGCGGGAAAGCGGCGACACGTTCACAGCCTGCTGCTGGGTGTTTCCGTCACCCTTGAAGTAAGTAACAGTGACCTGGGCTTCCTGGTTGTTGGGGTTGCCGAGGCAGAGGTAGGTCGCAAAGTCCGGGCGCGTCGTCCCTTCCGCGAAGTACCAGGTGGTCCCGGGGTAGGGAGTCCCCACGGTATCGGATCCGCCGCTCCAGGTACCTTTGTAGTTGAAGTACATCGGCCGCTCCGCGACGATGCCGACGTTGTTGGCCGACGTGACGCGAATCGAGAAGTCCTTCCCCGTGCCGATGTCCTTTGCCGCGTCTACGGTCAGGCGGGAGTTGGGACCGATTGTGTAGGGAACGCTTTGATTCCCTCCGCCCTCCACCAGGTAATTGATTGTTACATCCGCACTGACACCGTTCGGGTTGGCGATGCAGAGATACGTAACGAATTCCGGACGGGTAGTCCCCTCCGCGAAGTACCAGTCGACGGCGGTGGTCTCCGTGCCCCCGACCTCCACCCCTGTGTAGTAATGCTTCAGGATGTCGCGGTAGCCCCAGCCGCTCTGGGCGAGTACCTTCGCCCCCTCCTGGCACATGCCGACGCCGTGCCCCCACATCGTCGTGAACCCGCACGGGCAGGAAACGCTGCGGCAGTAGGGCACATAGCTTCCCCAGACGCTCTCGCTGTTCCTGGTATTGCCGTCGCAGTGGCCGAAGTAGAAAGCGGAGATAATCTCGCCGTTGTACCTGGCCGCCACCTTGTGTGTCGAATCCACTGCGGTGTCGGTCCGTGGGTCGTGCGCCGCCCGCCAGACCTGGCAGTGAGTGGTCGTGCAAACGTTGGCACCCTTGTCGGGGTGGCGGTTAGCTGTAGAAGCGTAGCACCGGGCGGCGATAGCCTGTGCCGCGAGAGAATCGTAAGGCCATGAGGCACTGACCTCGGACGGAACCACTCCTTTGAGGTACTCATCCATCTCCATGGTCCGCACCGAGCCGTCCGGCATCAGGACGTTAATCGTATCGGGGACCTCGGATATTCCGGAAGTGCGGTAGGCCGAACCGCTTACAGCAGGTGCCGGGAAAAGCCTTAATAGCAAGCAGGCGGATACGAGCAACGCCACTGCCAGGGTACCGGCCCACCTTCTCTTCATCCCTTTCAAGATCATAAGAATCCCTTTAACGAAAGAGGCCCGCTAACGGGCCCCCTCTGCGATGCTGTTTATATTTTACACCCTGTGTTGCTTTTATTCCTCCGAAGGCTCCCCCGCCCCGTGAAACATCAGCGGCCTGTACGTCGCGTACCTCATCTTGGAGAACATGGTGCCCGCGCTGCGCGCGAAAACGTTCGGGTTGATTCCCTCGACGAACCGCGGCAGTATGTGCTCGTTCTTGTTCACCATCTCCGCCATCGCCTCCGGGTCCATGTACTTCATGACGCCGGACATGAACTCCTTGTTACTGCCCATCCTTGCTATGTAGTTTCCAAGCGTTCTTAAAATTGACAACTTGAATACCTCCTGGCTAGATCAAAAGCGCAGAGGACCATTCCCCTCCGCGGCGGTGGCCCCTCTTATAACCCAACGGGGCGGACCGGTCAAATGAGCAAGGTGCTGAAGCCGTCCCTCCCGTGGGAGGGAAGAATAGTAAAGACCGCGGGAAACCCCTGCCTTGTCAATGTGGGCGAGCGCGGCCGGCGCCATGAAGGTGATTTTCGACGGGGAGCGAGGGCTCTACTACGGCTTCCACAACTGGCCCGAATTCCCCGGCCTGAGAGGCTTTAGGCGGGTCTCTCAGGCCCGCATTCCCCGGCCTGAGAGGCCGGGCTAAAGCTGAGAGGCCGGGCTAAAGCGTCATGCGATCCCCTAAGGCTGTTCCCCACTCGAACCGAAGTACACGACGACCCAGGTGCCGCCGTCCTTGTTGGCGACTATCCTTGCCCTCAGCTCCTCGCCCGCGTTCTCGGGGTCCCAGTGGGCGGTGATAATGCCGACGACCGTCGCCTCTGCGTGGGTGCCCGCGTCGTTCATGGTAAAGCCCTCGAGGTGCAGGTTCGCAAGCTCCCCGGTATTCGCCCTGACGTAGCCCAGCATTACCTTCTGGCAGGCAGCGATATCCTGCTCCCTCGCCTTCTGCTTATCGTAGGCCGCCTTTCGGGCGTTGCACTCGTTGATTATGGATACGGCGGTGTCGTAGACAGCGTTTGCATCCGCCTCAGTCTTCGCCGCGTCAAGGTCCTTGTACGCTCGGTCCAGCGTCTGCGTCAGGTCGTTCGCTTCTATCCCGAGCGCGAGGATGGCGTTTACCGCGTCCGTCGCCTCCTTGAGCTTCGCCAGTGCCCGCGCCTTGGCCTCCTCGAGCTTTGCCTTCTTGCCCTTACCGGCGACTGCCGTGAACGTAAGTGAGCCTGAGCCCCTGGCCTTTTTGTCACCCGCCGACACCTTGAGTCCAACCCTCGCCTCGAGGGGCTTCCCGCTGCCCTGGGTCAAGGAGTACTCGAGCTTCTTCACCTGCTGCCGGTCATCCGACTCCACTTTCCAGTTCTTGCCCGCTACCTCGTTTCCCTCGCTGTCGACGACCGAGACCTCGAGTGTGGCCTCGCCCCCCTCCTTGTACCGGGCGACGAATCCCACCTCGAGCGATAGCCTGGTATCCAGCGGCACCTTTTCCAGGTCCAGATCTTTACCGTCTGCACGATTGAGCTCAACGGAATTCACCTCTGCGACAGGCCTGCCCGAAGCGCTCACGCGCCAGATGACTATGCCCGCCACCGCTCCCCCTACCACGAGGATTCCTAAAAGGACCATCAAAATGATGAGAGGCGTATTCCGCTTGCCGGTCTTGTCGCCCTGAGCGATCGCTACCGGTGTGGGGGCCTTGGGCGCAAGCGGGGGAGGCTGCGCGCCCGCAGGGGGCACAGCAGGCTGTGCAAACTGCTGTGTTGGTGAAGGCGGCTCCGGGGGCCCAGAGGGTGGAGCAGCAGGCGGCATCACCGTCGTCTGCTCGTCCAGGGGCGAGCCGCAATGCGTGCAAAACTTATTTTCTTCAGGTACTTCTTTCCTGCACGATAGGCATTTCAACGTCCACGACCCCCTCGACTGAGCGGCTGAACGGCCACCCTGATTCCCTCCGGCGCGGCAGGACCGGGCCGGAAACGAACATCACCGCAAAGGGTATCCCGGCGGCGGCGCCCTTGCCCTTGCCGACCGTTAGCGCCACTATCAATATCGCGATTATGATAAGCGCCAGGATGATCAGGATTATTATCAGGGTCTTCCTGCTGAAAGCCTTTCGCTGCTCCGGCAGATCTCGAGGTTTTTGCGGCGGGATCTCCATGGCGGGCATCGGTTCAGGGACCTTCATCCAGGCTATGTTCTTCCCGCAGTTCTCGCAGGTCTCGGCGCTCGCCTCGTTGCGCTGCCCGCAGTAAGGGCAGAACTTGTGCGGAATCCTCGTCTTGCCGAGGACCTGCTTTGCAGTAGGAGATAACCTCGGTTCCTCTTCATCACCCATGCGGCGCTCCTTTACAAACAAAAACCGACCATATTGAGATTCTACATCACGGGTGGGGTCAGGTCTTGTTTTTTGCCTCTTACCCACCGAACAATTTGCAAAAAAGAGGTCAGGAACCTGTTGCGCGAAACCGTCCAATAGACCACCCGATCGGACAGATCATGCCGACTGGAGGCCTGATCCCAGCATATCACCTCGGGGTTAGTGGTTCCCCTTCCCCTCTTTTATCCGTTTTCCGCGGTCGCCGTCTGTAATCTCCATAACTTCAGCAGGTTGTGGGTCATGCACATCAGGCTCCACTCGGACTTGCAGGCCTCAAGGCCCCGCCTCATGAAGCGTTCGAACCTTCGGGCGTCCTTCAACTGTCCGAAGACGGGTTCCACCGTCTTGCCCCGTTTGGCGTAGGTCTCCCTTCCCTCGGCCGTCTTCAGCTTCTG
>Ga0315289_10012641_pt1 | contig 11877 bp, 7 predicted proteins | sample YL17G11_40_MG_FD_203452 | JGI IMG/M metagenome (GOLD analysis project Ga0315289, IMG submission 203452) | Sediment microbial communities from Yellowstone Lake, YNP, Wyoming, USA - YL17G11_40 | ecosystem: Environmental > Aquatic > Freshwater > Lake > Sediment | place: USA: Wyoming | collected...
ATACCAGCAGAAAAATTAGTTATGGCGTATTCTGCTAGATTTTTTGAGGCATTATCCTCACCCTTCCATATTTCATAAGTAAAGTTACCAGCGTCCTTTACTTCATGAGTTTGCTCACCCCCCATAAGTTTTGCTGCTATACTTTCCTTGCTCTTTGGTACGCTAAGATTTGTCTGCGCTTGCCCTTCGCCGTAATCGTAAATATAGCCACCCCCCGCTTTTGGTTTACGACTTTTATATTTATGTCCCGGTCTTTCATCACCTAACGCTTTTTCCAGAGTATTGCCCATACTCGGCCCGTTAGCCGCTTCGCTCAAAACTCTGGAAATATCCAGGTGCATACGTTCCAGAGTTTTGTCATATTCTTCTTTGGTGATTTTATGGATGTCCCTTAACGCCCGATATTTCAACGCGGGTTCTTTTTTGGGCAACGCTTTTTCCAGAGATTCGGCTAACTCTGGACTGGTAGGGTACAACTCGCGGACAAGGGCTTTGATAAGCTCGTCACCTTTTTCGTTCAACTCTTGCGGAGTAGCCTCTAGCTGTACGCGCATGGAGCATCCCTTATACCGTGGGATTGCCCCAGAACAAATAGACACCAGTTAAGATGGTATCTTCACTCGTGTTCTCGACCGACACCCCGGTTATCTCAGCTTCCAAAAACAGCTTAGCCTTGGTGCCATCGGGAGCTTTACGCATTTGTATGGAATCGGGCGAACCGTTCAACCAAACCTTGGCGTCCTGGTCCACTTCCAGGTATAGCCCGCGCACTACAGTTACATCGCCAAATGATAGCGTTTCCAGAGTTTCGGGGTCTATGGAAAGTACAGAATTTGCTTGACCTGCAAAAGAGTCTGTTTGTACCGTAGCCAACGTTACGTCGTCTTTGAACAAGGCACGCTTCATGTTGGTGTCCAACGCGGCTTGTACTTGTACCGTGTGTTTCAATCGCATTAGCTGCTCCTACAAGCGTAAGCTTATCTTCACGTTGCCCTTTTTACTGGGTCGCAAACTACGCGCCATATCCTCTTCTTCTTCGGCTTGATCGTCTTCGTTATCTTGATCGTCAGCCTCTTGCTGGGCCAGCAATTGCTGGAAGTCAACTTGATCGCCCTGCCCATCGGCGCCCGGTTGTGCGTCGGCGCCCGGTGCGTTTGGATCTGGCTGACCCATGCCGGGCATACCACCTTGCGCTGCTTGGTCTTTGGCGTTCGAGAATTGTAACCAAGTCGAGTCAAGGATGCACTCGCCCTTGCCATCAGCCAAAGGCGGCAAGTTGTCTTCAGCACGTATCTCATCGATGGTGCGGATCGTCTTGACCAATTTGGTATTGAGGTCCGCGATCTCATCGCGAGTCTTGGCATCCAAACCCACAAACTTGAATTCAAAGTTTTCGTTAAGCGGCCAAATGATGTGGTGGTTTAATTGGCCTTCGATAAAGCGGAGTAGCGGACGTAAACCACGCTCTTTTGACTCGGTGATTTTTTCCTTGTTGTTGGATTCGTTCATCGCTGAACGTTGTCCCGTGTTACCGTATTTGAAATTTATTTCAGCGGGGTCGATTGTAAAAAGCGCGCATAAAATCTTCAGTAAGAAATCAGCGTACGCGCTGTACTCCATATCGCGGCTAGAATTCTGCATGTTAATCCATTGCAGCTCTTCCGCGTTGGTAATAGGAGTCCGGAAACTATTCTCGACTCCAGAGATCATCTGATACCAATGCCTACGAAACGCCTTCAATTGCCTCTCTGGAATCGCGCCTTTGAAATTCAAAATGCCCTTTTGGCTAGAGCCTTGCGTAAAGGCTTTCATGTTGTAATCATTCGCAAACAAAATGGCGGTAATCGTACTCATCGCCATTTCAAGCTCTGAAACACCGTAGCCAAACAGCCGAATATCTGTACGTGGATTGCGCACGCCAAAAGCCAGTTCGTTTTGGCTGTACTCAGAGATAATCATGCCATCGTAAATCTGGACATAGCGAACCGCTTCTAGATTATCCTCATTCAGATAGGTGCTAGCCGTGTCCGCAAGCCTAATTGTACTAGCGTCTACCGCGTACCATTCAGCGGGTTCGCCTCTACGGTTAGGTACGATTTCAAAACAAGCTTGATCCAGGTGCAGACTGTCAAACATGAGCTTACGCACAAACTTTTCAAACGTATCCCTGCCACGTGGATTATCCGTAACCCCTGTGCGCAGAACCATAGTCTCCGCTTGTTGAATCCATTTGCGTTCTGCCTCGGTGGGCTCTTTGCGCGAGTCACGAACCTTGATCCTAAACCCCATTTCATACCGATCACGGCTTGGCTGACAAAAAGAAGCTAGCTGTTGAATGCGCGTCTGTATGATCGCATGCACCGCGGGCGTCTTGTAGACCATACTCTTAAGCGTACCGTAGCTAATAGCGCTAGGCCGTTCCTTGTACCCAAGCTGTTCGATGATCGCGAACGGATCCCAAAACAGCGTCTTGGGGTCTACCGCCGCCGCTTCATCGGGTACTGGATTGTCTAAAGCAGTATCAGGATGATCCCCACCCGGTGCGTCGTCTTGATCGTCGTCCCCGTAATTACCGGGAGCGCCAGCTTTCATCATGGCGTGTGCATCGCCTTCAGCAAAGCTTGTTAACGCACCGCCCGTAGCGCCCGCTAGGTTGCGTGCTACATTTCTGAGCCGGTCTTGCCAACCCATGGATTACCTCTGTCTGAAAAGCACCGGGCTCGGTCCAGGGATATATTCGTCAGCCTCTACGCGAGCAGGACGGATAAGCGGGCTACTCTTCTCAAGGATAACCGCGTCACCTCCACCCATGTACCCACTTCTCGGTAGCATACGGCTCTTAGTAATCCCTTCGCCGCAACTTGGGCAAGAGGTCAACATAGCCGGATATTTGCAACCGCAATTCTCAGACTTGCAAAGCACGGTTTGCCTAAGCATCGAACCCGGTTGCGCCAACGTCGGGCTTGCCCCGTAGTAGAAGTCACTCTTCAACAAAGCTTCCGCTTCCGCGTCAGTATTTCCGTGGATAGTTTGATTCGATAGTGGATGCACGAACCCAACTTGCACATCGTTGCTCTTAGTCAGCTCGGCCACCTTTTGCGCATGCTCTCGCGCCACCATCTGCCGCTGACCAGCAGGTGTTAAGCTCTTTTGCCCTTCAGGTATAGCATCCTCTATAGCGCTTTCACCGTCTGTCATTTGCTTAGCAGGATCACGGTCATCGCCTAGCGTTTCTTGCTGACCTTCAGGTACGCCCGTAAGCTGACCTTGTTTATCTTGACCTTCGCCCGCACCCGACGCATTACCAGCAACGCTACCATGCTCGGTTAAATCGCCGCCGTTAGCCGACTCACCTAAAGTTTGTTCGTTAGGCTTGTCGATATCATCCCAGTCATTTTGACTTGGCATACCGTCTGATTTTTTAAGATACTCACCTAGTTCATTTAATCCTGATTTTTGCATCGCTGCCTCCTCTGACCAACCCCCACGGCCTTTTAAATGATTTTCCACATCGGGCCAAGTGATCTTCTTACGTCCCCCAGCATGCCCATGTTTGCTATTTGCTATATTCTCCATTAACCCACGCCCTGCAACCGACCCCAATTTTTTAGAAGTATTATAGTTTTCATTAAAACTAGCATCTTCTTTATGCGCATTATGCGCGACAAAAGCCTCTTTTACTTGCTTGTGACTTTCGTAAATAGGGTTACCATCGCGACCATGCCCTATAACGTGACCGCCCCTTGATCCTTCGCCCTCGCTCTTTTGTAATTGTTTACCAGCCATAGCGTAAATCCTTTCCTCTAAATCGTCTACTTCCATCCCTAGTTTACCTGCTAATGCGTGTACTTCGCTATCATCAGGCTTAGGGTTGCTTTGTAAGAAACTGTTAATTTCACTATCAATAGATTTTTCCATCTTAGCTAACTTAGTATAGTAATGCGGATCTTCCATCAAATGGTCTTTGGAAATTTCCTTAGCCACTTTCTTATTATCCGTATGCTCCATTTCGACTTTAATTCCTTGCGCTAAAGCGTTAGCATCAAAATCACTATCAGGTTTACCTTCAGCTAACCCACCAGGAATTTGCTCTGCCGATTTGCGTAGGTAATCGCCTAGCTCAGAGATTCCAGACATAGAACGCTTGAAGAGATCGCCTTGGGCTGGTTTGGGGGATTTCTTTGCGCCGGCATGTTCTTCAACCACGGTACGCCCACCCGGGAATCTAGCACGCCAATCTGCGGCATGCTTCTTAGCCTCTACTTGCGTCTTAAATCCGTGCATAGAGCCGGGACCTGTGCTCACAGGTCCAATTTCATTTGGTGTTCGCTTATGCACCGAAAATGTACCGGCTTCTTGCGCCTGCGCTTTCAAACCCGCGGCATACTGGGAAACCTCCCCAGCTACCCCAGCCAAAGCGGCAGTTCGTACATCGTAACCATGCTTCCCCACAATCCCCTTTAATTTATCCAAATGTCTTTGGTGCTTCTCTTGAAGAGTTTGCCCAATACCTCCCACGCCCTTACCCGCGTGAATAGCACTCGCAAAATCCTGACCAGATCGGACAGCGGCCTGGTGTGCTTGCAAATATGTTTGCTTATGCATCAAGTCTTTCAGGGGGCCATGCGTACCATGAAGTAATTCAGTTGTTATCCCGCCACCCGCCGCCGCGGGTTTCTCTGTTTGGGCTTGTTTAGCTTTTGCCTCTTCACGCATAAGCCTATGACGTAAAACCATTTTAGCTGTGGGATCTACTTCCGCCCGTTCCTTCAGCTTAGCCGTATCCATTTCTTTGTATTCGTCTTTGGCAGTGCCTACTTGGGGTTTCTCCACATGCCCCTTCCAACCAGCGTATTGCTGTTTGGCGCGTTCTGCAATGCTAGGCATATCTTCGCCTGGCCTTGCGGCTTGGCCTCGCGTCTTCAAATCTTCCTGCACGCCCATGTCTTTTTCGTGGCGAATAGCTTCCATTTGCCGCTGAGTCGCAAAATTCTTGTGTGCTGCTTTTTCTTTGGGATCGTCCGTTTCGTTAGCGAATTTCATCCCCAAATGATAATCCGCCATCGCATGGTGATGTTGCGCTTTAGAAGACGCTGCTAGCACTTCAGGGTCAGAACGCTTCTTACCGTCCAAAGTTAAACGCTGCCAATCGGTATGCGCTTGTTGGGCTTGTGCTTGGTGTGCTTCAGCCGCTTTCCCATGATCAGCGGGTTTCTTATCTTCGGGATGTTGTAATTCCCAAGTAGCGTCAGCCTCTTGATCCATACGCTCTTTTTCTTCAGGGGTTACGTCCTTACCGTAAACTTCTTTGTCCGTATGTTTGCTGCCACGTTCATTGGCCGATTGCGCTTCCCTACGGAGAGCTTCCTGTTTAAGCGGTTCCAATTCCGCCATAATTTTTTGGTATTTGCCGGGATCTACGATATTGAAATCGTCGCTATGTGGAAAAGGCACGCGATGTTTGTCAGCCGCATCGCCCAGTTTCTTTATCTTCGCCCAAAGCGCTTCATGCGATAAACTCTTCGGTCCTTCAGGTGGCTCTTTGCCCCCACCACCGGCTGCTTGTTGCGCCGCTGTCGCCCATTTACTCGCTTCAATTTTAGCACCACCAACCGGGCCAGTTTTTCCGCCAACCCTATGTGCCGCGTTAAATTCTTTTGTCGCAGCCGCAAAATGGGGATTTGCTTCTTTGCCCGCTCCCGCAGCCGCATGCCCGCGTCCCTCTAGCATATGCTCATGTCCCGCGGACATATGCTCGTGGTAGCGAACCATATCGGAATTAGGTTGAAATTGCGCCACATTATGCGCTGAATTAGCGTGGTATTCCGCTTCGGAACGATGTTGCTCTGATTGCGAGGAATTGTCTCCCTGCCCACTCATCGCATACGTATATTTGTAATAGCCCGGCGCCCCCTCCCGCTTGATATACTTATGCCCCTCGCGCTCCCCGCCCATCGCCTTTTCCAAATAGTCCCCCAAGCTATCCAAACCGCTCTTCTGGAATTGTGGGGGCATAGGCTTCTTAGGCGGTACACCCGGTTGGCCGGCTGCCGGCATAGGCTGCCCCGGCATACCCGGCTTTTGCATTTGCATTGCCTGAGGTGGCTGCATACCCTGCCCCGGCTTACCAGGCATCATAGGCGGCTTGCCTACCATACCCCTAGCCGTAGGCGCCCCTTCGTTAGGTGGCATATTCTCGGGAGCCTGATTAGGTGCTGATAGCGATACAGGCACCTTAGCTCCCGGCGCCGGTTGCCTTGGTAACTGTTGACCGGGATTGCCGGGATGACCAGCTACACCAGCCAACGCTGAACCGCTAGGCGCCCCTTGAACGGGCGTTTGACCGGGAATAGGCATAGGAGGCTTGCCCGCCATTGGCGGTGCGTTAGGGGTCATCCCAGGCCCCCCAGACATCGAATTTGGGGGCATATTACCAGCGGGACCGGAATTGCCCCCTTTCAACTCAACCTGCTTAGCCTTCCAATGCTCGTGTGCTCCCTCGCCTTGTGTGGCAGATTCAGCATGAGCTTGCTGCCTACTGGCAGCATGTTGCTGGGCCTCGGGCCCAAGTTTGGGATTGCCCGCATGTTGAGCGAAATACTTGCTGACCTCTTGGTGTCCTTGCGCCGTCAGATATCCGTTGGCGTCAATGAACCCAGCGTCCAGCAATTCTTGTTGTGTACCTGGATGTAAAGAACGAAAGCCCTTTTCGCCTAGGTGGCTAATCTTAGACAAAGCCGCGTCTAGATTAGCCGAGCTTTCATGGATCGACGGTGGGGGCAGTTTGGCGGGCGCACCTTTGCTTTCAACTTTACCTGGACCTGCCATAGCTTCACCCGGTTCCGCACTAGGCTCTTCATCGTCTTTATCGGTCGATGTAAACGGTAGCGAAGGGTTAGCCTTGCTCAAATAGTCTTCAACCAAATCATCTGTACTTCGGTGCATAGTGCTACCCTCGGAGCTGCAATAGCCCTTTTTTGAAAGTCATCGAACCACCTTGGGCACAAGTCTTATTGAGCGCTTGAGCTACCAGCGGTTGGCCGTAGGTCTTAATCACGTCTGAAAGCTTATCGAGCGAAAGGCCCTCTGGGCCGGCGTTGCCCAGTCTATGGCTGACTACGCGGATAACCCGTGCAAGACGTTCTTCAGGATCGCCTTGTTCGCCTTTATCTACAATAGCCCCTGTCTTTTCAGATTTACGCAAATTAAAAGGCTTTTTTGCCGCGGCCTCTTTATCCCAGCCAGTTTGCTGGTGCGAATACACATGCAACAAATGCTCCTTATGCTGTGGAGTACCAACGCCTTCTACTTTAGCAACTTTTTTTGCATGCTCTTGGTGCGCTGCCGACGCCTCGTGGTGCTCTTGTGCGGTCCAATCAGGTAACTGCTTAGCGTGTTGTCCGCTAGCGTAAATAGCATTGCCCCTCGACGTGCGACCAATAACTTGTCCCCCACGAGAACCTTCCCCCGTACTCTTACTCAATACGCCTTTTTGCAAAGAATGTGACACAAATTTAGTTTGTGGCAAATTACCAGCATCCCCAGGAATATGCCTTATTTCCCCCCTCCCCTCCCTCTCTAATTTCCTATTTGCAGACCTCTCTTCAGCCGAAGTACCTTTAACATAGGCTAGCGCAGTATGGACAATTGCCGCCGCATTATGCCCGTAGTAAGCTGTGCCAGCCTGCCTACCCACTGGGGTTTCATCCACATTTTTAAGATTCTTTTTTGCTAAATTTTCATGGAATTGCGCGGCCTCTTGATGATCTCGCGGCCCCCAGTTCTTTGTTTTTTCATCAATAGCATCGTAGTCACCGTGATGGTGCTCCTCATAAATGGCCTTTCCACCGCTAGTATGCCCAATTACATGACCCCCACGGCTACCTTCCCCACCTTCACCCTTACGCAATTCGTCAACCGTTACCACGCTAACCAGGCTCTTGCGCATATCACGATAGAAACTCAAAGCCTTAGCGAACAATACTCTACGCTTCTCGGGAGGCATTCGGTCTGCCAACATCTTGCCTACTATTTCATGGCGCACTACCAGCTCATTGCTCGAACCACGCGCCTTGTTCAACAGTTCTTTCCATTGCGCTTGCTGTACGGTGTCCAAGCCTAGACCATCTATCACCGCATCGGGCGTCATGTACGCGCCCGTAGGACTCATCATTTGTGCTAGCGTAGGCTCTGAAGGCATTTGCTTGGTGTAACGTAGCAGGTCGATATTCTCTTTTGACGGCACTTGCCCCGGCCATTTGGTGAGTATGAATTGCGGGCTCAATTGCGCGGTAGTGCTTTTCTGCAAATCATTGGCGACCAACTTCAGGCCCTTGCTCATGCTCTTGCCGCTCATCTTCTGGAATATGCCCATGATGTACGGCCAATCTTTTGCGTGCCCTTGCTTAGCAGCTAGTGTTTTCGCCTTGCTCCAATGACGCTCATCTTCCGAATCTTTCACTACGCCTACCGGCATGGCCTACTCCTATCAAATTCGGGTACGACGGTTACTAGGGAGGAGAGCGACCCCCGACCATTCGCCGCCGTACCCAACTTGTCACCAATAGTTGCGGATACGAGCAGCGCTTGGCGCACCGCCCAATAGCCTCCGCTGCTTTTCTTCATCGTCAATTTCCGCATCATCCACTAAATTACCTTTGCTTATCGGTCTTTCTGGAGCTTTTGGCTCGTCAAAATCATCCCCAAAAGGATTGCCTGCATCCTCGTCTATAAGATCGCCGCTGGCAAGAGGTACTGGCTTGGCGATCCCCAAAGCATTGTTAATCCGGGCTTCAATTTCCTCTTCAGGCGTTGCTTGTGTTTCGGTCCCTTCTGCATTCTCCTCTTGTAGCATTTTATCCAGACTTCCAGAAGTCCTTAGGTCGTCGCCGAAGTCAAAAGAGAACCCGCCCGCGCGGATAGCCTGGTCGGCGATCCACATACTAAAAACGGTGTCGTCATGTGCTCCCACACTTTTCAATTCCCCGTCTACCCAAGTGAATGCCCGCATTTCGTCTATCCAAAGGTTGGTCATTTCAATGCTGGCTTTGTCACCACGTGGTATTCTGAATTTCCCATTTTCCAGAAGTACGCGAAGACTAGGTACGCCTTTGTCCAGAGTATTTCGTTGAGCACCTGTTATGAATTTTTTGATCGGTAAGTCGGTAGTCCGTATCAGTTCATCCCCAAATATGCGCTGCATCTGATTTGATTCCAGAAAAATCAAAGCTGGATCGTACTTGTGGCCCAGCTCGTTAATCATACTCAATTGGGTTTGGTAAGGTAGCCCTTTACCGCGTTTCATATCTATCAACCAACGGTTGCCCCATTTGTCCACACCCAATACGGTAATCACGGTAAAATCAGCCGCCGCTGAACTGGACATAGCGAAGTCAACGCCCATGAAGATGGTAACCCCCAGCCGATCGTAAATGTCTTTCGACATACCCAACGTAAGTGTAAATACCTCAGTGGGCGCCCCTTTGAACAAATAGCCAGGGAAAAGGCTCATATCGTCTGACACAGGTTCCGCGAGAAATTCGCGTGTAAAGCGCAAAGAACCTATTTCGCGCTTCTTTGCTTCCAATTGTTCCAAACTGTAGCGACCTGGCCATAGAGCTTGTGGCGGTTCTCCGTGCAAAGCTGGGTATCTTCGGAACGTATACTCTTCATTTACTGCCAAATCAGCGTAGAGATCGTTTTCGCTGTACGGCGTCCCCGCGACGATGATTTGCCCCCCCGGAATACACATATTTGAAACGGCCATGTAGAAATAATCGATCTGTTTTTTGCGTATTACTTCGCTATAAGCGGTTTCATCATTGAGCCCATCGTCTACTACAATCCACGCAGGGTGGGCTCCGCGTACTCGTGTACCAAACCCGCGCGCATAAATGCGGTGCCCGTTATTGAGCTGAATAGCGGTACTAGACCATTTTTTACCCTTGCTACCTATCGTTGTGTCTGGCACGAGGTATTGCAGCTTGGGATTGGTCTCCAGCTCTTGCTTGATATCCCCAAGAATACGCGACGCTTGATCTTGAGTAGCTGAAAAAATAAAACCGCTACCACCACGTAGCTTGATCGCTTTCCAGATGGGGAAAGCAAAATCGAAGAAATATGTTTTACCGTGATCTCTGGGAGCAAGCACACAAATCCGATTCTTAGTCCTTACCAGCTCGCTCCACTCCAAATGGTGCGGACCTAACAAGAAATGTCCGTTGTACGGCAACTCGGGCGGGCCGCTCAAAATCTCATGCGCGAATAACGCACAATCTTGCATCACCGTGTCCAGCAAATACCCATCCCATTGTGGATCCCCTTGGGTAATCGTAACCCGCGCATCCTCGCGCAACTCTTCATCAGTCACTTTGAATTCGTTGTGTAGGAAACGATCGCCTAAACCGCGCGAGGCTTGCACGCTAGGTGCTTGTCGCTTAACCGGGGTACGCACTTTAACTGTTCCAGACATTTCGTGCGTACCTTCCCGCGAACAAGCTGGGTTGTCCAGAGTTATGAATGGAACTGTGCCCAACCCTCTGCATAATCCACGTTGTTATAGCTCTTGGTCGCCCGCCTAAACCCTTGCGGTACACCCATACGCTTAACAGGTTCCGGGGTTACCTGCTCACCGCACACGCATTCACGTTGGGCTGGACGATAAAGATGAACTACGCAACCGAAGCGATCGTCGAAGGCGCAATTACCGTATTCACTGACGCTTGCAGCCTTAATGCTTTTTTGATCGCTAGCACTATGGGCTCTATAGATTGGTTGTCTTCGTTCCAATTGACTCGCAATATCTGCATATGTCTCGACCATGCGTGCTTACCCGTTTCTATTTCATTCAGCAAACGGGCGTAAGCATCCCGTAAAGTCGTCAGGTAGTCCAGAGTTATTAGCTCTTCGGAAGGTCTGGCGCGTACCTTGATCCTACGCATAGCTGTCTCTGGAGTCACGTCCAGGTAAAGCAACATCGTCGGTTGCATATGCGGCACGCTCATGAATTCAGAGTACAGAGATTCATAGTTCTGCCATTCCAAAGAATGAATATTGCCGGCTTCGTGGTGCATTTTCGCGAATACCCGATCGCCTGGAAGGCCGCGGTCAAGAATCACGCCCTGGCTAGTACCTGCTTTGCATTCCAGCATAGCCAGTCGATGGATATCCCATCGACGCCTAAGCATTTCAATTTGAAACGAAAACGCAAAGCGCTTTGGGTCCGCGTAGAACAATTCCAGATAGCCTTTATCGGCTACAGGCTCTTGGAAAGCCCTGAACCCCAGTTCTTGAGCAAGTTGTGTAACCAACGTGCTTTTCCCCGCGGAAATAGCGCCTTCAACCCAGATATTCGGTTTGCGTTGCATGCTCTATTGCTCCCTTTGCTCGATGTTCGGTAATTCGATCACGGTAGGTACTTGCGTAGCCAATATACGCTCACGCAAATTCGTGTATGTTTCGTCGCTAATCTTGCTGAAACGCTTGGCTGCTTGAAGTACGCCTAACGATTCCCCACGCTTCATTAGCCAGTGGATAAACATCTGCCTAACCATGCGTACTGAGCCTGGATTGGCTCCGCTGTTCACCGTCACAATATCGCACTGGTGGCGTATGCTCTCTAACTCGGTGACAAGCAATAGCACCCAGTTCTTTGCTTGTTCTTCAGTTTCGATAGGTGGCCCCAGTACAGGCGGGTTTGAAAACATGATTGCTCCTATTTTGCTTTGCACAAACGATTCCAAGCAACTTGTAAATACTCAGGCGATTGCTCGATCCCAGTAAACGCAAAACCCTCTGCTTGACAAGCTAAACCTGTCGTGCCGCTGCCCATGAAGGGGTCAAGTACGTGGCCGTTAGTGGGTGTTACCAATTTGCATA
>Ga0315289_10012643_pt1 | contig 11875 bp, 9 predicted proteins | sample YL17G11_40_MG_FD_203452 | JGI IMG/M metagenome (GOLD analysis project Ga0315289, IMG submission 203452) | Sediment microbial communities from Yellowstone Lake, YNP, Wyoming, USA - YL17G11_40 | ecosystem: Environmental > Aquatic > Freshwater > Lake > Sediment | place: USA: Wyoming | collected...
ATGGGTGATTGTCAGCGATGGCTCAACAGACCGCACGGACGAGATCGTGGGCGGATATGCAGCGAAACACGACTGGATCAAACTTGTAAAGAGACCGAGGCAGGATCATCGCAGTTTTGCATCGATGGTTAAAGCGTTTAATAGCGGTTATCAGAACGCCAAGTCGGTCAGGCACGACATCGTCGGAAAACTCGATGCCGACTTCGCCTTTGAAAGCGACTACTTTGAGTACCTTCTCAATAAGTTCACATTAGATCCAAGGCTCGGAGTTGCAGGTACGCCATTTATGGAAGAGGGCTGTGATTCCCAGAAGGCAGGCGTGTTTAACAGAGAACATGTCTACGGGGGATGCCAACTGTTTCGCAAGGAATGTTTCGAGGATATCGGCGGGTATCCGGTCGTCAGAGCATGCTCGAGTGTAGTGGCGAACACGACGGCCCGCATGCGTGGGTGGAAGACGCGGTGCTATACCGATATGGTTTGTCGCCATCTTCGCAGGTTAAGCACTGCGGATCAGGGCCTCTGTGCCGCAAAGTTCGAATACGGCTGGAAGGACTACTACCTTGGTAACCATCCGTTGTGGGAAGTATTCAGATCTGTCTATCAGATGAAGAACGAACCCCGTGTCCTCGGAGGATTGCTCCTGCTCTCCGGTTATGTCTGGAGTTACGTGAAAAGAGAGAAGCGGGACGTACCGGTGGAGTTGATTCAATTTCGCCGCAACGAGCAGGTGCGAAAACTGAAGTCCATGTTCCGCAACACTCTCGGCAGGAGAGATATTTGCCCGCAACCGCCTGATGTATAGGACAGAAATCGCAGGTGGCCCGGCGCCATGCGATGCCTGAAGAACGCAGAACGCATATCAAACCGTGACGAACGGAGTATAATTGGACGAAAACACATACATGATCTCCTGCACGGATTTAGCCACACGCAAAGAAAACCACGGCATGATGCTTAAGACAAGAGACAATTGGCTCAGAAGTTCTCCCCATGTCAGCTTCGGTTCACAGATATGGGGCGTTGTAGACTTCAGCGGACAAGACGGCGGCATGAAGATTTTACTCACAGCCGCGCTGCAAGGTCGCTCGAACACCGAATGGGTTGGGGGGAACAATTGCTGCATAGTCTGTGAAAGAGAGCGTGATAGTGACGATAAGTTCCTTCACTCCTGTGGCAAGAACGCGCTGTACGTTGCTGTGATCGGCAAAGCCTGGCCTCTGGACCATGGAAAGCAAGCGGATGCCAGGTTGGTGGGGAGCCTGTATAGAAGCTACGGCAAGGGCTTCATTAATCAGTGTGATGGGCAGTTCGCCGCCGCCGTCGTCGATGAAAAGAATCATCGCGCCGTCCTCAGTGTCAATTGGCCCGGCGGATTTCATCCGTTGTATTACTGCATTCGCGGTCAATCGCTGTACTTTGCCACCCGTGTCGACTTTCTGGTTCGTCATTGTGATCGGCGGCCGACGGTGAATGAACAGGCCGTGGTTGACCTTCTTCGCTTCGGCGGCCTCGTGAGTGAGGCCACCTTGCTTGAAGGCATACATCGCGTCGTACCTGGCTTTGCTGTGGTCTTCAAAGAGGGATGTGCTGCCCAGTACCCGGTCTATGAATATCCTGCTCGCGAAGATATTGATACTTCTGATGCTGCAGAGATGGTCCATCTACATCGCGAAGCGGTGGAAAGGCGGATTTCGGGTCGGGATGACTTTGGCCTTTTGCTAAGCGGCGGGCTCGACAGCAGTATGAATGTTGCAGCGGCCGCAGAGCTTAGTCCAAGGCCGATCAAAACGTTTACAGTAGCGTATGATGACCGTGCATTTGATGAGTCTGGCTTTGCGAATCTCGTGGTATCAAAGCACCGCACGGATCATTGTGAGCTGCGTCTCGACACCGCTGATTGCCTTGATCGGCTTCCGGAAATGGTTTGGGCGATGCAAGATCCGATCTCCGACTATTCTTATGTTCCAACTTTTTATATAAGCGAGGCGATCAAGCGGCACGTCAGTCTGGCAATCGGGGGAGATGGGCCAGATCATCTGCTGGGACGCGGTTACGCACATGCTTTATGGTATGATTTATTGCGTCGAGTTCCTCTTGCTCGCAGACTGGCAGCCTGGTCTGTCAAAGTTACTGAAAACGATGGAACGCTGCGGTCCTATCTCTGGGGGCATGCCCGCAGGAAGCGTTTGGCGAGGCAGTTATGGCAGTCGCTGGCGTGCGGTGCCGATCCTAATGCATCAGGAGCAATAAACAGTTTCTGCACCGTAGTGTGGGGTGACACCGCCCCAAATGACGTGGTGCACCTCCTATCACCCGATCTGTTGCGGCGCACCCGTGTAAAAGCATGCCATCAGGACTGGGTAAGACGGTGGCAGCAATATCACGATGGGAGCACACTGACCAGGTTCAGCCTCGTGGACACTTCTCTTTCAGGCATGTGTGGAGTCTTCGCTAAAGTCGGCACCATGTGTTCCGCTCATAACCTGATGATACGTGAACCTTATCTTGCCACTCCTGTTGTTCGATATTTGCTTCAGGTCAAGAACTCGTGGAAGGTTGAAGGGAGCTGGACGCAGCAATTCCTCCGCAGTGTTCCCGCTTCGCAGACGAAGCGCATTCTTCGGCAAGCGGCAGAAGGATATGTCCCCAATAAGATACGGTTGGAAAAGCAGAAGCATGGATTCGAACTACCTCTTGTCCAGTGTTGGCAGCAGTCGACATCCGGCATCGATACCAGACAGATTTTTGGGGCGATTCTCAATCATACTGACTGGCTCAACCAAACTTACCTGGACAAATTGGTGCGGGAGCAGGCATCAGGCGCACGTAACTACCGTTACTTGCTTCTGCTGCTTGCGGCCCTCGACCAATGGTTCCGCATCTTCATTCAGGGGTACGCCCAACGCCCGACGTGGCGGTGGTCGGAGTGCTTTTAGCCGGACAATATGGAACGTTAGATGGCGGTTCAATTCTGGACCGCAAACAGCCTATACAAGGACGACATTAGCATGGGAGAAACTGAATGGGCCACATAGAAGAAATGGTCGAAGATAGTCTCACCAACCTGGCGGATTGGATTGAGGATCATAATTACAGAGGTTACGAACCTTTTGACGGGCTGTCCTCATTCCTGCATCCTTTGACCTGTCACAATTTGTTCTGCGAGAGGCTTCTGCAGCAGCTTGTCCGACGCAGTCCGTTGAATCTTCGATCCTTGCTTGGCATAAAGCCACAGGAGTCTACAAAAGGCAGAGGTTGCATGGCGCGCGGCTACCTTCTGATGTTCCAGGCGACAGGAGTCGCTCGATTCAGGGAAAAAGCTGTCGAAATGCTGAGTTGGCTGGAAAGGCACAAAGCGCCTGGACACATACATTACAGCTGGGGGAATCACTTCGATTTCTCCAGCCGAAGTGGAAGGCTTCCAAAGCTTGAACCGATTTTAGTCTGGACCAGCCTGATTGGGCAGGCATTTCTTGACGCCTATGAAACATTGGGCGACGAGAGATATCTGGATGTTTCCAGGAGCATCTGCCACTGGATCTTGGCCCTGCCGCAGGAGCGGACGAGTACTGGCACCTGTTTGAGCTATGTTCGTTTCAAGCAGAGTTCAATACACAACGCCAATATGCTCGGCGCTGCCATGTTGGCCAGGACAGCAAGATTCACAGACGACGAAGCGTTACTGGGGGTCGCCAGAGACGCGATGGAGTACAGTTGTTCCAGGCAACTTCCTGATGGCGCCTGGTTCTATGGGGAGGCTCCGGAGAATCTTTGGATTGACAACTTCCATACCGGCTACAACTTGGACAGTCTCAAGTGTTATATCGAAAACACCGGTGACAGTCAATTCAAGGAAAACCTTCGTAAGGGCTTTGACTATTATAGGAGGACTTTCTTTAAGGCGGACGGAACACCCAAGTACTACCATGACCGTACGTACCCGGTGGAGATACAGTGCGCAGCTCAGTCAATTGATACTCTGTCCTATTTTGCAGACTATGAGAATTCATCGCTGGCACTGGCAGTGAGAGTTGCAGAATGGACAATCGCCAATATGCAGGATGAGAGCGGCTATTTCTACTACCGGCAGTCTCGTTGGACGCGAAATAAGACCCCAATGTTGCATTGGGGACAGGCCACTATGTTTTGTGCCTTGTCACGGCTTTTCTATACGCTCGGGACCAAAGCGGTCACCGCTGTTCCGGAAAGCCAGGATTCATGTGCAGCACGGATGGGGGAATGAAGAAAGTGATAAAAAAGTCATGACGACATCACGGAGTGCCATGGTTACTTATTCGCCCTATCCTGCAGATCCTCGCGTGCGCCGGGAAGCCGAGGCGCTTGCGGAGGCCGGCATGTCAGTCGATGTGATTTGTATTACCGACGGTTTCGGAAGCAGGAAAGAGAATGTGCATGGCGTAAACGTATATCGCCTCCCTTTCTCTCGTCGTCGAGCGGGGAAGTTACGTTACGCATGGGAATACGGCTGCTTTCTATTCACGGCCTTCTTCACGCTGACTTATCTTTATGTGCGAAATCGCTATGATGTTGTGCATATACACAACATGCCAGACATACTTGTGTTTTGCGCTTTGGTACCTCGCCTTTGCGGTGCGAAGGTGGTCCTGGACCTGCATGATCCGTCGCCGGAAATATTCATGGCCAAGTACGGCGTAGATAAGGAACACTTCGTTGTTCGCCTGCTATGCCTTGCTGAGAAGTTCAGCATCTGGTTTGCCCATCTCGTGTTGACGCCCAATTTGTCGTTTAAGCGTCTTTTCGTCTCTCGTGGCTGTCCCGATGCGAAGATTCACGTAATCATGAATTCTCCGCTGGAATCCATCTTCCGCGGCCCCGGCAACGGGAGCCGCAGAGGCTCAACTGATGGGCGGCAGAAATTCGTCGTCATGTATCATGGTATGATTACCGAACGCAACGGCGTTGACCTGGCAATCAGGGCGATCAACGTCGTACGCCGGGAAATCCCAGACATCACCTTTGAATTTTACGGAGCGGGCGATTTCGTCGATCGGTGTCTGAGCCTCGTGACGGAACTGGGCATGGATGACGCCGTGACTTTTCGTGGTTGTGTACCCCTCGAGACTATTGCCAAAGCCATCGAGTCTGTAGATGTTGGCTTGATCTCGAATCGACCAAGCGTACACTGGGAGCACGCCATGCCGACCCGGATATTTGAGTATCTATCCATGGGGAAACCGGTGATTGCGCCACGAACGGGGGGAATCCTTGACTACTTCGGAGCGGATGATCTTTATTTCTTCGAATCGGGAAACACGCAGAGTATCATCGAGGCCATCATGGATGTTTACAGGAATCGGACACAACGTCTCAAGAAGATTGAGCGCGGCATGGCTGTTTACCAGAGACATCGCTGGCAGATACAACGTCATCGCCTGCAAGAACTCGTGAAAACGCTCACGGACACCCATGCTTCAGTAGCTGAGAGACAGTCGGAGTTGGAGTAATCTCGAAGGTATGCGGGAGGTGTCTGCATCACGCACAGAGCAGTCACTGTGTGTGCCGAATGTAGCATTATATCCACAGAGTGTTACGCAAAGATGAGAAGAAATCACACGAATTGACTTTGGAGATCCAAGCGAAGCAAAGGACGCGCGAGATGATTGAGATTACAGTTCTGGTTCTACTTGCAGGCTTTGCCACCTACATCCTCATACCATGGGCGTTCAAGAGCCTTATGAGAAAACGATTTCTGAGGGTCGTAGCGAGCCGTAATGCAGTGTGCCTTACATTTGATGACGGACCCCACCGGGAGTCGACTTCTGTCATACTCCAGCTCCTGGAAGAAGCAAGAGCGAAGGCTACCTTCTTTATGCTGGGCAAAAATATCGAAAAGTTTCCAGATATAGCAGCAACGATTGTCGAACTCGGACACGAGGTAGGAGAGCATGGTTACGAACACACTCACCCTTGGACAAGTGGGCCGATTCGGTCACTTAAAGATCTTGTACGAGGCGGTCGCATGGTCGCCCGGTATAGGTGTTTAGACGGACCGGCATTATTCCGACCTCCGTACGGAAAACTCAACTTTGTCACGCTCCTCTACACGCTTGTCCTGCGAAGGCGCCTCGTCTTCTGGAACGTCAATCCCAGAGATTATGAACAAGACTCTCCTGAGACGGTTGTACGGTATGTGAAAGAGCGAATTGCCCCAGGAACCGTGATATTGCTCCATGACGGAAGACGTGATCCTTCCAGCTCGTGTGACACAACAGTCCTTGCATTGAACGCGATTCTCCAGGAAATAGCCGACCGTGGACTGGCAACCGTGACTGTGGGGGAAGCGCTCGGCAAGCGTCCCCTTCCGAACAACACATCGCGAGCGAGCAGATTTGAGGCAACGCCGTTAACGCCTCGAAGAATTAGACGGCGACATCGGGAAGGCAGCACTGACTCCGCAAACAATAATACAGAAATAATTTGTCGGAAAAGGGCTTTGTATTGAGAGGAGTATCTTGCATGCGAAAGATTGCGCCTGACGTAAGACTCGGCAGAAATGTCATGATCTATGATTTTGTGAATCTGTATGGCTGTGAGATTGGCGACGGCAGCCGGATCGGGACGTTTGTCGAGATCCAGAAAAAAGCCAAAGTGGGAAAAAACTGCAAGATACAGAGCCATACCTTTATTTGCGAGGGTGTTACCATCGAAGATGATGTGTTCGTCGGTCACAATGTGACCTTCATCAACGATCGTTATCCAAGAGCCGTGCGTCAGGATGGACAGCTCCAGACGGATAAGGACTGGGACTGTGACCCCACCGTGGTCAAAAGAGGAGCCTCTATCGGCTCCAGCGCAACAATCCTGTGTGGGGTGACGATTGGGCAAGCTGCCGTTATTGGGGCTGGGAGCGTCGTCACGAAAGACATCCCTCCAAACGTCATAGTTGCGGGAAATCCGGCGCGCATTCTTCGAGTCTTAAATTCTGATGGGAGACTATGTCATGAAGGTGCCATTTGTCGATCTGAAAATGCAGTATGAACGTATCCGAGAAGAGATCACTGCCGCTCTCCAGCGGGTCCTTGACACTACAGCCTTCGCTGGTGGCTGTTTTGTTGAGGAATTCGAGCGGAGTTTCGCCTCATTCTGCGGATGCGGGTTTGCCGCAGGTGTCTCGAGTGGGACCAGTGCGCTTTGGTTGGCACTTCAGGGCCTGGGAATCGGTCGGGGCGATGAGGTCGTGACAGTTCCCAACAGTTTCTTCGCGACAGCCGAAGCAATCAGCCTATGTGGGGCCGTGCCCGTTTTCGTGGATGTTGACCTGGCGACGTACACGATAGATCCTGCTTTACTGGAGGAAGCCATTACTCCGAGGACTAAAGCTGTTGTGCCGGTGCACCTCTATGGCCAGACCGCGGACATGGACCCAATCCTCGCCGTTGCGCGCAAGTATGGATTGTTTGTTGTTGAAGACGCATGTCAGGCCCATGGCGCTTTGTACAAGGGGCGACAGGCCGGCTCAATGGGAAATGCCGGCTGTTTCAGCTTCTATCCGGGAAAGAACCTTGGTGCCTACGGAGAGGCCGGAGCAATCGTCACGGACGATCCGGACCTGGCCGACCGAGTGCGCGTACTGCGCGACCATGGCCAGAGCGAGAAATACTATCATACTCTCCTGGGGTGGAACGCCAGGATGGACGGCTTCCAGGGAGCTATTCTGAGCGTAAAGCTGAAATACCTGGAGCAGTGGAACGAGGCCAGGAGAGCCCACGCCCGGGCCTACAACGAACTCCTGGCACGCGAAGAAATGCTGGTGTTGCCCCAAGAAGCGAAATACGCTACACATATATACCACATTTTTGCGCTTCGGCTTCCGGAACGTGAGGCTCTGTTAGAGGCGTTGAAGCACAAGGACATTTTCTGCGGGATCCATTATCCCGTTCCTATTCATCTTCAGGAAGCTTACCGGTTCCTAAGATACCGAGAGGGCAGCTTCCCCGTAGCGGAGAAATGCGCCAGAGAGGTCCTCTCTCTGCCGATATTCCCTGAGCTGCGGGCGGAGCAGATAGAGAAGGTGGCGACCGAGATTCAGTCCTTTATCCGTCACCGGCAGATTACCCCGGCCGGGGAAATGCAAGTAAACATAGGATGAGAGGAGTCAGACAAGTCATGGCGCACAAGGATTCGGGAAACAACTGTTCGTTCAGGCAGAAGGCTGTGAGCGAAATAGACACCCAACCAATTCTGCGACAACAAAACAAGTGGGCTATCGAGGACGCAGTGGATCGTGCCCCTGTCATTCTGAATCCGGTAGAGGATCCGACGTGGGACGGGCTGCTCCTGTCGCATCCGGGGTATACGTTCTTTCACGGTTCTGCCTGGGCTAAAGTCCTCGTCGATACATATCATTACCAACCGCTTTACTTTGTCCTTCGTGAGGGCGGACAACTGGTATCCCTGCTGCCCCTGATGGAAGTGAGCAGCTGGCTTACGCGAGCGCGCGGAGTTTCGCTGCCCTTCACGGACTACTGTGAACCACTCGGTTCTGCCAGTGTACAAATGGACTATGTGCTTCGCTTGGTCAAGGACCATATGCTAAGACGCCGTTGGACATACGTGGAGATCAGGGGTGGTACTTATCCTGGTATTCCTCCCTCTGTTTCGTATTATGTCCACACCGTGGAACTCGGTACAGATCCTGAAGCGGTGTTTTCGAGGTTTTCAAACACCACGAAGCGGAACATAAAGAAAGCGATTCGAACCGGTACTGAGGCCCGTATGTACAGGTCACTGGAAGCCCTGAGAGAGTTCTATACGCTGCATTGTATTACAAGGAAGAGACATGGTCTCCCTCCCCAGCCGTTTTCTTTCTTCCAGAATATATACGAGCATATCATCTCAAAAGACTTAGGCTTTGTCGTGCTTACGTCCTACGCCTGCCAAAACATTGCTGGGGCCGTTTACTTCGGTCTCGGAGGAAAATCAGTGTACAAGTTTGGAGCGTCTGACCTCCGTTACCAACATCTCAGGCCAAACGATCTCACGATGTGGGAAGCCATCAAATGGTGCGCTGAAAACGGATATCGAAGCATGTGTTTGGGCAGGACCGATGTCCATAACCAGGGACTTCGGCGCTTCAAGAATGGGTGGGGTGCGCAGGAGCAAATCCTCAGATACTACCGGTACGACGTGCGACGTAACACCTTTGTGACCGAGAGTCCAGTGGTGACAAGTCCCTATCGCTGGATCTTCGGGGCCATACCAAGATTATGGTCTCGCGCGGTCGGCTCGCTGCTGTATAGGCACGTCGGATAGAATCCAGTAAAACGCCCGGAAAAAACCAGCCGGCGCATCCAAATCAATCCATATGGAGCCAGAAGCATGATGCCGCACAAGGTCTATTACACGCTGAAACCTTTTGTACCGAAAGCGATGTTGCTGCAATATCGGAGGTTGTGGGCTCGCTTTATACGAGCGAGGCATAGACACGACTGGCCCATCTGCCACAGAGCGGGCATGGCACCATCGGATTGGCTGGGGTGGCCCGGAGAGAAGAAATTTGCGCTGGTCCTGACCCACGATGTGGACACCCATAGGGGCGTAAGGTGGTGTCGGAAGATGTTGGAAATGGAACGGGACCTGGGGTTCCGATCATGCGTATTTTTCGTGGCCGAACGGTATCCGATTCCCGATGACTTACGCGATTATATAACGTCCCATGACTGTGAAGTGGGGATTCACGGCCTAAAACACGATGGCAGACTCTATCGCTCCGATGCCGAGTTCCAGGCACGCGCCATTCGGATAAGGCAATACTTGACACAATGGAAAGCGGTGGGATTTCGGTCTCCATCCATGCATCACCGTCTGGATTGGCTGGGTACGTTAGGCACGGAATACGACTGCTCCACTTTCGACGTCGATCCGTTTGAGCCGCAACCAGATGGCATGAAAACGATATTCCCATTCTGGGTCTCCGGAACTGGCGATCACAGCGGTTACGTTGAGTTGCCTTACACAATTCCACAAGATTTCACTGTGTTTATCCTGCTAAGGCAGAAAGGTATAGACCTGTGGATACGCAAACTCGATTGGATTGCCGAGCGAGGTGGCATGGCGCTTCTGATTACACATCCTGACTACATGGATTTTGAAGACGGAAAATCATCCGGTTGCGCCGTTTACCCGGCACGCTATTACACAAATTTCCTTGAATATATTCAGAAAAAGTATGCCGGACAGTACTGGCACGTACTGCCCAGGGACATAGCTTCCTTCTGGAAGCAAAATCGAGAAAGATACGCTGCTGTGCAGTTGTCAACTCTGATCGAGAGACAGGTCAATGCGCCTTCGGTAAAAACCAGGTAAGGGTTGTCCTTGATCTTGGTGTATCGGCCGTCGCTAAGTCTGAGCCTTTCGAGAATGAATCCATGAAACCAAACGTGGGCAGCGGTTCTAAGGCTGTATCAGCCAAGGTGGGTGAGTTATGGTAGAAAGCATTCTAATTGATCCGACAGCGGATTCCAGATGGGATGAATTTGTGGCTGCACATCCCTATGGATGGATTTGTCACCTCGCCGGCTGGAAGATGGTTTTGGAGGACACCTTCCCGCACATGCGCGGATATTACCTGGTCTTGCAGGACGAGGACGCCAAGTCCATCAGGGCGGCGCTACCAGTATTCGAAGTGAAAAGCTGGATCACGGGTACCAGGCTGGTAAGCATTCCGTATGCCACGCTCTCTGATCCGCTGGTCTCCTCGGCTGAAGATTTCGAAACGTTGTTCGAGTCAGTTCTCGCCCTCTCGGAAAAGGTACATGCCTCCTACATTCAGATAAGAAGCCACAATTCTCAGCCCTTGATCCGGGATCCGCGTATCGCGGGTACATATGTCTACAAGCATCACTACTTGCAACTGTCCGACGATCCCGAGCGACTTAGTAAAAACTTCCACCGCACTTGTGTGAGACAGAGAATTTCCAGAGCAATCAAGAGTGGCCTGACATTAAGAGCCGTGGATAGCGAATCCAACCTGCGTGATTTCTACCGGCTTTATGTGTTAAGTCGAAAGTGCCTCGGCTTGCCTCCACAACCGTATGCCTTCTTCCGGTCACTCTGGCAGGTATTTTTGGGCTCAGGCCGAGTAAGCGTGCTTCTGGCTCTTAAAGGCAGTGAACCCATTGCCGGAGCGATCCTGTTGAAATACAAGGACCGTGTCTCCGTAGAATGGATGGTCTCTGATTCGAAATACAGCGACCTGAGCCCCAATCACTACCTGTTTTGGCAAGCCATGAAGAGTGCTTGGGACGATGGATTTAAGATATTCGATTTCGGCCGAACATCACGTCACAATTACCCTCTAATGGATTTTAAGAACCGATGGGGCACAAAAATCGTCGATCTTCCCAACTACTACTACCCAAGCACATTATCCGCGAAGCTGGCTGAGCCAGAAAGCACGCAACGCTATCGGCTAATGAGCGCCGTCTGCAGGAAAGCCCCCCTGTGCGTGACAATCCCCGTCGGACGATTTTGCTACAGGCATCTGGGATAGGACAGACAGGACGATCATAATCCGACGTGCCCGGTTCGTCGGAGCAATAACAGTGAGGTATCCAAAGTGGAGTACAAGCGATGTCAGATAGAGTGTATGCAGACCATTCCTGAACCCTGTGGCACTCTTTATATCGGTTGGCAATGGCTACACCGATTGAAGCGAATACTCAAGCGTCGCTGGCGCTACCTGGTCAATTTCATTCGTGAGGCTGAGCATGTAAAAGGCCGCGCAGAGTATAGTGACGAGAGGCAATCCTTTGTCCCCGCATTAGAACCCAGAGACCTGGTGCGCGTACGATCCAGAAAGGAGATTCAGGCAACGCTCAATCGGTGGAAC
>Ga0315289_10012649_pt1 | contig 11871 bp, 6 predicted proteins | sample YL17G11_40_MG_FD_203452 | JGI IMG/M metagenome (GOLD analysis project Ga0315289, IMG submission 203452) | Sediment microbial communities from Yellowstone Lake, YNP, Wyoming, USA - YL17G11_40 | ecosystem: Environmental > Aquatic > Freshwater > Lake > Sediment | place: USA: Wyoming | collected...
GGACGTTGCGGGTTTGTCAATCCGGATTTGCCGCAGAAGGTTGCCGGCAGCGTCGAAGATCTGGATATATTGATCGGCCATCGCGAATGTGCCGGATCGCAGGATGATCGACGCGCCCTTGCCGCAAACCACGCGCACCAGTGGATTGTCCCGCATGCGGACCGTGCGCGTTACCGGGCATGAGGACGCCGCGAAGTGCGACACCATGCGCACGTACGCGGCCTGGTAATAGATGCCGTTTTCCGTGACAGACCACGAATCCTGCGGCCAGCTGGTGTTCCAGTCGCGGTAGGATTTCTGGATGGGCTGGCCGCTGGGCGGCGACAGTGGTACGCAGAGATTGTTCAGGTTGGCGCACCCGGACGGGCAGCAGCCGTCCAGGGCAAAGGAGGGGTTCGGCCCGCCGGGCACGAACCCGGGCGCGGGCCCGTAGGTCGACACGCTCGCGCGGTCCCATAGCTGACTTCCGTCCGCAAACCATGAGTGATAGAATTCATTGATGGAGTTCTCGGCGCCGTACGCGCCCATGTTGCTGAGATACGCGAAGGCCGTGGGGTTGACGCCGTGCATATAGTTGACGAACCCAAGGGCTGCGCGACGGTAGGCCGCCGCGTTTCCGGCATCAAGATTGTAGACGGCCATATTCAGATACATACCGGCCTTTTTGCATTTGGTGGAGTTGCTTCCCCAGGTATAGTCCCCGTCCTTGAGATATGCGCGATAGGCGTCGTCGCCGTTGGTGACCGTGGGCAGGTTTTCGCCGCCGGTTTTGACGGATTGCGAATATTTCCCCTGTATATCGGCGACTACGGCTGCCGTGGCGTTCGCGGCTTTCGCGTAGTACAGCAGCGCGTCCTGGAGCGTGGTTTCAAACGGATACGCGGAACTCCATTGTATCAGATGGGCCTGCGCGTAATTGGCGTCGAACCAGGTTTTATAGGCCGTGGCGCCGGTCAGTGCATAGAGAAAACAGGCTGCTGCCAGGCGGCGGCTGAGCGTGCCATAGGCGTCCGTCTCCTGTTCCCCGGCCGCCAGTTTTCCGCTGTTGGTGAAGGTAACGGCGGGATTCGCCTGCGCCCAGGTCCAGGCATTTTCAGCCGCGGTCCGCAGCGTGGTTGTATAGGCGGACTGGCCTGCTTTGCCGAATTCAATGGCGGCCAGCGCGAACATGGAGGCGGCGGCATAGGCGGCGGAGGTTGTTGCCGGCCCATAGGTGCGCGCCGCATGGTCGGCCGACGGCGGACTGGCGCCGCCGCCACCCACCACGCAGAGCACCGATCCGTTGCCCTGCTGCATGCGCAGCAGCCAGTCGAGCTCGTATTTCACTTCGTCAAGAATGTCGGGGACGCCGTTTCCCGATTCGGGAATGCCGGAGGCGTCGTCCCATACCGCCGGGGACTCGTCGCAGGCAAGCAGCAGGTCGACCACCGCGCCCCAGGCGAAATTCACGTATTTGTTGTAATCGCCGGCGTCGTGCCAGCCGCCCGAAAGGTCGTGCGACGTGGCGGCGGAATTATCATTATACAAACGGCAATCCTTGTCCTGCTGCGCGCCCACATGGCAGGCCGCGTCGACCCATCCCGCGCCCGCATACGGCGCGGCCTTGGCGCATCCGCAGCGCTGATAATAGAAGGTGCGCAGGGCCTGTTTCAGCGGTTCGTGATAGGCGCAGGCATTGATCTCAAACCGGTAGGAGCCCACGGACCGTGCGGGGTCATACACGTAGTAGCTGCCGGGTGTATTGACGGAAGAAAAATCAAACCACCAGACCTTGTCGCCCGACTGCGCGTGGGTGGCGCCGCTCTTCCATGATACGGGCGCGCCGCTGAACACCACGGAGCGGTCGCTCCATGCGCGCACCTCATAGGTAGTACCGGGCGTAAACGACTGTGTGCTGTTATAGCCGGTGACCGGGTTACTGATCACGGCGATTTTGGCGTCGCCGGGAAGATGCCCGAACTGGTCGACCTTGATGTGGTTGTCGGTGGTCTGCGGGCCCTGGGCGAAAACGGCTGATGGTCCGGCAAGTATGAGGATACGGGCCAGCGATGAAATTCGGAGAGCCATGCTGAACCTCCCAGGATTGGGGAGCGGCATTGTTGCAAGGGACTATAATCAAAATTGCTGCCCCTTGCCAAAACGGCAACGGCACCCCTTTACGTGTTGGTAGATGATAGACATTTGCTTTTTTCGAGCGCGGGGGCGTGTTTATAATCTTTTCTTTACATCAGATCATCTTTCGACTCTTTCACACGCAGCCGATAGCCCTATTGAGAGCGGCAACCATTAGGAATATACCTGTTTGGGGTTGATTTCGTCAAAAATAATAATGGATGCCTTGTGGCTTTGTGTTAAAACGAAAAAGCAGCAATCTTCATTGTACCACTACACTTTGGGAACTTGAGCGGATCGACTTCAAAACCGCCTTGATAAGAGCCGCCCAGGTTATCCTGCACTTCTTGCGGAAAGCGGTGTCTGGTTCGCCTTGGCCGGGAACAACTGCGACTTTTTTATTCTTCTGCATGCCCCGCTTTATAGAGATCAAACTGATTGACTCGGCCGGAAAAACCATTGCCCATCGGCATCTGCAAGGGATTGGCGCCTATACTCTGGCGGGAACATCAACGCTGGGCCCCGGCATGTACATCCGCCCGCGGCTCCTTCGAGGCCGGACAAGTGGTACAGGGCCGGGAGCGCCAATCCTACGATCCGGCGAAAAAAAGTATCTCATGTGTGGCAGGAAAACTGCTTTTGTCAATGAGCATGCAGGCGCGCATCACCGCCCTCAACGGGTTCGTTCATGTCGGCGGCGGGTTCTTCTGGAGCCATATCTTATCCGTCAACGATCAGTATACCACTCCGCGCTGGTGTGGTGGTGCGCGAAGGCGGGGTTTGGGTTTTGATGTGCATCCGCGGCCGATTGATCCCTTTCGGGGGGACTACTATAGCAGCACCCTGGCCGAAACCGCCCCGGATGCGGGATCATCCGGCTGGCCGCCGCCGACCGAGATGGTGAATTCGCCGGGTTCCAGAAAAGGCCGGCCATTATCGTCGTATGCCGACAGCTGCGCGGCCGTCAATGTAAAGGACAACTTTTTCCTGGCGCCCTTTGCAAGGCGAATGCGCTGAAAACCCTCCAGATGCACGCGCGGGACCGGCACTGATGCCTTGACATCAGAGACATAAAGCTGCGCCACCTCATCGCCGTCGCGCGATCCCACGTTGGTTACATCGCACGTGACGGAAATGGGGGCGCTCCCGCGTTCCATCCGTTTGACGCGGAGGTTACCATACCGGAACCGGGTATAGCTCAGCCCATACCCGAACCGGAACAGCGGCGCCGCCTCCATGAACCGGTAGGTCCGGCCTTTCATGGCATACTCCTCAAACGGCGGCAGCTGATCGAGCGACAACGGCCAGGTAATGGGCGTCCTTCCCGCGGGATTGTAGTCGCCGAAAAGCACGTCTGCCACGGCATTGCCGCCCTCTTCTCCCGGATACCATGCCATGAGCACTGCCGGCACTTTGTCAAGATAGCCGCCGATCGTCATGGGGCTGCCGCCGAAGAGGACCAGAATGACGGGCTTGCCGGAGGCAATGAGCGCTTCGAGCACTTTCTTCTGTATTTCCGGAAGATCGAGATACCGCTTGTCGCCGCCTTTGAAACCGTCGATGTCGATGGTCGGCTGCTCCTCGCCTTCGAGTTCGGGCGAAAAACCAAGGCAGGCGATGAAAATGTCGGCCTCGGGTATATGCGCGCATGTCAATTCCCCCAGCCGGTTGTTGATCTCGCCCACCATTTCGCACGAGCGCGATTCGATGATGCGCGTTCCCACCGACACTTTGCGGATCACGCCTTCCAGTACGGTCACAAAGCCGGTGGTGGTGCCGTGATAATTGCCTTTCAGGCCGGCGATGGAGGAGCCGTGAGGGCCGACCACGGCAATGGTATGGTGCTTCTTTTTGTCAAGAGGCAGCAGGCCGCCCTCATTTCTGAGAAGGACGATCGACTCCCGTGCCATTTTTCGGGCAAGCGCGCGATGCACGGAGCAGTCCACGGCCTCGGGCTTGATGAGGGTAAAGGGGACAGCCGCGGGGGGATCGAACATTCCCAGGCGGAAACGGGTCGTGAGCACACGCGCGAGAGCGGCGTCAATCGTCGCCTCATCCACTAGGCCTTTTTCCGCGGCCGATACCAGCGCCGGATAGAGTCCGTCGCAGAAAAGATCGCAGCCGTTCTTGAGCGCGAGCGCCGCGGCTTCTTCCAGGCTCGAGGCGATCTTATGATTATAATGAATATCCGATACCGCGCCGCAGTCCGAAACAACATGGCCTTTGAATCCCCATTCGTCCCTGAGAATGCGCTTGAGAAGCACCGAATGCGCGGTAGCAGATTCGCCATTGACGCGATTGTAGGCGCTCATCACCGCGGCCGCCTTTGCCTCCTGCACTACCGCTTTGAAATGCGGCAGATAGGTTTCGTGCAGGTCGCGCGCGCTCACGCGAATGTCGTCGCGATGACGCGAAGGCTCGGGCCCGCTGTGCACGGCAAAATGCTTGGGCGCGGCAGCGACTTTCAGATACCGGGGATCATCGCCTTGGAGCCCTTTTACAAAAGCGACTCCCATGCGCGATGTCAGATACGGGTCTTCCCCGTAGGTTTCCTGTCCCCTGCCCCAACGGGGATCGCGATAAAGATTGATGTTCGGGGACCAGAAGTTGAGCCCGAAATAGATCCCCCGGAAGCCTTCGCGCACTGCCTGATGGTGCTTTGCGCGCGCCTCGCTGGAAATGGCATCGGCTGCCTGGCGGAGCAGCGGCGCGTCAAATGATGCCGCCATGCCGATTGCCTGGGGAAAAACCGTGGCCCGCCCGGCGCGCGCCACCCCATGGAGACACTCATTCCACCAATTATAGCGCGCAATGCCGAGATGCTCGATCTCGGTGGCCTCATGGATAAGCTGCGAACATTTTTCCCTCAGGGTCATGCGGGAAATCAGGTCGGACACCCGTTCGCTCACGGGTAGCAGATGGTTCTGATACGGCATTTTGTTCGGCAACGAGCGCCGGTTTTTTGCAGAACTGGCACGGTTTTTCATGATTTTCCCTGGAAATATTAGAGGATGGATGGCAAAGTTCTGATAAAATATTCGATTCCAGCGGAAAGTCAAATGATTTTAGATTCTGTGGTTTTCCATGTATGCTGAATGGGCGCTAACAGCGCCTATTCTGACAAAAGATTGTCGCAAGGTATAAGCCCATTAAATCAAAACCATTACCCAGAGGAAGATGAGGCGGAGCGCAGAGTTCGCTGAGCAGATCTGATTTTGCAAACCTCAGACTCTGCGAAACTCCGCGTCTTAGCTCTCCGACCTCCGCGTACCGCATTTGCTTTTTAATATGGACGCATTTATTATAGTACATTATCAGATATAACCATCTGATCTATAATGCGCTAAGTACAATTTATGAGTCAACATCGCAAAAATAATAGTACAAATTCTTTGCAATCATTCATTGATTAAAGTATATTAACCACAGATTCCGGGCACTGTGACCAAAGCGCCTTTCCGATAGAAGCGTCCGGAACCCATGAGGAGTCGATGATCTCAGTCTTCAAATACACCGACTACCGGGCTTTCCTCAAAGACTACTACCTCGATCGCAAGAAGACAGTCCGCCGATTTTCTTATCGTGTCTTCTGCGGACTCGCGGGCATCAAGTCACCCGGCCATCTGATGCTCATTCTCAGCGGCAAAGCCAACGTCTCTACGGACCTTGCGCAGCGGCTCTGCGCGGCCATGGATCTCAACAAACGCGAATGCGAGTTCTTTCTCGGGCTGGTCGAGTTCAACCAGGCGCAGTCGCACGACGCCAAAAAGAACGCCCTTGAGAAGATGCTCTCCCTGGAAAAGACGCCAGTCCGGTTGGTTTCCGCCGACCACTACAAATACTATGAAACATGGTACCACTCCGCGATTCGCGCCCTGGTCGAATTCATGGATGTTACGGACGAGTACGATCGCCTGGCCGGCATGCTCGAACCGCCGATCACCCCGGCGCAGGCGCGCCGCTCGGTCGCGCTGATGCTGAAGCTGGGCCTGATCACCCGCGACGGGAACGGCTTCCTGCGCCCGGCCGAGGCGGGCGTGGACACCGGCGTGCAGGGCGGATCAACCGCGATCGTCAACTACGGATTGTCAACTATCGATCTCGCCCGGCGCGCCATCCGGGACATGCCGGCAAAGGAACGCAAGTTCTCCTGGGTCACGGCCGGGGTTTCGGCGAAGGGGTACGGGGCGATACTTGACAAGATCAGGAAATTCCGCGCGGACGTTGCGGAGATCGCCGCAGCCGATTCGGCGGAGAGAGTCTATCAGGTGAATATTCAGGTGTTTCCCCTGAGCAAGTCGAGCGAGAGTGCGGAGGGGCAATCATGAAGATTCTCCCGATGACGCTGATTGGTCTCTCCGCGCTCCTCGGCTGCTCCAACGGGCCCAACGACGTCGCGGGGACCTCCTCGGGCGGCGAAGGGCGCACCGTCGCGATCGTGGTCCGGGATGTCAATAACTCACTCGCGGCCGGGGCGCAGGTCTCGCTGTATCGCGTCTTTGACGATGCGGGAATATACTACCCGAAGATCGACTCGGGCCTCACCGACGCCGCGGGCGTAGTAACATTCCGTAAAGTCAATCCCGACTCCTACTTCGTCGCCGCGTCCACGGTTGACTCGACCCGCATGTCCTTCATCCGCCGGCTGTCATTCGACACCACGGCGCAAGACACGGTGCGGGCATCGCAGACACTCAAGCCGTCCGGCACAGTCTCGGGCCTTGTTGATATCACAACAAGCGAGCGTCTCTCGGTCCGCATTGCAGGGACCCCGTTCACCGTCGGCTGCGCGCCGGGATCGGGTTTCTCGTTCCGCCTCCCCGCCGACAGCTTCTTCGTGCAATCACTGGTGCGCGGTCAGATCGATTCGTCAAGCTGCGTCGCCGCGGTATCGCCGGTGACGGTCCTGCCGTCCGCCAACATCCCCATCGACTCGCTCCGGCTTTTCCGCCCGTTCAGCGGGACCGGCACGCTGGTGCTTGATGATTTCGAAGATTCCAATTTCATAAGCAACCTAGGACTCTGGTGGTGGACATTCAACGATAGCGCTCGCGGCGGAACCTCGCAGGCCATGAGTCGCATCGGCCTGGGCAATGTTCCGGACATGCCGGGAGCGGCCGGCACCTCCTGCGCCCTGCGCATGGGGTTCACTTTCGGGACACGGTACCCCACCTTCGTGGGACTCGGGTTCTTCACGAAAGCCAATGCCGACGGCACGCGAGGGTCGGTGGACTTGTCAGGCGCTATGGCATTGACGTTCTACGCCAGGGGGTCAGGATTTTCGGTCAGCCTGGTCTCCGGCATCGTCGCCGATCCGATCTCCGTCGACATTCCCGCCGCTGACACGGCCTGGACGCTCCATCGCATCGATCTGACGGCTCTTGCCGCGCAGTACGACACGACGGCGGTCCCGCTGGCCGAGCGGTTGCGCTTTGTGACGCAGGTGCTGTTTCAGATCGTGGGCAGGTCGTTCGGCGAGACTGGAGAGTTGTGGATTGACGAAGTGAGGCTTGAGTACTAGGTTCCGGGACATTCACAGTCATCAAGGAGGAGATCATGAGGATTCGAGTTGCCACGATTCTCGCTGGGCTTCTCGCCGTGGGGATGGCGAGTCAGGTAACAGCGCAGAAATACGCGGGGAAAATGGGCGTTGAGGCCGGGGGTGACGCCTTTGTCGATGTTGTCAAGACAAGCTATCGCTGGGCGAAACCCGACGGTTCAGGTGGTTGGGTTGACCTCAAGGCCGGCGACACCGACACCAGCGGCTGGCCGACGTCCGACTGCCGATGGGTGATCGACGGCCGTCCCTGCGCCGAGTGGGTCGGGCAGATTGACGATCCCGACGCGTATCGCGTCGACCAAAGCGGCGTGCACAAGGGATCATTCAAGGGTCAGGCGACATTGACAAAGATCGAGGGTCCCTTCACGATCTCCAATCAAGTGTACGCCGCCGCATCAAACACCACCACCTTTGATCTGACGATTGGCGCGCCCGGGCCACATCATGGGCTCGTTGTCATGAGTTTCACCAACACAAAGAGGACATCGACCTCGGCAACGGGAACCGGCATCACCGAATTCAAGCTTCTCCGCCCCGGCTATCCCGCCGGCACGACGCAGGTGTTCACAAACGAGTATCTCAGATGTCTCACGAACGCGGCGTTTTCCGCAATCCGCTTCATGGGCGTAACCAACACCAACGGCAATGTCGAATGGACAGCGACGGGCACCACTTCCCAGCCATGGTCCATACGCAAGAAGATCACCGACGCCTCGATCGGAACGCTTGACCCGCTCAACAAGAAAGACGGGTGGCCCTGGGAGTATGCGATTGACCTGTGCAACCAGGCGAATATGGACATGTGGATCAATATCCCCGTCTCCGTGGACGACGACTACATCCAGCAACTCGCAACGCTCATCAATCAACGCCTGAAGTCAACGCTCAACCTCTATATCGAGCACAGCAACGAGGTTTGGAACTGGGGATTTATCCAGTACGCGTGGAACAGCGCGCGCGCCAGTGAAGAGATGCATGCGGGGACCGGGAACTATGGAGCTGACTCGACGCTGTGGGGCCAACATCGTCACGCAAAGCGCGTGCGCGACGCGGTCACGATCTTCGGCTCGGTGATGGGAACCAACCAGATCAACAAGCGAATCCGCGGGGTCCTTGCGGGAGTGACGCCCGATCCGCAGGGCTTCTTCATCAACGGCCGCCTCGCGGGGATGCTTGACTATCTCAATTCCACCTACGGCGCTCCGAAGAATTATATCTACGCGATTTCAGTCCCGGCGTACTACGGAGGAGACGCAGCCTCTGGCGCCGATGCGACGAAAGACTTCACCGTGGATCAGATCGTAGATGCGATGCAGACGGGCAGCGACAATGGTCGCTCAGATCGCCAGAAGATGGTGCAACTAGCCACAAGCTACCAATTGCCCGGCGGCTTCTCGTCGTACGAGGGTGGGCCCGATATCGGCGGAGGCAGCACGACAAACGTAGGAAACCGCATCCGCGCCGTCCGCGCCCCGCGTCAGAAGGACGTTTACAAGCGCAATTTCGCCGACAACTTCTGGGACCTCGGCGGCAACCTGGCGATGCAGTTCACCCTCGAGGGATCCTATTCCCGCTATGGTTCGTGGGGGTTGACTGATGACGTCAGCAATCCAGACCGTAACTATCTCTTTGCGGCCGTGCGCGAACTCATTGGCGCGGGAATCGCAGTGAGGGCCGTGACTCCACAAAGAAAGAGCGCCGCCGCCGGCAACGGGACGTTCGTACGTCAAGTCGGCAGTGCTGACAGATCAGGGCTGCCCCTGATTGTTCACGCGGGTCAGAACGGCAACGTCCGGCTGAGGATCTTTAATCCGTCCGGACAACTGGTTCTGTCGGATGTCGCTGCAGTTCACGCCGGCGACAATGCGCTGAGGATTCCCCTGCAGCAGCGATCAACGTGTGTCTACGTAGTTCGGACAGAGTCCGTCTCATCTTCCCGGTAGAATGGTCATCTGCGAAAGGAGTTCTAACCATGCAACGAGATCTGATGCGCGTTTTCAGGAGTACGATATCCGCGGCGTGTGTATGCGTCGCAACCGCCGGCGCGGTCACCATGAGCGTCAACATGACGTCCGGGCCCGCGAGCGCCTTTGACATCACGACGATCCGCAAGATCACCTATGACCTGACGCAGGCGCCGAAAATGACGGTCGTTCTGACGACCAACGCGATGCAGTCCCTGGATATTGCCACGATTCGGTCGATAACATTCTCCGGCGTCGTGGCGCCGGCGGAACGGGCGCAGGTCAAACGCATCAAGTCCGACCTCATCTCCTTTGCCCTGCGACGGGGGTTCATGCCCTCGGTTTCGTTCACCGTCGAGAAACCGGAGGTCGTCAGGATCACCGTCTGCACCGTTGCAGGCCAGGCTGTCCAATCGGTGGCACATCGTCAATTCGACGCTGGCGACCACACGGTCTTCTGGGATGGCGCCAACGAACAGGGGCAGAAGGCGTGCGCTGGGAATTACATCATGAAGGTCGATCGCGCATCACGCACGTGCGCGTTCAAGTTTGTAGCTGTCAGATGAGTCATTGACGCAGCGATTCACCACATTCATTGGCAATGGAGCGAATTCATGAAGGCCATCAGACTCTTTCTATTCTTGACAGCCATCGTCGCCCTGTGCATGGGAGAAGGCATCTCAATCAAGAAACACACCAGCCCGCCGGTGAATCTCAGCTTGTCGGACTTCGACAGCCTGACGTACTCAACGGTCAACGCCCCGGCCCTGAAGGTGCACCACGGATCAACGGCCGACCTGCACGACCTCGCCGGCATTGACAGCATCACCTTTGGTGACCGGGCCACCTTTGAGGTCGCGCCGTCTTCGGGATTCGGCTATGACGTGCGCAAGATGGCGGCTGGATGCTTGACAATCGGCATGGCTGTCTGGGGACCCAACTGGGGATGGATGGGGCTTGGCGGCAAAGAGAGCGTCGACGGCAATGGCGTGCGCTCGGCGGTGGACACCGCCGGTATCAGCACTACGACGGCAAAGCTGGTTGTCGTCCATACCGCGAGGGCACTTTCTCAACGAGAAATGCAGTTCACCTATGAGCTGACCGCCGACCAGTCGGTAACCGGCGCGAATTTCAATGTGTCGCTCAACTGCGACCAGGCGATCTTTGGCGGCGGCGCCGTGTATTTCTTCCGCAACGGGAGCGTGGCCGACACCTGCAAGACGGGTTTTCCCCTTGGAGGCGACGGTTTCGGTGGCGACGCGGATTCGCTGCGGATCCTGAGCACCGCGCATGATACTACGGTCATCATCTTCAACAGGCGCGTGTCCATCTCGACGGACAATCAAGCACGCATCCGACTGGCGCCGGCCGCTATGGCAGGCGGGACGAAGTACAGCACCACGATGCGCATCAGGTTCCCGGGAACGATCATCTTCTACCCCCGGATGACATCAACCTACCACTACGGCGACCTCTCCAACTGGTTTCCATACTCGGTCGGCGACAACGGGACCCCCATCGATCTCAGCTTTTTCAATAAAGACGCCGGCGGCGCCTACATCCCCGCAGGGTCGCACGGCTTTCTCAAGGTCGCGGCCGACAGCTTCGTCTTTGACGACGGCACGCCCGGCCGTTTCTGGGGCGTCAATGTTACCGCATACGCGCCCAAGGCCGGCGACGCGCGCATCGAGCAATTCGCCGAACGCCTGGCGCGCCTGGGCGTCAATGTCGTGCGCTTGCACCATCTCGACAGCTGGTGGGCGCCGTCGAACATCGACGTCGATCACCTGGACGGCACGACGCAGCACCTGGACGCGGCCAACATGGCAAGACTTGACAAGTGCATCTACGAACTCAAGCGGCACGGCATCTATATCGTCCTTGACCCCTGGGTAGGACGACAGTTCCGCATCAACGACAGCGTTCCGGGCTGGGAAAACATGACGGGCAACTTCGGCCTTCACCCCTACGTCTATTTTGACAAGCGGATTCAGGACTTGACGAAGCTCTACCTCACCCAGGTGTGGAACCGCGTCAACACGTACACCGGCGTTGCCTACAAGAACGAACCGGCCATCATACTCACCGAAGTGATCAACGAGGGCCTCTTCGGCGGTCCCACGGTCGAGCCCTATCGCGCGAACTTCATCAATCTCTACATGGAGTGGGCGCGCAGGACGGGCGCGGATACGACCATCGGCGACCGGATCATCACCCAGAACTACGGAACCGACA
>Ga0315289_10012650_pt1 | contig 11871 bp, 14 predicted proteins | sample YL17G11_40_MG_FD_203452 | JGI IMG/M metagenome (GOLD analysis project Ga0315289, IMG submission 203452) | Sediment microbial communities from Yellowstone Lake, YNP, Wyoming, USA - YL17G11_40 | ecosystem: Environmental > Aquatic > Freshwater > Lake > Sediment | place: USA: Wyoming | collected...
CAAAATATAAGCCAAATTTGCCGATTGGTCGCCCCCCGTGAATTGGGAGTAGTGGTGCGGCGCTGTGCCGCTTTCGGGAAATATCAACGTTCCCGCTGTCAAATTGCCGATTCGCCAAGGGCCATCAACATTCATTAAGTAGTCGGTCCCGAACAAACTGCCCACCAAAACGAGCAGCGTCAGACCGGCCAGTAAAGCAAATGTTCTGATTCTCATTTTCGTTTCTCCAGATAAAAAACTGGGGAGGGGTCGCCTCCCCGTTATGGTTTCGCGTGAAATTACGCCGCGCCAGTTGATTTACCGACGTAACGGTAATCAATTGCGCCGACCTTCGAGTCATAGCGAATCTTGTAGCTCGCCACAATGTCCGATTCCCAGGCATCGTCGTTGTTGTCGTTGTAGCTTCTCTGGCGGACCTCCATCGGTATCACGATTTTCTCCATAAACTGCTTCTTGAAGTCGCCGAGATACCAGATAACCGAGGATTGCGCATCGAGCAGGGGCGAGGACAGAATCGTAAACATATTCGCAAACGGATTGCGCTCGTTATTAGCCCCGCCGGGGAGAACGTCGTTTACGATTATCCTGCGGGCCGTGATTTCAAGAGCTATCGGCACGAGCAGAATCTTGGGTTGCACAAAAATATATTTACCGTTGTCGTCTTTCATCAGGCGGAGCAGGTTGTAAAGTGCCCTCAAATCGGTGTAGTCGGCAAGGATGTCAGTCGTCAGATTGTCCAGCGTATGCGGCGCCGTTGTAGCGTCGTTGTAAAGAGCAACGCGGGAACCGGACGGATACCAGGCGTAGTATCCGGTGATGTCCTGAATGGTGTTGATTGCTCGCGTTTCACGGTCAATGGCCATAAGTTCGCCCATATCCGCCGCCCGTTTCATAACGAGTCCGGTCTGGTCGAATCGTACGGCCTCATCGGTGATGTCCAGAATCAATCCGCGCTTGCCGTGTCCGATTTCGGCGTATTTGTCGTTGATGTTCGCAAGATGCGGATACTTGCCTTTTTCGACAATATCCTCCATATCACCGGAAAGATACGCACCCGGTATCTTGTCGGTTTCCTGATTGCTTGGGAATGGCGTGACGAGTTGGTCGGCGATTTTTGCCGCCGCCGTAAAGGCGTCCATAACAATCTTGCTCAGGAGGGTCCCTACAATCGTTGAGAACTGCGCAGCTCCCACCGATTCGACCATTATGTGCGATTGCGCGGTGTCGATTCCGCAACCTTCGGCTGTCTCGCGTAAACTGAAATTGCCGACATCGATATGGTTCGGGTCAGTTGCGGGTAGCATTAAATCCGCTTCCAGCATCTTCGCCATAGCAGCGACTTTGCCGCCACACTTGCTTTCGAGTATGCTTTTAATTTGGTGTCTATTGAAAATCATTTTTGTAATCTCCAAAAAATGTTAATTCGTTTCGGTTTCACCGGTTACGTCTGCTCGCTATGCAGTAACTTTTGCGGCAGGAGTTTGCACAGACAAGCCGTTCCTGTAGCCGACTTTTCCTTGACACAAACTGCCACTTGGCTTGTCGAACCGGCAACCAACGCTTGTGAATCACAGGCGAGTGTCGTGGCGTAAATCTCAAGCAGGTCACCAAAACTAAGCGCAGCCGCGGCTTGCAAATCAAGCTGGAACACCGATTCCAAGCTTATATCCACAGGGATACGCTCGGTTTCACCGGCGGCGGAGTCGCCCATAGCAATTCCGACAAGCGTATCGGCTCCGAGTTCTCTGTTTGCGGCGGCATCACCAGCATCCGCAAGAGAAGCGGCGGGCACGGCATACTCATTACCGGCTTCCATGCAAATAAAATCGCCCTTCTTTACTACCGTTGCACTCTCCACAGGCAGGGTGATTATGCATTGCGGCCCGCTGTGGTATCTTTCTGTAGAAGTTGACATATCAACATCTCCTAACTTAAAAAACAAAATTTCGGTTTCAGGCGGATGTTAAACACACTCTTTGATATGAACCGGTTTGTCGCCGGACATATCTTTGCCGCCGCCCATATTCACGACGCCCTTCTTGCCGCTAATGGCGAGCAATCTGTCCTCGATGAGTTCTTTGGATTGCTCCTCGATACTCTTGCCGCCTTCTTTGGCTTCGAGGGTATAAAGTTGATTCTTAAACACTTCGGTTTTCGCCTCCAGGGGCAGTTTGCTTTCCGAAAGCACTTTCTCGATTTTGGATTTCTTCTCAGTTAACGCATCTTTGACCTTGAGCGTATCGAGGTTCTTTGTTGCCTCGGTAAGTTTTACGGTCAGGCCGTTAACTTCCTCGTCGCGGGATACTGCGCCTTCCGCGGAAAGGGCTTCACATAAATCTTTTCGATTCGTTTTTAGACCGTTAAGGTCTATGTCCTTCCATTCCATGTGATTCTCCTTTTTATCTGTGTCTATTGATTCAAACATTCCTTCGTTCGTAGCGCCAGCCCACACGAGGTCAACGCTATGCACTTCACTTATTGACTCGACAACCTTCTTGCCGTTTTGCTGACCCCAGTTACCACTCGCGTTATGACTGAGTGCCGCCATATCGGGCATCGTCTCTGCAATGTCTGCAAACAGTTTCCCGTTCTCATTCGGCAGACCGATGAAATCGCCCCTGAGTTTTTGGCCCGATTCATCGAAGCGGACATTTGTATATTTCCCGGCCAAATTCCGCACGTCACGCCGTTTGGATTTTTCCTCCTCGCTGCTGGGATGATTGATGAACGCTTTGGCGTTCTCGTAAAGACCGACAGCCCCCTTTAACGCTTCAGGCAGGTAATCGTAACCGTGCTTACTCTTCAATCCCAGCAAGGCGACGCCGCGGATGTTGTATGTTTTCTTGCTGTCATCTCGCTCAATCGTTGCCCCCTCGAACATTTTGTCGGATTCAAGTATCAGGTGTTTCATAATCAATCCTTCCTTTTGGGTTCTTTGATTTTGTAACCCTCTTTGAAACGGTCTCGCCACTTCTGATAACACATAGCGGCGGCCTGTTCGTTTGGCGTGTCCGGACCTTCGCCTTTGACAAAACCTATGCAGCGACTCACAAAATCGCTTTGCTGTTCCCCTTTGTTTGGTCTCGGTAACGGCATTTTTTACTCCAATAAAAAAACCGGCGCACAAACAATAACTGCTTTTGTAAAGCAATCACTGCTTACGCGCCGGTTAGTCCGGTCTCGTAATACTTATTTAGTTATCAAACCGCTGCTCTAATTTTTTCTATTTCTCTCGTTACATTCGCCTGCTTTATTTCGCCGGCATCAAAAACAAACTCGCAAACAACCGAGCCGTATCCTAACAATTTGGCTCGTTCTTTCAGTTTCTGCCATATATTATCGGCTTTGTTCTCGGCACTTGTCAAGGGCTTATCGCTCATGCCGCCACCGCAACGCTTTCGGCAATATGAAGTTCAAGATAACACATATCATTCGGGTGCAATAAATCCGGCTCGTCGTCTTTAGCGAAAAACTTTCCTTCTAAGGCAAGACAATCTTCGCAAGGGTCAATACCGCTTGTTCGCCATATCCAGCCGTCAATCCATTCCTTTTCGTTGGCATAAGCAATCGTCCCTTGCATATATGCCTGCGCCATTTCAGTTCGGGCCAGACGCATGGCGTTTTTGTAGCTTGACCGATAAACGCCAACGCCCGGATGATACGCAGCGGCGGGTCTGCTTAATACAAGTCGTCCGTTCACATTAACCCGTCTGAATAATCTGTTTGGTTCGACAAGGAACCCGCGTATATCCCTGCTCAGTTCTGCCGGGCTTTGGCCGCTTGCAATGGCGGTAACGATTCGGCTCTGTATTGTCTTTTGTGCCTGATATGTTACGTCCCATATCCGGTCGCTCAATACTCTGGCCGATGGCGTGGCAAGCAATTTACTTAAAGCCCGATTCTGGATAACTGACCATTGTGAGGCGGCAAATAGCTCCTGTGTCGCATCATATCGCCTGATTTTGCTATCCGGCCCGATAAAGCTGGTCCCGATGTTTATCTTATATCGACCCGGCAGCATAGCGGCGTTCATCGACTCAATAGAGGCCATAAGCCCGTTGCTTATGCCCTGTATTCGCCCCCGTGTGATTATGCCGGTCATCTTCTTGCGCAGAAGCACTGTTTGCTCTTGCAGATAATCGCGGAGTTTAATCAGGGCGGAGTTCGGCAGTTCACCCGCCACAGCCAAACGGTTGATTCGCTCAGTCAAGGCGTCCGCTGTTTCTCGCAGACCGGCAAGAATCTTCCCATCCTGCAATTCGATATAGTTAAACCACCGGTCAAATGCCTTGCTTGCCGCTAAACGAATTTTCTCTGCTGAGTCGGGCATTTTACTTTGTCAACGTCTCAAGAAATTCCGGGGCGAATCTATAACCGACATTCTCAAGCCCCTGTTTTCCTGTTTTGAACGCATGACCGTCTTTCTTGAAACACCATACCTTGCCGTCTGTGCCAAGATATTCGTAACCATGGGCGATATAAGAAGCGGCGACATCGTTGACGACTTCGGGTTTTGGTTGTCCCTGCTTCTTCGGGGCCGGTTTATCTTCTACCTTCTCCAGCAATTCAGATAGTCGTATCAAATCTCGTGGTGCTGCATCCGGCTTCGGTTCGCCTTTAGAATTGAGGCACATTATCTGTAAGACCTTCAATTCTTTTTTCTCTGATTTATTAAGTTTCGGCATTAGCATCTCCTTTTATGTTTGGTTGATTTTGCCCGGACTGTGATTGATTGTTATTGCTGTTCATGCCCGGCTGGTTCGGATGATTCAATTGGTTATCCGCCGCCTTGGCGCGTTCCATATTCGCCTTATCCTCTTTGTCAATCTGCGCCTGCTCCTGTTTGTAATCGTAACCGAGCTTGCTGGATAATGTCTGGTCGCTCGCCCAGGCGTTTTGTTTGTGAATCTGATACGACTCTGTTTCTTCTTTCAGGTTGCGGGCAATTAAAGGGCCGAACTCGACCTGGCACTCGATGTTTGTTTCAATCTCTTCGGCTTGTGCATCCTGCTTTGTTATCGCCTCAAGGAATTTCCCCGCCTCTTTATTGCCCGCCTTTACAAGTTTACCGAGATATGTCTTTGTCGCGGATGATTCCTGCGTCAAGGTCTTTTTCGACTTGGCCGATATTTCCCCGCTCTCGATACCGAACCGAATTACCTTTTGGAATATCTGATTAAAAAGGTCGGCGAAGAAGTCCTGATAATCCTCAATCATGCGAACAAACGGGCTTTCGCTAACCATAGAGCTTGAGTAATTAGCATTTGAGGCATCTCCCCTGATTATATATTCCGGCAGTTGCGTTCCTAATCCGATTCTCAATTGTATCGCCCTGCCATCCTCTTTGGTGTCTGTGGCGTTGATATTGAGAGCGTCGAATTTCCAGTCGATACCGCGAGTAACCAGAACAGAGCCGGCTTTGGGCATTTTCTTTTTTTCGGTATTCGGCGACTCACTTGGTTTAGTGGTGTTCTCAAATTTATCCGTCACGTTGGTCAATGGACCTGATCCGGTTGCGTTGCCGATTAGATTGTAAATTGTGCGTATCTTATTGAGCTTAACCCTGTCGTCGAGCCAGCCGGAATACTGCCGGATATGCTTTGCCACGCCAATTAAGAATGAGATGCCCCGTTTGACATTTGAATCGACAAGAATTTTAGCGTGGATTATTTCATCGGCGGGGATAATCTCATGCTCCTCAATCAACTGCTTTCTGAATGTCCGGTAATAGTTTACGGGTTTTTCCACGTCCTCCGGGTCGCACTCGACACCGTAACTGTGGTTAAGGTCGCCAAGCCAGTCCCTTATCTCGTTCACGTCGATGCAGCGGATTGTATTGTAAGCGGGGGACGGATTGTCGATATTCGTCCGGGCAGGAATACCAAAAAAGCGAACAAAGACCTCTCCGTCCCTCATAGCCCGCTTTACAATCTCTTTACTTCGCATGTCCCATTTATTTACTTTGGCCCAGGTGTCCCAATAATCTTGGACATCTTGGTTTTCGTCGAGGGCCATAATCCTTACGTTCTTGCCCATAATATAATGCTGCATAGTGTCAAGTATGCACCGGCCCTCAGGCGTATAGGCGATTTTTAATGCCTGCTCCTGCATTACCGTAATATCGTTTTCGTCGTATATCGCCTTGCCGTCGCCGGATAGTTTAGACCAGGCATCCTCGTCGTCGTCTTTGGAGAATGAGGGTATTGACTCAATCAGCTTTCGCTGCAACAACGTCTGCTCAATCGCAAGCCGCGTCTGCTCTCGCTTTAATCCTATCGATGGGAATAATCGCTCAAACATTTTTATCCTTTACGCAAAGGCGTAATCCCCTGCAACTATCATTTCCGGTTCAACGTATTCGGCAAGCATCTTATATGCGCCCGAGGTCCAGTCCACCTGGTCGTCATGTGCGTCCTCGTGACCCGTAAACTCGACAAGTTCTTCGATATACTCATCGGCACCCTTGCCGCGGATTATAAAGAATTTTCCTTGCTCTGCCCGACCTATCCACGGCAACGCACGGACAAGTTTCTCACTGTCCACGCCGTAACCGCGAATATCAATCTCCCTTAACATCGGGTCCGCAATAAGGTCATCGACAAAACCCTTTTGTGTTGCAACACTTTCAATACCTACCGAAACGCACTCCTGCCGAGCAATTAAAGTAATCATTCGTTTACTTGTGGGCCATTCCTGCTGCTCGTGCACAAGCTTGCGAACGTAGATATTGCCGTCTATGTCAATTGCCATTTGGCCGCTTGCTGTATAATCCGCGGTTGTTTTCTTTGTGACCGCCAAATCCCAATACCTTACCCATTGTAAATTATCCGGTGCTGCCTCAATAACCTTCAACCATTCACGTTTGATTCTTGCGCCTGTGGGCGATTCTGGCCGCTGTTGATATAAGGCGTTCCAGTCATAGGAGCCGCCCACCTTAATCTTATTCAAGGCATCGGCATTGTATTTGTTCGGCCATAACGCCTCGCCTTCGCTGCGGGGGTCTTTCGGGTGCGTAAACTCCGTATTTTCGTAAACGGCTGGCAAAGACACAATCTTCCATTTATCGCCGTCTGGATTATTCTGTGCCTCTTTGATTAGCCAGCCGGCAAGGTCATCTATGTGCCAGCGGGTCTGCAATAACAGAATCCGCCCGCCCTTTTCAAGCCGGGTCCGCAACGTAGAACGATACCATGCCTTAATCCCGTCTCGGACGGTTTTACTTTCCGCCTCTTTGCGGTTCTTGTGGGGGTCGTCGATGATAGCATAGTCCGCGCCGGTCCCTGTTATGCCCCCCCCTACGCCCGTGGCTCGATACTTGCCGCGTTTGCCGACGATTGTAAACCCTTTGGCCTGCTTAATGGCCGTATCGTTGCATTTGTAGCCGACGTGCTTCAGGGGGGAGTAGGGGAATAGCTCGTGATATGACTCTGAAAGCATTATGCCTTGAACGTCCCGGCTCATATCGCCTGATAAGTCCATGCCATAAGTGGTGAAGATTATCTGAGCATCGGGATTGTGACCGTAAATAAAGCCGGGCAATCGCCTTGCACATATCTCCGATTTACTATGACGTGGGGGCATAAACAGCATAAGATTATATGGCTTCGGCGACAAAACCCACGCCTCTACCTCTTCGCAAACAAGTCGATGATGCCAATTTGTCTCAAACTTCGCATAAGTGTATTGGCAGAAATTGAGTAAGTGCCGACGGGCCTCTCGTCGTTGAATCTCCTCGCGTATCTGAATTTTTTCAATCAGCGGGTTCGTTTGGAATCCCTTCCAAAACTTCTAATCGCCTTTGCAGTTCTTCGTCGGACATCTTTTCATAATCACCGGCTGCCGGTCTGCTATCCGGTCTGCCCATCAAAAACTCTTCAAGCCGAATCATGTTGTCCAGGTCTTTATATGTCGAGCTGCTTTTATCTTCGCCGTTGTTTATCTTCAGGACCAACCGATTCTTCGCAAAGCGGACCAGCTTCAGATTCTCGGCCAGGCGGTTCGATATAGCTTTGTCCGCCTTCTCATTCGCCTTCGCCTTAATATCCGCTATACGGGCGTCCCAGTTGTCACTGGCTCGATAACGACCACAGGTAATTTCGCAGATTCCACACTTTGCGGCAACGTAAACCAAACTTTGTTGCTCGCAGTAAGCGGCGAACATCTCATTGCGTTTAGAATCTTTAAGTCGGCTTGACATTTCATTTTACGGATACTTTCTCGACAACTTGCAAATTCTCAGGACGGTCATGCCCGGTCTCGAATTTATAAACTTCCTGTTTACAATATGCTTGCGCTTCTTACGCATACTCTTACAATCAGCATAACTCCTACAAATAGCAAGGATAATACAAGAATGGTATGTTTTTGTGACATTGATATTCGGGTGTCGTAAAAGCGTTAATGCTTTATAACGATTAGTGCTTAAGCACCAAATCTTGTCAAGGGGGTAGTTTTGATTTTGGTATGAAAGTGTTCACACCGCAAACAAATCTTTATGTTGTGGAATTGTGTCGCGGAGTACCGTGCGGGTATCTGTATTGTGACAATTTATGCCGTCCAGATTTTGAGTCAAGCCATCTTTAACTTATTCGATTTTGAGTTTATCTTTTGCCATATCGCTCCTGCAAAACCTTTCCGATTGTTTCGGCAATTTCAATTTTCACTTCGACCTCACCATGTTCAAGTTTGCATTGCGTTTCCCTCGACCACCCGCAGAGTATCGAGAACGCCAACTGCGTCAGACCTAATTCTCCTCTCGCTTCTGTCAGCAAAAATCCGTTCAAAGACCTGTGATACTTGGCGGGGGAGATTATCGAGTCAATGTCCATCTTCTTGGCGTCCTTGCCTATTCTATAAAACTTCCTCTATGGTTATTTGCGCGCCCGGGTCTCTATCGCAATAGACCTTTTCTGTCGGGCCAGTTACTACCTGTGAATCGTCACGCCAAACTACACCCTTCAAGGCGTCCTCGGTTGAGCGGAGCAACTTTGTTCTATCGGGCTTCGTAAGGTGATGTTTCGGGGCCGATACTTTCAATATACCTGCGTTTTTGCCTGTGCCGTAATGTCCTTTAGGACGGCAGAATCTAAACTGGATTGAAAGTTCTATCGCCCCAGTCAGCAACGCTCCACTATACGCCTCTTTCGCATAGGCCGAAACGAGAGCCATCCAGGGCTTTGTCTTTTTGCTTGCCGGCGTCATTACGACACGCTTGAGCTTTGGAATGTAAAACCCCGTCTTTGAGCCACCCGGAGCAGGGACTCCGGGGACAAAAAACTCAATCTTCATTTACGCCCCCTGAATGTTTTTTTGTCGCGCCAAATAATTATCTCCCAAAGACAAGAGGCGATAAACGCACCAAGAAACATCGCTATTAAACAAGTCCACATTATTTATCCCTTTCTATTTTATATTTTTCACGAAACTCATCCGCCATTTGTTTCCGCCTCTGCTCTTCTTCGCTTATTGATTCCTGTGCGCCTTCTTCTTCTTCGGTAACATCGAACAGGGTTTTTCAAGTTCAGGCATTGAGTTTCCGCTTATCTTTACCGCCGACAGCAATCCACTTGAACGCAGACAACCGGCTTGCAATACGTTCATCGAATGTCGCAGCAAGCTGCTCGCGGGTTTTGTTAGTTGTGATATATGTCGGCAACCCGTTTTCGAGGCGGGTATCAATCAGCACATAAAGAATCCGCTTTGCAAAATCCGTCTCGGGCGCGTCAATCGCCTTGCCCGCGCCGATGTCCTCGATAAATAAATGTCTGGGCTTTAATAATCGCCTCAAAATTGAATCTTCCGTCTCTGTTGAATCTTTGGAGTATGTCGCCCTGATTTTTATACAGAGAATTTCCCAGCCGATGCGCTCACACTTTTGACGAGAAGCGATAAAACGTCGCATCAAAGTCGCCATTGTCCAACTCTTGCCCGTCCCCGCAGGACCACAAAGCACAAGCCCAATGTGGTTATCGAAGCTCAGTAATCTACTGCGAAATTCTTTATTCAGGCCCCGCAGACAAGCAACCCAAAACATCATCGGGATTGCTACTTTGATTTCACGTCGAATCTCCGCGACCAGGGTTTTCCGGGCGCATCGCCGCTCATCGTGAACTCGCCCCTGATATGCCTCGTCGTTATGTCTCACAGACAGGGATTGAGCCACCGGAGCTATAATCGTTTTGAGAGATTGGGGTTCTTTGGGTTTGTTTTGGTCGTCCATTATCGCCGCCTCTTTCTTGGGTTCTACTAAACCAATTTGTTAAAAATCTGCCGTAATTCTTTTTTGCTTTCGAGGGATTATTGAAAAGCCACTCTCCCGCTCGCAGGATATTGCCCTCGATGTCAACTGCCGGGTAAGTTTTCTTCCAAATCTCGATGTCGCCAGTAGTAATGTTTAAGAACTTTCTGTCTGTAAATGAATATGTAATTGAAGATGAAGATGAAGATGAACATGAAGTATAGGACGTTACATTTTCGTTACAATCCTGTTTCATTCTTTCGCGGTAGCCGGAAACCCGCTTTTTGATGTCAAGACGCTCGTTATGCTCCCTCATCATTCTGCGGTTAGTGATTGTTACATCGTTGTTACAAAATATTACATCTGCTGTTTTGGTGTTATGTAATTCCTTAACAGCAACCTCGGCTTCGGCAGGTGAGCAACGAGCAATCCTACTTAATTGAGCGTAATTGCCTGTTAGTTGCCCACACCTGTCGAGGTTGTGCATCGCACATAAAAAGTCCACCCAAATACCGCGAGTTGATGGCGAACACATCGAGACGCTTGGGTCTTTCAACCAATCGCCTGGATAAAATTGTAAAGCTGGCAATTTATTTGCCATAATTTTCTACCTTGATTTTTCTCGGCTGGGTCATTCAAACATCCCCCATTCCGTGCTGTCTATGCGACGCTTGGCTAAGTAAATAGTCCACATTGTTCATCTTCTCCGCTATTTTCGCCGCTAATATACCAATTAAACATATCTGTACCGTTTGCCCATTCATCGCAAGAATGTAAACCTTTGGCGGTTCGGTTATCTTTTAAACACTGGAACGCCTTAATGAAGGCAAGGGCAAAACGGGGATACTGGCCGACTTCCCATAATTTTCTACCCTTAGTTGCCATTGGACAAAACAAACAACCCAATCTCTTCCAGCCCTCATCATATAGTTTACAGTAAGGGATTTTGCTCTCGTGGATATAATCCCAAACATCAACATCTTCCCAGTCGATAATCACGTTAAGGAATTTCTTTGTATGGTCTGTATGGCTGACCTCGACCATATTCCTTTTCGCTCGCTTTGCTGATTCCGCCGCCCTGATACCAGTAACCACACTTCTGCCGCTACCGCCCTGTTCTTTGTATTCTTTACAACACCATCGCGATTGACGTAAAGGAAAGCCCTTTTCAATTAATCTTACAAGATATGGTTTTTTGGGCTTCTCCCAGATAACGTCTTTGTGGTACTGTTTAATGAAATACACAAGCTCTGGCGGGTCGATTGTAGTCTGCCCATAATGGGCATCAAACTTAACGCCAGCGTCAATACAAAGCTGTTTAATAACACAAGAATCCTTACCACCTGAAAAGGCAACATAATATCCCTCTGGCGGCTCAAACATTTTCAGCCGTTCAATCGAAACCTCGGCCATTGTTTTGTTGTAAAGGTTCTTATTCATTCATCTTACCCATCATAAATCTCGTCGTATCCCAAAGAATTTAACAATTCCCTTATTCTGTCGCCCAAATCCACGCTCTTGTCCGGCATCGACTTCATTACCTCAAGGCAATTACCGCATCGAAGGTCTATCGTTGGCTTATCAGTCATATCGTCCCTGTAAAAAAGGCGAGACTGACCGGCATAACATCAACC
>Ga0315289_10012651_pt1 | contig 11871 bp, 14 predicted proteins | sample YL17G11_40_MG_FD_203452 | JGI IMG/M metagenome (GOLD analysis project Ga0315289, IMG submission 203452) | Sediment microbial communities from Yellowstone Lake, YNP, Wyoming, USA - YL17G11_40 | ecosystem: Environmental > Aquatic > Freshwater > Lake > Sediment | place: USA: Wyoming | collected...
TCACTGCGCAACTCGTCGACCGACTGCGGCGCGGCAGCCCATCCCTGGATATAACAACGAATCAGGAGGACTCATCGAATCAACCGCGCTGGATTATGTCAATCTTGCGGGTTCGCTGTCGTATCCCATCCGCCGCTGGACACACGCCAGCGCGGCACCACTCACGCAGGCTCCACTTCCGCGCCTGTGTGCGCGGTGACTGCCTGGCCTTCTAAGTACAACGTGTCGTAGCTTAGATCCAGCCCTCCGGGCCACTCGACGGAGCCGGCCACCACCCGCGCCGCCTGAAAAGCGGCGCGGGTTTGCAGCCGGACAAAGACGCCGCGCTGGAGATACGGCTTCACGTCGAATATCCGGCGCTCGCCATTCTCGAACACGATTTCTAGTCGGTAGTCAGTCAATGGATACACTTGCTTGACATAGGGATTCACTGTCACCTCCTACTTCAACGGCTCGATCCTGAACACTTCCTCACCATTCACGGCCAATTCCCAGTCGGCAATCAACTCATCTCGATGAATCTCGATCCATGCCTGCACCAGCCGGACTCTTCCTGCCGGAAGTTCACCAGCCAGCACCTCCCCGTCGCCGAGGCTAAAAACTGCTCGGCTCCCAGCGTATTCGGCGTGCAAGTGGGGCACATGGTGTTGCCTGTCGTCAAAGAAGTACATCCGGATCACGATGCCATAGAACATGGAGAGAATCGGCATGGTCGTTTGTGCTCCACATTCCGCTACGAACGGTTCAGCGACCTCACTGCAAATCGGGTGGACCCATCAATCAGGTCTGGATTCGATCAATACTGTTGATTCGTTGTCATCGCTCTCCAGTTCCCAGGCTGAGTTTTGTACAGGGATACCCTACAAGACTTAGCTGCTGATGTCAAGCGGCTGAGATCATCCGCTGATCATGAGCGTCATATCGCGCCCTCCATGCCACGCACCTCCCAGCCGGCCGCACGGGTTCGCTTTGCCGCGAGTCGCGAAGTGCTGTAGAATGGTCGGCCGTGACCCCGAACCTCTCAGACTCAGGCCTCTGGCTTATCGGGAGCCTGATTGCAGCCGTACTTGCCACCAACCTCGCCTGGCTGGTGCAGCGTTGGCCTGCCGCGGCGCGCCTGGCGTTCCGGGAGTGGCTGACGCCCTTGTATTGGCTGGTCGCTTCGGTCTTTCTGCTCCTGCCACCCATGCTGGCCTGGCGTTACGGCGCGCTCTCGCTCTCCTTCATGGGCATTGCGGAGCTAGACTGGGTCCGGACGATCCTGTCGGGAGGCTTACCAGCAGTCATCGTCGCGGGGCTGCTGCTCTTCGGCTGGTCTGCGTACCGGCGCCACGTCGGTTTCAGTTGGGAACAGGCGGGCACGGCGCGTGACTTTGCACCCGCGTGGCGGGCGTTCCTGGATGCCGCGCTGCTCCAGTGGCATTGGGCCTTCTACCGGGCGTGCGCCATTGCCTGGCTGATCAGCCTGCCGCCCGACGCTGCTCTTGCCCGAGGGGTTCTGAGCCTGGGAGGCGCGTGGCAGAACGATCCGCTCTATTGGGGGAGCTGGCTGGGGATGATGGTGGCAGCCATGGAGTGGGTCCTGAACCCGTTCGCCCGTCGTGCGCTGCGCAGGCCGGGGCTATCTGAGCTGGCCATCCTGAGGGCAGCCGTCGCCATCGCCACCACGGCGCTCTTTGTGATAACCCGCAACTTCTGGCTCAGCCTGGCCTGCCATTGTGTGGTCGAGGTCGTGATCGCGCGGTCCCGGTCATCGGCGCCAGCGAATTGAAAGGGCGACCCTCGAGAATCTCGCAGGTCGCCCTTCAGGCACCTTGTAGAGCCGCGACGGCATCCCGCCAGGCCCAGCCTCTACTTAACGAACAGCCCCACCAACACCATCACGACGAAGGTCGCTACAGCCACTATGCCAAGGCGTCGAAGATCTCCGACGACATACGCATACTGCTCGCGGAACGGGATCGCGGGCTTGGCCGGCGTGGCGAGGCGCGCGGCGCCTCGCTGCCTGCTCGCATCGGCGGGCGAGCGATCCACCGTTGGGCTGCGCAGGGCACCCTGCACGGGCTGCATACTAACCCGAGATGGCGTGCCATCTCCGTACATCCTCGGAGTGTTTGAGCGTTGTGGGCGCCGGTTTTTCTTCTTAGGCGTTTTGGGCATTGCCAGGTCATCCTCCTTGGTTCGTGGCCATTCGCAGCGCCAGTATAGCGCGGTGTCGCGACCGCGTCAATTCAGCCCCCTGGCTCTCCCAGATGCTGGCGCATACGCAGAATCGAGCTTGCCGGCGACAGGGAGGACAGGGGGTGGTCCGTGGGCGAGAAGCCGGCCGAATCCTCTTGGCCGATAGGGCGCATGCTATGGACGCGCTTGCAGCGAGTCATCCGATGCGCAGCGACCTCATTGAAAGCGAGCAATAGGCCAACCGGTCCGCGAAGAAACTCGGTTCCTCACCCGGTTCCTGTAGGCCAAGCACGTAGAGCAACGGCAGGAAATGCTCATTCGTCGATATCGACAAGCGAGCGCTTTCGCCAAGATGCTCGTAGTCGACGATCGCCTGGTGATCACCGGCGAGGATGAGCCGCTTCATGGTCTCGTCGAACTCCTGGGCCCAGCCGTACGCGCCGTCTTCCTCGCCCATGCACGCGGTCCAGAGGTTGTGGACCACGTTTCCGCTGCCCACGATCAGGATCCCACGGCGCCGCAGCGGCTTGAGCGCCTGTCCCAGCGCGTAGTGAGAAGACGGAGGTTGGGTGCGGTCCAGGCTCAACTGTACCACCGGGATGTCGGCCTCCGGGAAAAGCCGGATCAGTACCGACCAGGTGCCGTGATCCAGTCCCCAGCTCGAGTCAGGATCAACTCTGACCGGCCTGGCGACCTCTTGCAGCAGCCGCGCGAGCGAAGGTGAACCCGGCGCCGGATACTGCTGCGCGTAGAGCTGCGGAGGGAACCCGCCAAAATCGTGGATGGTCCTGGGTCTCTCCATCGCGGTGACCTTCGAGCCAGAGGTTTCCCAGTGGGCTGAGACACACACGATGGCTTGAGGTCGTGGCAGCGATTTGCCGACTTCGATCCAGGTCCGGCTGTATTCGTTGTCCTCGATGGCGTTCATGGGGCTGCCATGCCCCATAAACAGCGCAGGCATCTTTTCGTTCATACGCAGTGCACTTTCCTGCGACTCGGCAAACTCCGTCTGAGCAGAAGGCATGTTGTTCCCCTTTTCCATTTCGTGCACCACGCCACGAGAGGTGCGTCGCCTACCGTTTTCGCTGCAGCCAATTGGCGAAGGGCGCGACCAGCGCCGCTGCTTCGCCTACGCCAAGGCGCCTGAGCAGCAGCACGTAGAGAGCGCCTCCGAACGCCAAAGGCACCGCCACCACCAGCAATTCCCCCAGGATGCCAGCAGGCACGATGCCCTGAAGCCACCGCGCCAACCACCACACGATCAGCCCCATCAGCAACGACCCGCCGGCCGCCAGCAGCGCCGGCCGAAGGATGCCGTGACGCAGAAGCTGTCCGATGCTCGCCACGAGCAAGACGCTCATGATCAGCGCGTGGCCGGCCTGCTTGATAGAGTCGGCGAGGACAAGCCCCAGGAACCCGAGCGGACCCTTCAGCGCGAGAGCGGCCGCGAAGTAGAAACCGACCGCGATAACCCCTACGACGGCCGGCGTGCGCGTATCTTGCCGGGCATAGAACGTGTAGTTGAGCAGGAAATCCACACCCGCGAACGGCAGCCCGATAAGGTAGAGGCGCAGAGCCGACGCCGTCATAGACGTATCGGCTGGCGTGAAGCTGCCGTGTTCGAATAGCAGCCGGATCACCGGCGCCGCCAGAACCCAAAGCCCCACCGTGGCAGGCAGCAGGAGAACCAGGACGAGGCGCAGCCCTCGCGCCAGGATGGATCGGAATGCATCCCAGTCTTCCGCCGAAGCGCGTTGCGCGAGGCTCGGCAATGCAGCCAGCGAGATCGCGACCGGCACAAGGCCTAGCGGCATCTGGATGAGGGTGGTGGCATAGCGCATCCAACTCACGCTCTGCGCGCCGGTTTCTGAGGCCCAACGCCCATCGATCACGATCTGCACCTGCGTCACGATCAAGCCCAGGGCAATCGGCACATAGAGGTGCAGGATCCGCCGCACCGCAGGGTGGCCCCAGGCGATCGAGAAGCCGAGCTTCAGATCGCGCTGTCCAGGCAGCAGCACGGCCAACTGCAAGACGCTCCCCAAGACCACACCCAACGCCAGGGAGTAAACACCGATCCGGCTGGCAAGAAGGGGCGCAGAGATGACGATCCCAAGGTTGAAAACAGCGCCGGCGAGGGCAGTGTAGCTGAAGCGCTTGAGTGCATAGAGGAGCCCGGTCACGCCCCCGGTAAGCCCGAAGAAGAGGACGGCAGGCGCGATCAACCGGAGGCATCGGGTCAAGACCGCTTGCAGGGCCGGGTCAGCGAAATGGCCGAGTACGCTGGCGAGAGGACTCGCGAAGAGCTCCAAGAGAAGGACGATAACGCCCATCGCAGCCGCGATGATGCTGAGCATCGCGCTGGCCACTCGGGCCAGCTCATGCCGGCGGTCGGGGCGGGCGTAGTCGCTGAAAACGGGGACCAGGGCCGCGCTGAGCATACCCCCAACAAGCAGGTCATAGATCATCGCGGGCACGCGCGCCGCCAGGTTGAACGCACTCAACTGCCCGCTGGAGCCGAAGTACCAGGAGATGACCGACTCTCGGGCCAATCCGATCAGGCGGCTGGCCACGTTGCCCATACCGAGAATGCTTGCCGCGCGCCCCAGGCCGGCTTCCGAGCTGGGGCCGGAGCTCATCGCGAGAGGTGGGACGCGGGGCGGCAGCTTCATGGGCGGATCAGGGCCTTGGTGTCACGGGACAGAATCCGTGGAAGGCAAGGCGCGAATGCGCTCAATCAGGGAGGAAGTGGAGTGGTTGGGAATGTACGCCAGGTACACCACGCGGCCGCCATAGCTCTCAACGACCTCCGCCTCGGGGGGTCGGGGGCCACCCGGCAGACCCCAGTCTCCGCCCTTGACGTAGATCTCGGGATGCAGTGCGCCAACCAGGGCATTCGCCGTCGGGTCGTCAAAGATCACGACGACATCGACGCAGGCCAGCGCGGCCAGCAACTCGGCGCGTTCCTCCTGCGGCACGAGTGGCCGGCCGGGTTTGCGCGACCTCGTCGAGGCGTCGCTGTTGAGCCCCACGACCAGCGCGTCGCCCAGACGCCGTGCGGATTGCAGATAGCGCAGATGCCCCACATGCAGGAGATCGAAGTGCCCGTTGGTCAACACAATGACCCGGCCTGCCGCAGCCTGCCGGCTGCGCCAGTCGCGCGCAGCTTCGAGAGTCATGACTTCGCCCAAAAGCTCGCTCCTTGCTGCTGGCAGTACAGGCGCCTCCAGGCTCGCTGGTCAGGCCGTGCGGGTCCGGCTGCGCTCACGCATGACCTGCCAGACAAAGGCAGGCAAGGCGAGCTGCCGTCGCCAGCGCCAGGGTTGTGTCACCAGACGAAACAGCCATTCCAGGCTGAGGCGCTGCACCCATCGCGGCGCCCGCCGGCGCGTGCCGGCAATGTGATCGAAGGCCCCGCCAACGCCCATCATGACAGGCACGCAAAGAGCGTCCCTGTGCCGGGCGATCCACAGGTCCTGCGCCGGGGCGCCATATGCCACGAGAAGCAGATCGGGGCAGGCAGCCCGAACCCGGGCAATGATCCCGGGCGCATCCGCGTCCGAAGGCGTCCCAGCAAACGTGCCTGCCACTTGCAGGCCGGGGTAGTCGCGCATCAGGATCTCGGCGGCGCGATCGGCCACGCCAGGCCGCGCACCAAGAAGGTAACAGCGCCAACCGGCTCGCGCCGCGTGCGCAGCCATCAGCGGCACACCGTCGGACCCCGTGACCCGCTCAGGCAGCCGGCTGCCCAGCCGCCGCGCGGCCCACAAGAGCCCGATCCCATCTGCGATGCACAGGTCCGCGTTCTCTAACACCTGCCAGAATGCCGGGTTGCGGCGCGCCAGCATGACGAACTCGGGGTTGACCGTGGCGATCTGATGAGGCGTCCCAGAGGCGATGAAACCGGCAACGGCCTGCAGCAGGTCCTGGTACGTGAGCGCGTCTACGCGCACGCCCAGGATACGCACCGACGGCCGCGCCTCGCCGCCCGCCCCAACACCGGCCGCTTCGTCAGACATAGTGACGCATCCCGCTCGCGATCGGCTACCGCCTCGCCCCGCTGGGTCCTTGACTGTGCGGGGTGGCCACGCTCTCAAGCACCGCCAGGGTCTCCTGGGCACATTTCTGCCAGGAGAAGCGCTTCACGTTCTCAAAGCCCCTGCGGATCAGCTCGGCGCGCAGCGCCTCATCCGCCACGACCCGCCGGATCGCGCTCGCGATGGCGTCACCATCCGTGGGGTCCACCAGCAGGGCCGCATTGCCCGCGACCTCCGGCAGAGAAGAGTTGTTGCTCGTCACGACAGGCACTCCACAGCTTTGCGCCTCCAACACCGGCATTCCGAACCCTTCGTACAGCGAGGGGAAGATGTACGCCGACGCGCCGCTATAGAGGGCAGCGATGTCGGCGTCAGACACGTATCCGGAGAAGTGCACGCGTCCCTCAAGCCCAAGCCGCGATACCCGGGCAAACAGGCTGTCGTAAAGCCAGCCGCGCTTCCCAGCGAGAACCAGGTCGACGTCCTGCAAGATGGGCTCGCCTGCCACCCGGGCGAAGGCCTCCACCAGCCGCTCCAGGTTCTTCCGCGGCTGTAAGGTGCCAAGGTAGAGCAGATAGCGCCCGGGGATCCCATAACGCGACCGAACCTCAGCCAGCACACCAACGTCGACCACCGGCGCCAGTCCTTCATCCCGCCCCAGATAGACCACCTTCACCTTGGCCCCGTCCACAGGGCAGGCGCGCAGCAGGTCTCCCCTGGTGGCCTCCGAATCAGCCAGCACAGCCATCGCCTGCCGTGCATTCCAGTTCGTTGACCAGCGCAGGTACTGCCGGTCCCATCTACGGTGCGCATGCGGGTGGAACAGAAAACCCATATCATGCACCGTGACGACGCTGCGCCTCGGATGGAACAAAGGCAGCACGTGCGCCGGGACAAAAAGCACATCGGGCGGGCGGGCCAGCATCTCTGCGCTCAGCCGCACATGCGTCCACAGGCGCGGAAAGGGGATCACCCTAATCTCGCTGGCACCGGGAGGTTCCCCAGTCCCGAACAGCCCGGCGGGCGGCGTCGAACTCGTGTAGAGCCGGAACTGGTGATCGGACCCAAGCCCCAGCAGCGCCCGGATAAGCTGGAGCGAGTAGTTCTCGGTTCCAGTACGCTGGGCAGAAGCAGCCCGGCTGGCATCAATCCCGATCAGCACGGCGAACACCCCGCCAGAGCAACACCGCTACGCCAGCGCGGCCATGATCGCGTCCATGCCGATCGGGCCGGCGCGGAGCAGCACGGGCTCAGGGCCCGTGACATCCACCACGGTCGAGGCAACGCCCCCCGGGCAACGACCCGCGTCCAGAATCAGAGCGACTTGACCCTCAAGCTGGTCTGCTACTTCCTGGGCCGTGATCGCGCTCGACCGCCCGGACAGGTTGGCGCTCGTGGTGGCCAGCGGCGACCCGACCGCGCGTATGAGGTCGCGAGCAACGGCGTGGTCCGGCAGGCGCACTGCGATGCTCTCGCCGCCCGGGTTGACCACGTCGGGAATGCCCGGGGCGCGAGGGACTACCAGCGTCAGGGGCCCCGGCCAAAAGCGCTGTGCCAGACGGAGCGCCGACGGAGAGACATCGCGCGCGACTACCCCGAGGTCGGCCGCATCGGCAACCAGCACGGGAATGGCCTTGTCCGGAGAACGTAGTTTGGCTGCATAGAGCCGGCCGACCGCTTCTTGGTCCCAGACCACCGCGCCCACGCCGTACACGGTATCCGTGGGGAAGGCCACCAACTCACCTCGCCGGAGCAAAGCCACGGCGCGGTCAAATCCCTCAGAGACACGCACGACTGTGGCCGGCTCCCTGCGATCCATCACTCACTACCCCGTTACCCGGTACCTGCCGAAGGTGCCCGCTCCGAAGAGGCCGAAATGACGGCTCAGGTATGGCCGTTTCTCAGGAAGAAACGTTCGATTACGGATACGACCCCGTCCTCAGACACGGGCGGGGCGATCCAATCGGCGGCCGCAAGCACATCCGGTGTCGCGTTGGCCACGGCGACGCCAAGCCCCGCCCACTCCACCATGCTGATGTCGTTGCCGGAATCGCCCACGGCCACGGTCGCAGAACGCGGAATACCGCAGTAGTCGGCCAGAAACGCCAGGGCTTTGCCCTTCGTTGCGCGGGGAGAAGTGACTTCCACGAACAGCGGATGTGAACGGACGACGTTCAGTCTTTCGCCGAATCGGGCCTGCAGCTCGGGCACAAGCCCGTCGTTGGCCGATGGCTCTCCGATAAACAAGCCCTTGAGCGGGACCAGGCCCTCCGAGCTAATAAGCGCCAAGGCGTCGGCCAGGCGATTCACGGGCTGCAGCGCCGCGCCAAACCAAAGATCATAGAAGGCCTGCGGATATGACATGCGCGAGAGGTAGATCGAGGCCTCACTGTACAGCGTGAGCTCCAGGCCTTGCTCCTCGGCCACCTCGATGACCTCATACAGAGGCTCCTCGGCGACGGCTTCGGAGAAGAGAGTCTCATGGCGCCCGGCCATCTCCTTCACCAGGGCGCCCTGAAAGCAGATCATCGGAGTATCAAGTCCGAAGGCTCGCGCATAGCGAGAGGCGGAACCGTAGGGCCGGCCCGTCGCCAGGCTCACGAGGACGCCACGCTCCCTTGCCGCCGCGACAGCCTGCACTACGCGGGGCGTTGGCAGTAATCCGCCCTCAACAGACGTGCCATCCAGGTCAAGGGCGAGGAGGCGGAAGCCCTCGACTGCAAGGAGGGGGAAGCCCTCGACCGCAGGGAGGGGGTAGAGGCCGCTCACGTCGCCACCTGAACCACGCGATCCAGGCCTGCGTAGTCTACATGCACTTCGACGCGGGCTTCGGGAAAGGCGCTTTCCGCTATTGCGCGGGCGGCCGCCCCCTGGTCCATGCCGATCTCCAGGTAGAGCCTGGCCTCCGGCCGCAGCATGCCCCGCCCAGCGGGCGTCTGAAGGCTGCGAAAGAAATGACCAATCACCTGAAGTCCATCGGGACCGCCATCGAGAGCAAGGATGGGTTCGTAATCACGCACCTGGCGCGCAAGCCCCTGCAGCGCTGGGGTCGCAACGTAGGGCAGGTTCGCCACGATCACGTCCACAGGCTCAGGCAACCCCGCCCGGCGCAGCCCGCGGGGCAACGCGTCCAGCAGATCGCCGGGTATGAGTTGTACCTGCTCGCCCAGGCCATAGCGCCACACGTTTTGGGCGGCCACCTGCAAAGCGTCCTCAGATACGTCAGTTGCGTACACAACTACCTGGGGCACATTCACGGCGATGGCCGTGGCGATCGCGCCGCTGCCCGTTCCCACATCGACCACCCGTGGCGTTTGACCCTCGCCGATCATCTCTTTCAGGTGCGCGAGCACGCGCTCAACGAGCATTTCCGTTTCGGGTCTTGGGATGAGGACGCGGCGGTCGACCGTGACATCCAGCCCATAGAACGACCGATATCCGATCAGATAGGCGGTCGGCTCGTGGCACATGCGCCGGCGCACCAGGGCCTCGTATTTCCCGATCTCGTCTTTGGTGAGCTGGCGGCGAGGGTGGGCGTAGAGCCAGGCCTTGCTTACGCTGAGCACATGCGCCAAAAGAACGGCGCTATCCAATTGGGGTGTGTCGATCTCCGCATCGGCCAGGCGGCTGGCAGCCGCCAGCATGGCCCGCCCGACGTCCGCCGAGGGGTCCAAGGACCAGGAAATGAGTCCAGCCGCAGCCTGGGCGTCCAACTCAGTCTTCCCCGACCATCTGCAACTTCTCCGTCTGCTCCGCCGTCGCGAGTTCATCAACGAACTCGTCGAGGCCACCGTTCAGGATCTCCGTCAGATGATATACGGTCTTCCCGATGCGATGATCCGTGACCCGATTCTGAGGGAAGTTGTATGTCCGGATCTTCTCGCTCCGCTCGCCTGAGCCGACCTGGCTGCGTCGCGCCTCACTCCGCTCAGACTCCAAACGCTCCTGCTCCATCTGATACAGCCTGGCGCGCAGGATCGCCATGCCCCGGGTACGGTTCTGCAGTTGCGATTTCTCGTCCTGGCAGCTAACCACGAGACCCGTGGGTATGTGGGTCAGCCGCACGGCCGAATCCGTGGTGTTAACACTCTGACCGCCGGGGCCTGTCGCCCGGAAGACGTCGATACGGACGTCGTTGGGGCCGATCTCTACGTCCACTTCATCAGCTTCGGGCAAGACGGCTACCGTCGCGGTAGAAGTGTGGATGCGCCCCTGAGCCTCTGTGACCGGCACGCGCTGCACCCTATGCACGCCGCTCTCATATTTCAGCCGGGAATAGGCGCCGCGCCCGCGCACCTGGAAGATGACTTCCTTGAAGCCGCCGACGCCGGTCTCATGGTGGCTCAGCATCTCGATTTTGTACCCGTGAGTCTCGGCCCATCGCGCGTACATCCGGAAGAGATCGGCGGCAAACAGGCCTGCCTCATCCCCACCCGTGCCGGCTCGAATCTCCACGATTACGTTCTTCTCGTCCCTGGGATCCTTAGGCAACAAGTACGCGCGCAACTGAGCAAGGCGGGCGTCTTGCTCAGCAGACAGCCGTTCCACCTCGGCACGTGCCAGCTCCGCCATGTCCGGGTCGCTGCCATCCTCTGCGATGAGCTGAGCGCCGCTCAACTCCTCTTCGGCAGCGCGATAGGCCCGGTATACACCGACGACCTCCGCAATCTCCGACTGCTCCTTGGCCAGCTCCGTCAGGCGGGCAGGGTTCGCGCCGATCTCGGGATCGGCCATTTGTTCGTTCAGTTCATCATAGCGACGCTCGATGGCCGCTACCTTGTCCAGCATCATATGGAAAGCGCGCCTCAATCCCCGCGCGGGGCGGGGTGTCTAGCCCACGAAGACCGGCAGATTGCCCAGGGCGATCACCTCGCGCCACTGGTCGGGGTCATTGCCTTCAGTGAAGACCGCCGATTCTGCAATCACTGTACCGCCGGCCGATTTCACCAGCTTCTGCATTCCCTTGAGCGTGCCGCCTGTGCTGACGACATCATCGACCAGGATAATCCGCTTGCCGTTCACCAGATGCAGGTCTTTGCCGTCGAGCCACAACGTCTGCGGGGCGCCCGTCGTGATGGACAATACCTCCACGCTTGTCGCGCCCACCATGTAGGGCTTGCGAGTCTTGCGGGCAACGACATAAGGGATTCCCATCCGCACCGAAAGGGCGTGCGCCAAAGGAATGCTCTTCACCTCCGCCGTCATCAGAGCATCGCCGTCCCCTGGCAGACGCTTCGCGAGCTCGGTGGCGGCCGCTTCCACTATCTGCGTATCGCCCAGCATGTTAAAGATCGCGATGCTCACTTTGGGCGCGACTTCGAATAAAGGCAAGTCACGCGTCAGGCCGCAAAGCTGAACCGTGTAGTACCTTTCCGTCATAGCTGCCAAGCTCTCCTCCGGCTCTTCGCTGATCTGCTGCCCAGTGCCTACGGCACAAAACCTGGGCGCGATCAACCCCCACGCCCAGCACCGATGATTCTACCATGCCCGCCGGAAAGCCGAAAATCCGGCGCCGTTCACCGTCTACCGCCTGCTCCGCGGCGGCTAGAGGCCGTAGGCCCGCTTCGCCAGGCGGTAGCCGCAGTCCAGCACCATCTCTTCGGCATCGCCTTCATCGATCAGGCCGCGCAGCAGCAGGCCCGCGATCCAGTCG
>Ga0315289_10012652_pt1 | contig 11871 bp, 10 predicted proteins | sample YL17G11_40_MG_FD_203452 | JGI IMG/M metagenome (GOLD analysis project Ga0315289, IMG submission 203452) | Sediment microbial communities from Yellowstone Lake, YNP, Wyoming, USA - YL17G11_40 | ecosystem: Environmental > Aquatic > Freshwater > Lake > Sediment | place: USA: Wyoming | collected...
AGGAACGCAGTGCATTTCTTCTAAAAAGTGCCTTGAAGCAGAACGCGCTTTCCTGGGTGAACCCTCACCGCTTGCGCGACGAGCTGATCCTGATGCTGCAAGAGCCTGATCCGCCGGTCTGTATGAAAGCTCTTGCCAGTTTTAAAATATGGACGACGCTTGATCCGGGCCTTAAAGTCGGCGCCAGCCAGATAGCCCTTGCCGAGCAGGCGCGTAAAGCCATGGCTGATTATGAGCGCCGTCACCTCCGGCACCGGCGCCTGGACAGCTGGCTGCTGTATTTTGGCGCCGCGACCTGGGGCTTAAGCCAGGAACGCCTTTCGGCGTTGTGTGATCGCCTGGGCTTGAAAAAAGGCGAAAAGATCCGTTTGGTATCCCTGCGCCAGGCCAGCCGGCGGCTTAACCGCCTGGGCCAATCGCTTAAACCACATCAGATCTACGATATCCTTAACCCCTTGAGCTTTGAAACAATAGTGTTTTTGCGGGCCTTAAGTCCCCGGGGCAAGGCCAGGGATAACATCGAGCGGTTTTTTAAGCGGCTGGCCCATGTCCGGCTCAAAGTCACCGGCGACGATCTAAAAAAACTGGGTCTGGAGCCGTCCCGCCAGTACAGCCGCATTTTTAAAATACTGCTGCGGCGCAAACTTGACCAGGGCTGGACCAGCAAAACGCAGGAAATGAACGCGCTTAAGGCCTGCCTGCCGGCAGGCAGGCCTGCCGGCAGGTTTTGATCGGGCGGGATAGGGGAAAGGGTAAGCGATGAAGGAATTTGACCGTTATGATGTCATCAGCCTGGGGATGATATTTTTACTTTCCTTGCTTAAAGCTGTCCAGTTTTTCTCCCTGCCGCAATTTGTTGACGGTTATTACCATATCTCGGCGGCCAACGCTTTTATTCATTCCGGCGGCTGGGTCGGCTGGGATTGGTGGAGTTTCGCGCCGCAAGGCCGGCCGCATCTTTATCCGCCCCTGTATCATCTTATCCTGGTTTTTTTGACCAAAGCCGGTTTAAGCGGGTTAAACGCTTTAAGGTCAACGGAAGTGGCGGTCTGCCCGTTGTTTTTCGGCGTTTTTTGGTTTGTCTGTAAAAAACTCAATGGTCCGCGGTTCGCTTTCTGGGCCTTGGCGGCTTTAAGCAGCTTTTTCCCGTTCTTTTCTTCGGTCTCCAGCAACGTAGCCGCAAGCCTGGCCATGGTATTGGGATTTTTATCCTGGCTGTTTTTATATAAGGACCGTTGGATCAGCGCCGGAATATGCCTGGCTTTAGCTTTTTATGCGCATACGGCGTTAGCGGCAGTTTTTTTGTTTTCTTTTTTAGCGGTGATGATTTTTGACGTGAGTTTGCGCCGGGCGGCCTCAAAAATAATCTTTTTAGGCCTGTTTTTAGCCGGGCCGTTCTTGCTGCATCAGTTACGGTATCTTTCTTATCTTAATATCACGGTCCTTAAAGAAGCCGGGTTTATCCAATTCAGCCTGCTGCTTATTCCTGCCGGTCTTTGGGCTGTTTTTAGCGCCAGACCCAATAAGCCGCTGGTCATCCTTTTTTGGGGGATGCTGGCCGGAAGCGTAATAGTGTTTATAAAATATCCTTACCGGATATTTTCCAGCCAGGGCATGGTGGCAGTGGCATTGCTTGCGGCTTTCGGGTTTGATAAGTTTTTAGCCGCAGCCGCACCGGCAAAAGTCAAAGCGATAAGTCTGGGCGCCGCGGTGATGTTTTTAGTCTTTCATCCCGTGCTAGGTTTCCAGGATGATCAGCCGCGTTTAGACCTGGTCGATTCCACATATTTCGACCTGGTCAGCGCCAAGGATAAGCAGATGTTTGAATTCCAGAGCTTTCTTCACCCTAAGTTTTATGACCCGATCGTCGCGGTGATCAAAGCTAATACCGGGCCGCAGGACATAATTTCTTCCAACGTCGGGATAGCCGGCCAGATATTTTCCGCGCTGACTGACCGGCCATCGGCAAATTCCATGCTCTCGGAGGTCGTCGGCAAAGATACGGATATACACTTAGGTTATGCCAAAGTCATAGTCTGGATGAAGCTGGCGATCGCCCAGCAGGATAAGGTCTTGGCGCAGATGGATCTTTCGAAAGTCTACGAGAACGATGTTGCCGCTGTGTTTATAAATAGAAATTATACGCCGTCGTCAAAGGTCATCCCGGCCAAGCTAGGTTTCGGGCTGATCGTTTTTATCGTTTCGGCGTTTATCCTGGCGGTTTTTTGGGATAACTTTAAATTAGCTTGACAGGGTAATGATTAAAAAATACAATTTTATTCTTATATGGCGCAAGTAAGCCTGAGAAATGTCGTTAAGGTCTACAAGCCCGGAGAAGTACCGGCAGTCAAAGGCGTGAGTCTGGGTGTGGAGAGCAAGGAGTTTGTGGTCCTGGTCGGACCTTCCGGCTGCGGCAAGTCCACGACGCTGCGCATGATCGCGGGCCTGGAGTTTCCCACATCGGGTGAGATCTATATCCACGACCGCATGGTCAATGACGTTCCCGCTAAAGACCGTAATATCGCTATGGTCTTTCAGAACTACGCGCTTTATCCGCACATGAACGCTTACGAGAACATGGCTTTTGCCCTGCGTCTGCGGGGTTATGCGCGTTCCGACATCGATAGGCGGGTCAAAGAGGCGGCCCAGATATTGGGTGTTACCCGTCTCTTGAGCCGCAAGCCCAGAGAGCTTTCCGGCGGCGAGCGTCAGCGCATCGCCGTGGGCCGGGCTATCGTGCGCAAGCCCATGGTGTTTTTATTCGACGAACCGCTTTCTAACCTCGACGCCAAGATGCGGGTGTCGATGCGCACCGAGATACATAAGCTGCATCTTAAAATACAGACCACCATGATCTATGTCACGCACGACCAGATTGAAGCCATGACCCTGGGCGACCGGATAGCCGTGATGCGCGACGGTAACCTTTTACAGCTGGATACGCCGCTTAACGTTTACAATAATCCGGCCAACAAGTTCGTGGCCGGCTTTATCGGTTCGCCGCCGATGAATTTCTTAGAGGGCACCCTGATAAAAAAAGACGGCAGTTTTTATTTCGACGAGGGCAATTTTAGAATAAAGCTGATGAAGGACATGTACCCGGCGCTGGAACCTTACTTGGACCAGAAGATCTGTATGGGCATACGGCCGGAGGATATTTACGATAAACTTTTCGCGTCCAGCGCCACACCGGACAATACCGTGGCCCTGATGTGCGACGTCATCGAGACCCTTGGTTCTCAGAACTATCTTTATCTGGCCACCGGTAAACATGTTTTCATAGCCGTAGTCGAAGCTTCCAATCAGCCGCCGTCAGGCGGGATAGTCGAGGTGGTCTTCGACACCCAAAAAGTCCATTTTTTCGATATTGCTACGGAAAAAACCATTGTCTAATCGGCCTGACCGTAAAATCACTTTTCTTTTAAGCCTGATAATCCTGCTTGCGACCATCCTTACCAGGCATTCTATCATTCTATTCTTTGGCTACCTGATCGCCGGCAGCGTCCTGTTTTTTGCCTTTTTAAAGCTGCGGGAGACCAGTTACGCGGGATTCCGGGGGGGCTTGGATGAGCTGGAAGGCAAGATCAATCTTCTGGAAGCCGAGACCGCCGACCGCGAGATCCGCCTTAAAGATCTGCCGGGCCGCTGCGATAGAGCGGCGATGCTGTTTGAAGTGTCCCAGCGGCTGGTAAAACTGGCGGATTATAACGAGACCCTTGATTCTTTGGTCAACATCACCCAAGAACTGTTCCCGGCGGCGGATAACGTGCTTTTATTCACCATGGAGAAAGACCGCTCGGTCCTGATCCGGTCGCTAAGGCGCTGCGGCGGCGTGATCAGAGAAAAATACGGCGACGCGATCGACAACTGGGTCTTAAAAAACGGTCAGTCGCTCTTGCTCGAAGATATCACCAAGGATTTTCGTTTTGATTATTCGCGGATAAATACTTATCGGACCAGGCATTGCCGTTCGGTCATCGCCAGCCCTTTGGCCATCGGTTTAAGAGTCATGGGCCTGATCAGGGTGGAGCACCCTGATCCGGGGGTCTTTAACATGGAGGATTCCCGGATCTTACGGGCCGCGGCGGACTTGGCCGCGGTAGTCCTGGAAAAAGCCGACGTGTTACGCGCTACCGAAGAGCTGGCCATCAGGGATCCTTTGACTTCCCTGTTTTTGAAAGACTATTTTTTCCAGCGGCTCAAGGAAGAGTTAAGCCGCGCCGGGGCCGCCGGACACAAAGTGGGCTTAGGCATGCTGGATGTGGACGACTTCAAAAAAGTCAACGATACCCACGGCCATATCGTCGGTGATATCGTGTTAAAACGGCTGGCGGCAACGCTGCGCGAGATCGTGGGCGATTCAGGTAACCTGACCTGCCGGTTTGGCGGCGAGGAATTCCTTTTTTACACAGTCGAGTCGAGCCGCGAGCAGTTGATCGAGCTGGCCGAGACCCTGAGAAAAAAAGTGGAAAGCTCGCCGGTGAATTTCCGGCGCAAAAAGGTGCATTACACGGTATCGATCGGCGCGGCCCAGTTCCCTGAGGACGGCCATGACTTGTTATCCCTGATCGATAAGGCCGACCATAATCTGTACAAGGCCAAGCATAAGGGCAAAAATTGCCTGGTGATCTGATGTTTTACTGGATAATATTTATTTTGGGATTGACGGTGACGCTGGCGGCGCAGATATTCAAGCTGCGCCAGGCGCGCGGTCTCTGGAAAACGCGGCTGAGCGATTTTGCCGCTAAGTTCGTTGCCCTGGGAGTCCGGAATGCTGAACTGGCCGGCCGGATGGCTGATCTTGAGACCAGGATCGGTGATTACTTTTTTTTCTACGAGCTGGCCCGGAAGCTTGCGCCTTTATCGGACCGTCAATCTCTGGTCGATATGTTTTTTACCGAAATAAAGACTTTGGGCGAAGTGGAGCGGGTGGCGCCGGAGGCCGCCCAGGCGCAAGGCGCGTTGATCGTTTCTCTGGGCGATAGAGACGGCCGGCTGTGCCTTAAGACCGCTTCCAGCCGGGTCATCGAGTACATGCCTCATCTGGCGAGTTTGCTGGGCCTCTGCAGTGAAAGGATAGACCTATATGAGCGGCTGCAGCAATTGTCCATTTTTGATTCGCTTACCGGGGTCTATAACCGCCGGTATTTCATGGAACGGCTATCTGAAGAGTTCAGCCGGGCCCAGCGGTTCAACCTTGACCTTTCGTTTTTGATGATCGACATCGATAATTTCAAAAAGATAAACGATACTTACGGTCATCTGGTCGGCGACGCTGTTTTAAGGGAGATAGCCAGGCTGATCTGGGAAAACCTGCGCGAAATAGATTTTGTGGCCCGTTACGGCGGCGAAGAGTTCAGCGTGGTGCTGCTTGATACTGATAAGACTGCCGCGATCATGGTGGCGGAGAGGATCTGCAGCCGTATATCCCGGGAACGCCTGAAAGCTTTTGACGAGACGCTCGCGGTCACGGTAAGCCTGGGCGTAGCCGGTTTTCCCGCCAATACCAGATATCTTGACGTCCTGATCGAGACCGCCGACAAAGCGCTTTATAAGGCTAAGGCTGCGGGTAAGAACCGGGCCTGCTATTTTTAGGTTGATAGGCGCTTAAACTTGGATATAATAATCCCGCGCAACAGGAAAAAATAACCAACCAACGGAGGATAAACATGAACGGTAAAGACATGAGGCACAGCAAATTGATGCCGGCGGATATGGCTTGCGAAAGGTTTTTTAGGAACGATTTTACTTCCACCGACCCCTGGCGGATATTCCGCATCATGAGCGAGTTTGTGGAAGGCTTTGAAGGCCTTTCCAGCATAAAAAACGGAGTCTCATTTTTTGGTTCGAAAGCCACATCGGAAAGCCACCCTTTTTATCAATTGGCCAGAAAGTCGGCGCATCTTCTGGCCAAGAACAAATACACCATAATAACCGGGGCCGGGCCCGGCATAATGGAAGCGGCTAACCGCGGGGCCAATGAGGCCGGCGGGCTTTCGGTGGGCCTCAACATTCTTATTCCCGAACAGCAGGTGCCCAATCCTTATGTCAATTATCTTCTGGAGTTTCGTTACTTTTTCGTGCGCAAAGTGATGTTTACCAAATATTCCTGCGCGGTGGTGGTCTTTCCGGGAGGCTTTGGCACATTGGATGAATTTTTTGAAGCCTTGGCCCTGATCCAGACCGACCGGGTCAACCCCATACCGGTGATCCTGGTCAATCGCCGATACTGGCAGGGGATGTTTGATTGGTTCGAAAACACCCTGGTAAAACACGGCGCGATAGATAAACATGAGCTGGATATTTATCATATCGCCGAAACGCCGCAGGAGGTATTGAAGATCATCAAAAAGAGGAAATAAACTCGATGAAAGGCGTTATCCGGGTCTGGAAAGAACTGGATTTAAGCGACGTGGAAAAACACCTGATCGTGGCCGGCGAGCTTTCCAGCGATTGTTACGCTTGCCGGCAGGTGGGCCTAGACGCCAAAGCCGCGGTCTGTCCGAATTGCGGCACGCCGTTCAAATATTTGGCTTTCCGGCGTAAGATCGGTTTCGGCCAGCTCAAGAAATTAAAAGACGAACTGCCCGGCACGATCTTTATCGATTTCGAAGATTTCAAACATGGCAGCGGCAAAAGCGAAGCCAGGAAACTGCTGGATCTGTGATGTTGCTGGAGGGATGCCGGAGTGGTTTAACGGGTACGCCTGGAAAGCGTAAGTCCGTAGAAATGCGGACCCAGGGTTCAAATCCCTGTCCCTCCGTTTTCGCCTTTTTGTTTTGAAGATTTGTTACCCCGGCTGAAAGCCGGATTTTTTATTGGCGGCGTTTTTGCAGGTGTTTCCAGATAAAAAAACCGACGGCGGCTGCCAAGAGCAGGATCACCGCGATATCGACGTAATGGCTGTAGCGCATCACGGTTTCCCAGTTTTTGCGCAGGTGGAAACCGCAAAGGGCAAGAAAGGCGTTCCAGAGGCCGGCGCCGGCTATGGTGTAGGCCGAAAATTTCCAGATGTTCATCTTGCCGGTACCGGCGGGAATGGAGATGAGGTGGCGCACTACCGGGATGAACCGGCAGATAAAGATGGTGGTATCGCCGTATTTGGCAAAAAACCCCTCGGTAGCCTTAAGGTCATCGTGGTCCAGGAGCAAATACTTGCCGAAACGGTCGATGAACGGCCGGCCGCCGTAACGGCCCATCCAGTAAGATAGGAGCGAACCGACAAGTGAGCCGGCTGTGCTGAAGATGGTCACCAGGCTGAAGGTGAATTTTTGTTCAGCCACCAGAAATCCGGCGAAGGGCATGACCGCTTCGCTGGGCACGGGAAATACCATGCTTTCCATGACCATCAGCACGAATACGCTTAAGTATCCGGTCTGGTCGATGAACGCCGTGATGTAACGCGAAAGGAATTCAGTCAATCCCATATAGCCGTTAGTTTATCACTGAAGATAGCGGCCGGCAAGCTGTCAGTTGGCTTGTTGAGCAGAAAGGGTTTCACGTTGATCGAGTTGATCATGGTCATAGTCATCATCGGTATATTGGCCGCGGTAGCGGTGCCTAAGTTCGTGAACTTAAGAAGGGACGCCCAGAAAGCTTCCTGTAAAGGTTCAGCGGCGGCGATCCAGACCGCGTTGTCCAACTATTATGCCCGTAAGGCCATTGACGGTACAGGCGTATTCCCGATGACCCTGGGCGCGGCGACCTTCGTCACTTATTTACAGGAGAACACGCTTCCTACCCATCCCATGAGCTATGATTGGAACAGTTACTACGTGACTACGTCCACGACCAACGGTTATCCCGACGGTTTTTCTTTCACAGTGGGCGGCAATGCCGGATCAGCTACCGGCGCTTGCACCGGTTGGTAAGCGAAGTTTAAGGTTTAGGGCAATAAATAATCCCCTGCACCATATGGTGCAGGGGATTATTTATTAGAAGAATAGCGCCGATATTGACTTATGTCGGCAAAATCGGTAAGATAAAGGCGATATGAATCCAAGTGAAGAACTTAAAGACAGGATTTATTTTCGCATGCCGGTCCAGTACGAGGTGATGCTGGCCGGCGGCGGTTTTGATATCCCGGTCACCGTGCCGGGCCGGGACCTGCGTTCCGGCGGCCTGGCTTTTTATTGCCAGGAAAAGATGAGCCTTAATACCCGTTTGCGCATGACGGTGGGGGTGGGCGATAAAGAACGGGTGATTTATATCGGCAAGGTGGTGCGTATCGAGATATCCGGTGAGCCGGGCACGGAATACGTGGCGGGCGTGGAATACGATACGATCAGCGAAGCAGACCGGGCCCGGATCGAGGAGTTTATAAAAAAAGTCGACCTGGACGCGGTCATCGCGGCAATACCGCTGGACGGCGTGGTGGATATAAATTTCATCGCCGGATTTTCGCCGGTGGTCAAGAAAGTCAAGGGGCTGATCATCCAGCCGAGCGCGGTTTTTGACGAGTACACGCTTAAATGCCTTTTGTTCAGCATCCTGGATAAGGAGCGCTATAAGAAATTCCTGGCGGAAAAAGAGCTCAATTTTGTCTATTCTTACAGTGAGAAAATACGCTTTAGGGTCAACCTGCACATGCAGCGAGGCAAGGCTGAAGCGACTTTTCGCTGTATCCCGCCGGCGGTCAGCACGCCATCGCAGCTGGGTCTGCCCAGGGCCGTGGAAAGGCTGCTGGCCGAAAATAAAAAGGGCTTGATCCTGATAGCGGGACGCACCGGTTCCGGCAAGACCACCACTTTGGCGGCCATGGTCAACTATCTTAACAACAACCGCAGCGGTATAGTCGTCACCATCGAAGACCCGGTGGAGTATATCCACACCAACAATAAATGCATCATAAAACAAAGAGAGATCGGCCGGGACACGCTTTCGTTTTCCGCGGCGGCCAAAAACGCTTTGCGCCAGAACCCCGATATCCTGGTGATCGGGGAGATCCTTGACGTGGAGACTATGGATGTGGCCATCACCGCGGCGGAGACCGGTTCGCTGGTCCTGGCGACGATCCATGCCGGCAATTGCGTCCAGGCCCTTGACCGGGCAATAGGGTTTTTCGCGCCGGACGTGCAGAAAAACATCTTGTCCCGATTGTCCATGGTGGTCAAAGGCGTGATCACTCAGATGCTCATCCCTAAGCTTGATGAAAGCGGGCTGGTGGTGGCCGCCGAGGTCCTGGTAGCCAACGATGCCATACGAAAGCTGATAAGGACCGCGGATTGGAAGTCTATCCCCTCGTTTATTCAGACCGGGAAAAACCTGGGCATGCAGTTGATGCGCGACTCGCTGGAAGTGTTTTGCCAGCAGGGAATAATCGACCCGGCTTATCTATTGGAAGAGTCCAAGACATAAACCCTGACTTAACCCCGCCTTTTAAACCTTTCGTTTCCTGATATAATGCCGATTAGTGAAGAAGAAAATAAAGAAGATCAAACGTGCGGGGAAGTTTTGGGTTTATATCCTGGAATGCGCTGATGGAGCGTATTATACCGGATATACCGATGATCTAAACAAACGCTTGGCGCGTCACAACGCTGGGCTAGCGTCAAAATGCACCCGGTCGAGATTACCGGCGAAACTGGTGTGGCGGCGGCAGTGCCGCAGTAAAAGCGCCGCGCTTAAGCTTGAGGCGCGGATCAAGCGGATGTCTCGCGAAGGTAAAGAGGAACTGGTCAGGGGCAATGCGTAAAAACGTTTGGCCGGCCGTTGGCGTAAGTAACGAGAGATGATTTCGGGCTGCGATTTATAAAAAGGTGAAAATATGAGTTTTGGTTACGAAATACTTATTGTCATTGTTTTGATGTTGTTCGTTAACGCGGTCTTTGCCGCCTATGAGATGGCTTTGGTGTCGATTTCACGAGCGCGACTTTTGACGCTTTGTCAGCAGAAGAAGCGCGGTGCGGAAGAAGCGGCTTATATGAAAGACAGAATGGAGGCAAGCCTTGCGGTGGTACAGCTTGGTATAACTTTGGCGGGGGCGATAGCCGCGGCTACGGGCGGCTCCGGCGTTCAGGAGTCATTCATGCCATTTTTCACTAAGATGGGGATTCCTTCTTTTTATGCCGAGATTTTATCCCTGGGGTGTCTCGTTGTCCCTTTAAGCGCGTTTACAATAATCTTCGCGGAGCTTGTCCCGAAAATGTTTGCTTTAGATAATCGGGAATCAGTTTGTCTTGGGTTGTCGCCGACAATGAAGGTAATCGCCCGGATCGCAGATCCGGCTGTTTCTTTTTTCGAGACGATAGTAAAGAAGATCATGATTTTTGGCAGAAAAAAGAAGGGGGGTGAATCAGCCGACTTTCTTGACAAACAAAGTTTGTATGAATTGAGGGCCGCGGCCGCTCTTGCCCGGACCTCCTTGCTTATCGGGGCTCAGGAGGAGAAGATCGTTCTTTCCGCGGCCCAGTTGTCGCGACGAAAGGTGACCGACATCATGTGGGATGTCGAGTACATCTCCATGATTCCGGTAACCGACAGCCTTTCGGATGCCCTTATCAAAGCGCATCTTGATATGCATACGCGGTTTCCGGTATGTGAGAAGGCGGGGGAGCCTCAGACGATCATTGGTTATCTTAATTTTAAGGATATCATCAATGCCCTGAAAATTAACGCTAAAAACCCTTCCGTTAAGGAGATAACCCGGCCGATCAAGAAGCTTTTGGCAGGAACACCGCTTTCGCAGGCTTTATCGGAAATGATGCAGGAAAGGACGCACATTGCTATTGTAGTCTCCGAGGAACGGGAAGCGCTGGGAATGATCACCCTTGAAGACATTATTGAAGACCTGGTCGGCGAAATCGAAGATGAATTTGACAGGCTTCCTGCTCATGTTCAGCCTTGCGGCTCAGGATGGATTGTCGGAGGAGCGGTCTCAATGAAAGTTGTCGCGTCAACACTTAGCATTGAGTTGTCTATTAAAAATATCACCGAACGAACACCGACGCTGGCGGAGTGGGTTGCCGAGAAACTCGGCAGGGATATTGAGGGCGGAGAAATATTGTCTTTTGATGATATCTTAGTAACGGTGAGGAAGTTGCGGCGCAGAAAACTTGCCGAAGCGCTTATCGCGAAAGTGTAACCCGGTGAAATCCCGGAAATCCGTTGGCATAGGGGATTTTTATTTTTGGAGGCTGAACAGAAAGGAGCGTTAAATGGGATTAGATGAAATAAAAATTTCTCGGGCTATTATTGAATCATACAGCGAGAAGCTCGTGAAAGCTCTGGATGTTGATGTGGCGATTGTCGGCGGAGGCCCCGCAGGCATGGTTTGCGGGTATTATTTAGCAAAAGCCGGGAAGCGAGTTGTTCTGTTTGAAAGAAAACTTTCGATCGGCGGCGGCATGTGGGGCGGCGGAATAATGTTTAATGAGATCGTAGTCCAAGAATCGGCTAAAAGGATACTGGATGAATTTGGGGTTAAAACAAGGCAATACGAGAAAGGATGTTATTTAGCCGATTCCATCGAAACGGTGTCTACGATTTGTTCTAAAGCAGTAAAAACCGGCCTCAAGATTTTTAATCTTTTGAGTGCCGAAGACGTAATGATACGGGGAAAAAGGGTTTGTGGTTTAGTGTTGAATTGGACTGCGGTTGAGATGGCTAATTTACACGTTGACCCCATTACGATGCGGGCAAGGTTTGTGGTGGATGCTACCGGCCATCCTGCCGAGGTAGCACGGATAATTGAGAAAAAATCCGGTATCCGGCTGAAGACAAAATCAGGCAAGCTTATGGGTGAACAATCGATGTGGGCAGAAGTTGGCGAGGATATGATTGTACGAAATTCTAAAGAAGTGTGCCCGGGTTTTTATGTGTGTGGGATGTGCGCTAACGCTGTTTTTGGCGGTCCCCGAATGGGTCCTGTCT
>Ga0315289_10012653_pt1 | contig 11870 bp, 7 predicted proteins | sample YL17G11_40_MG_FD_203452 | JGI IMG/M metagenome (GOLD analysis project Ga0315289, IMG submission 203452) | Sediment microbial communities from Yellowstone Lake, YNP, Wyoming, USA - YL17G11_40 | ecosystem: Environmental > Aquatic > Freshwater > Lake > Sediment | place: USA: Wyoming | collected...
TCTGGTTCTCCGGACCTTTGGGAGAAAGGGGGCCCCATCCCATACCGCAAAATTCTATCATAAAAAGAAGCTCATGGCCAGGGGCGTCACCCAGGTACATGAGAAGATCCACCAGCTCCTTCACATGGGCCCCGCTGACTTCCGTCACACCATCTTCTCCGGGCAGAAGGACCTCTCAGCACTCCTGGATACGAACCGGGAGAGGCGCAAGGCCTGGTTCCGGAAGGTGCTCGGTATCGACTGCATGAAGGAAGACGGGGGGAAGATCCTCCGGGATGAGCGGGAGATCCTCGCGGCCAGGCGGGAACGGCTGCGGGGCACCCTGGAGAGCATCAGCCCTGACGCCGTCAGGGCGCGGAGGGATGCCATCGGCAGGGAGATCCAGGTGGCGGAGGACCGAAAGGACGCTCTCCGGAAGGAATCCCTCGCCCTCGATAGACAGGTCCCTGACCTGGACCGCCGTATCCATGACCTCCGGGAGGCGCAGGCAAGGCAGGCCATGCTCATCCGGGAGCAGGGTCACCTCCGGCTTGAGTGTGACCGCCTCCGGAAGGAACGCGAGGACCGGGACCGGGAGATCGCCGACCTCAACCGGCTGGTACCCGAATACCGGGACCTGGCAGAGACGGAACCTGCGTTCGGGGAGACTCAGGCAGCTCTCGGGGAGATGAACCGTCGGAGGGCCGAGCAGGAGCGGCTGGCCGGGCAGAGAGGAGATGCGCAAGTCCGTATACGGGACCTGGAGGAGCAGATCGCGGCCGCCGGGAAGGAACTGGAACAGATCCAGCGGGATGAAACGGCTATCCGGGAGCTGGAACCGCGGGTTGCCCGCCGGGATGAGGTGCTGGCCACGCTGCAGGCCCAAAACGCCCGCGAGGAGAGGTTTCACACTCTCAGGGAGGCCACCATCAGGGCGGAGCATGACCTCGAGGGCTTCCGGCTCCAGGGAGCAACCCTGCGGGAACACATCGAGGGGCTGAAACGTGACCGGGAAGCCCTGGGTGCCCTCGAGCGGGAACTCTCAGACGACGGGGAACTTCGGGAGAGGGCGGTCCGAATGGCCCGCGCCCGCGAGCTGGATCTGCAACGGGAGGGCATCCGGCTCCAGGCCGATGCAGCCCGGGAGGAGATCGCCAACCTCGATGGCGAGATCAGGGAACTGGACCGGGGGCTGGCCGGGGCTGAGGAGGTCAGCGTCGCCATCCCGCGCCTGGAAGAGGAGCGGTCTCTCACCGACCGTCGCATGGCCACCGCCGCAGCGTCCATCCAGGCAAGGAGAAGCGAGGTGGAGGAGGCAGAGCGGCACCTGGCGGGTATCCGCGAGCTGGGGCCGGAGAGCGCATGCCCGACCTGCCATCAGCCGCTGCGGGACCATTACGGCCTCCTTCTCCAGGAACTGCAGGATAGCCAGGAAAAGGCCCGGATAGCCCTCCAGCACCTGGAGGACGAACAGTCCGGACTCGCAGAAAACCATACCCGGGTATCCCTGGAGCTCATCGCACTGGCCGCGGACCGGGACCGGCACCGGCAGGAGGAAGGTGAACGCCGGACCCTGGCAGACCGGCGGAAGATTCGCGCCATGAATCTCCAGAGGCTGGAAGAACAGGATTCAGCTCTCATGGCGGCGATCCGGGCCCTCGGTATCGACTGCTATGACCCGGAGGAGCATAACCGGATCGAGCATGAGATGGGATCGCGGGAGGGGAAGCGGGAGGAGGTCGCCCGGCTCCGCCACGGCTGTGCGCAGATGCCCCCCCTCCTTGCGGAATGGGATGGCCTCCAGGCAAAGACCCTTTCCCGGCTCGCCGAGAGGGAAGAGATCGATCGGGAGATCCGTAAGCTGGGCCACGATGCGTCGCTGGTGCGCAGCCTCGAGGAGGAACGCGATTCCCTGGAGGATCCATGGCGTGAATACCTCGTGCTGAGGGAACGGATCCAGCGGAAGGGCATCCTCCTTGAGTACAACGGCACACTCCGGAAGAACACGGTGGCGGCACGGGAGATGCGGGATCGCCTCTCGAGCCAGATGGCGTCCCTTGAATACGACCGGGACCGCCACCTGGCGCTCGAGAAGTCCTTCGCGAGGGCTCAGGCGGATCATGAACGCTATCTTGCCCTGAAGCCCCGCATCGAGATGCTTCCGGAGCGCAAGGACCGAATGGACCGGGCAGCGGCCGCCCTGGCCGGGGCAGAAGGGGAACTGGCCCGGCTGGAGGGTCGGATCGCTGAGCTGGTCTTCCACGAGGAGGATCTCGCTGCCGCGACGTCCGAGCGGGAGAGGGTGGAGCGGGAGCTCAGGGATGCCGGTATCGCCCTGGAGCGCTGCATGGGCGACCTGAGGCGCCTTGGAGAGCAGAGGACCGATCTGGACGGGAGCCTTGAGCGGGCCGAGAAAGCCTCCAGGGAGATCGGTGAGGTCGACCGGGAGATGGAACTCCTGGACCTCACCCGGGACCTCATCGGTCAGTTCACGGACCATCTCCTGGGTGTGGTCCGGGACCGGATACAGGACGAGACCTCAAGGATCCTTTCAGATATAACCGATGGCCGGTACGATGCGGTGCTCATCGATGATGATTTCACCCTTCTGGTTCACGACCTGGGGGGCGACTTCCCGGCCGGGCGCTTCAGCGGCGGGGAGCAGGACGATATCGCCGTGGCATTCCGGATCGCCCTCTCCCGGTACCTGGCAGAGATGCACGGGATCCCTGATGCCACCTTCCTGATCTTTGACGAGATCTTCGGGAGCCAGGACGAGGAACGGCGGAGCAATCTCTTCCGTGCCCTTCGGACCCAGGAGGCCCATTTCCCCCAGATCTTCCTCATCTCTCACATCCCTGACGTGCAGGGCGAGTTCTCCAACCTCCTCGTCGTGGAAGCAGGGCCGGATGGCACGAGTACTGTCAGGAGCCCCGATGACGGCGGATAACTACCGAGAGGACCTGGAACGCGCGGTCGGGCGCATCCGGGAGATCACCCCCCCTGACCTTGCGGCACGGTTCCAGGAGCACGGCGGATTCGACGCCCCATCCTTCATTTCGGTTGCTCCCTCCTGGACCGGGCAGGTCGTGGCCATCGACGGCTCCAACGCCATGGTTGTGGAGGGGGGGTCCTTCTCGGTCGGTGCCATCCGCGCCGTCGCCAGCTGCTTCTCCCGCGGAACGAGGGCATTCCTTGCCGGGACCGGCATCCGGCTGGTCTCCATCGGGCGGGAGGAACGTGACCGGGACTTTGCTGACCTGTACCGGGAGTGCTTCGGGTGCGACCCAATCACTGCCCTCGATGACCGTGACCGGGTCCTTGCTGCGTCCATTTTCCGGGATACCCTGGAGTACGGGACGGCGACCACTATCCTCGAGAAGCTCAACGAAACTGATGTCATCCTCCTGGACGGGGCCCTGCGGGTGAGCCACGCGAGCCATGATCCGCCCATCTCTGCCCTCGTCCGCCAGTGTGCCAGGAAGGGTATCGGCCTTGCGGCCGTCACGAAGCGCACCACGGCCACCTGGGGCGGGGGCTTCCCCCTCGTGCGATCCGTTGTGGCACTCTCGGCCCGCCTCGGGGTTTCCGCCCCCTGGTGCCTCCGGGTCCCTGACAACCTCCTGGACGGGACGCGATACCGTGAATGGGTGCACGGCGACACCTGGGTGGGCCTCCTGCACCCCCGCGCCGGAACCGCTTTCAAGATGGAGCTGCCGCGGGGCACCACCGGGGAGTCGGCTTTGGGGGTATTCTCCACCCTGGCCGCCTGCAGCGATGACGGCCGGGTCACCGGGTACCCGTACCCGCTCCTGGATGCCCACCGCCATGCTGCCATTACCGGAGATACCCTGGTCCAGCTCCGGCAGAATCTCATCCGGAAGCTCGACCAGTCCGGCCTGAATTTCTCTGACTTCCGGGACCTCTTCGGGGATTACCATGATGAACTTGAACGATACTGATGTGACGGACCATGCCAAGTACCGGCTCGTGGGGGACAGTGTCCTCTCCTACCGGTTCGCCGTCCCCTTCGACGAGAGGCTCTTCGTCGGGGACATCCTGAAGATCGCCGACCAGGAGAAGGGCAACACCTTCTTTGCCAAGGTCACGGACCTGACCCATTCGAGTAACTTCGACGATCCGAAATGGGACACCCGCCCCCACACCGACCGGTTCTACGGGCTGGGTGAGGACGTCTTCCTTCTCGTTGAGGCGATCCCACTGGGGTACGTGGACACCGGGGGGGTCTTCCGCAAGCCCCGGACCATCCCCACCAAGTTCTCCCGGGTCGAGCGGCCGGCGGAGGAGGACTTCCTCTTCCTGCGGCAGGTGATGGGCGACCTGGAGGTGGGGGCGATGCGGACCGGCCAGGATGTCCTCTCCGGGGTCCGGGTGGCGCTCCACAGCCGCGTCATGCCCCAGCACATGGGTGTCTTCGCCACGACCGGCATGGGCAAATCCAATTTCATGAAGGTCTTCTGTGCTTCTGCCATGCGGGCGCGGCAGTTCGGCCTGGTCCTCGTTGACCCCCACGGGGAGTACGTGGCCGGTGGGGGCAAGGCTGCCGGCCGGGAATCACGGGGGCTGGTCCACTGCCCGGCAGCCGCCGACGGTCTCGCTGTCTTCACCATCCGGGAGGAGGCCTACCGGAAGAAGTACTCCCTCTCAAGCCTGTGGCTGGAGTATGACGACTTCCGGGCCGAGGATATGCTCCTCCTCTTCGAGCACTCATCGGCCCAGCGTGAGGTGATCGAGATGCTCGACGATGTGCCGGGCTCCACCCTCGTGGACTTCTTCCAGCGGACAGAGTTTGACGAGGCAAGACGCTGGGTGGGAGCATGCGGGAATCCGGCCCTCGCCCATCGGCTCGGGAACTTCGCGCCCACCACCCTCTCGGTCATCAGGCGGCATCTCCAGATCCTCGTGAAGGCGAACCCCTTCCTCCGGGCCAGGGGGTCCTCGCTCACGGACATGGAGAAGGCCCTCGCCGCGAACCGGGTGGTCCTCATCGATCTGCCCGGCATGGGGGAACGGAGTGAGCTCTTCATCCTCTCGGTAATAACCCGGCGCCTCCTGGAATCCCGCAAGAAGGACGCTACCGGCTGGGGCATAGCAGGGGAGGGTGGAAAGGAACAACAGGTGCTCGTCACCATCGAAGAAGCCCAGCGGGTGCTCGGCGAGGCAGGGGCAGGCACGCGGGTCTTCCGGGAGTGTGCCATGGAGGGCCGGAAGTTCGGGGTCGGCCTCTGCGTCGTAACCCAGCAGCCAAAGAACATCGATCCCCGGATCCTGGCCCAGCTGAATACCTACGTAGTGATGGGCCTCTCTGACCGCTCTGACCGGGCCATCGTAGCAGGCCACGCGAAGCAGGACCTCTCCCCGATGGACACGGAGATCCAGACCCTGGACCAGGGTGACGCCATCATCAGCACGCTGGGAATACCCTTCCCGGTGAGTACCCGGATCCACCTGTACGAGGATTACATCCGGTCGATGGAACGGGAACGGCCGAAACCTGCCGGCGAGGGGCTGCCCACCCGGTTCTAAACAGTTCTGCCCAGCGAACCCCGTCTGGGTTTCACACCATCCAGGGAGGGAGGTGTCCGCCGGTGATCTCCCGCACCTTCCCAGCGCAGGACTCGGCCTCGGCATCACGCCCCAGGCGCCTGAGGCTCGCCGCTTTATTGTTCCAGGCAGTGATGTCCCGCTCGTTGATCTCGATGGCCCGGTCAAAGCACGCGACCGCCTCGTGAAAGCGGCCCAGAGCGGCCAGGGCCACTCCCCGGTTCGTGTAGAGGACCCCGACCCCGGGGTTGATGCGGAGAGCTTCCTCGTAGCATCTCAGGGCGTCCATGTAGCGCCGGATGTCAGCCAGGGTGACCCCCTTGTTGTACCAGGCCTTGGGGTACTGCGGGTCAAGGGAGATCACCCGGTCGTAGCATTCGAGGGCATCGTCATAATCTCCGAGGTAGTAGTGGCAGTTGCCCTTCACATACCAGGCCTCGGCGTGGGCTCCGTCGATCCGAAGTGCCTGGTCCAGGCATGCAACCGCCTCGGTCCACCGGCCCACCTGGTAATGGACGAGGCCTCTTGTGAACCAGGCGTCCAGGGAGAGGGGCTCCCGGTCGATCACCCGCTCGCAGCATGCCACTGCTTCCTGGAAAAAACCCATCCGGGCCAGGCTGTGGGCCTTTGCGATCCATGCATCAGCATGATCCGGTGCCTCTGCCAGGTGCCGGTCCAGGAGCTCCACCGCATCCCTGTAGCAGCCGGCAATGGCCCGCTCTAGCCCTGCCTGGTACTCCGTTCCATCCTGATCACCCACGGTCCGTCACCCGGCCTTCACCCTCCTGTGACATCTCCCGGTTCATATCCCTATGGCTCCTCATAAGGCTCTGAACACCGATTATTACGGCCTGGCAGGTCGCCATAACCGGTGAAGATAAGAGGGGAGATGCACGCCAAAGGATCTCTCAGGATTCCTTCTTTCCGGGTGCCTCGCTGACCTTGCGGATGGAGACACAGTTGATCACCGGGTCTTCCCCTGCGAGAATGTAACGCTTCATCACGGTCCCGAGTACCTCTACGACGTCATTGACCCGGATCTGCTCCCTCGGCGCGGTGAACATCTTGACCGAGATCTCACCGGACCTGTCAGCGACCAGGTACTGGGGCCGATCCAGATAGCTGAAATACACACGCTCGACCACCCCTTCGATCCGGACAGGCTTTCCCAGCATGTTCAGGTTGATCGCCTTGATCCGGACCCGCTGGGCCTCGCTCTCATACGTGGGGACGAGAGCCTCGTACTGGCTCTGGCTCATGTGCCTGAGCAGGACGGGGATAACGGCGAGCCCGATGACCATGGGGATCCCGAAGATGAGGAGGATCGTGCTCCTGCTCATGAGAAACGCCAAAAGGAGAAAAATGGCGAAGAAGAGGAGAACCCCGATCTGAATCGGGGTAATCCTCACCTCGATATCACTGAACTTCATCGAAAGCGTCTACTTGAGGGCAGCGATCTCTTTGCGGAAGGCGACCCAGTAGATGACGGCGACGAAGAACATCGCGCCTACGATGTTACCGATGGTAACGATGATGAGGTTACTCGTCCACATCGAGACCCAGTTGACCGAAGCGACCAGCTTGGTCGGGTCAGTGACGAATCCCTGGGTGAAGATGCCTGCCGGGATGAAGTACATATTCGCGATGGAGTGCTCAAAGCCAATGGAGACGAAGGCCATGATCGGGAACCAGATCCCGAAGAACTTCCCGACCATGTCATCGGAACAGATCCCGAGGAGGATGGCCAGGTTCACGAGCCAGTTGCACCCGATGGCCTTGAGGAATGCCGACCACATGGCCGCGGTGCCCACATAGGCGGTCTTTGCTCCGGCGATGGCGATCGCACGCGTTCCGAATGCCGTCACTGTTGCAGCTCCCGCTGCGTCCCAGGTCGAGAACGGCCCGTATGCCATCAGGTAGGCGAACCAGACCGAGCCGATCAAGTTCCCGATGTAGACCCAGACCCAGAGATTCATAACCTGCATCCAGCTGATCTTGTGGACGAAGGCCGCCATGGGTGCGAGCATCGCGTCACCGGTGAAGAGCTCGGCGCCCGTCAGCACGGTGATGATGAGCCCCACCGGGAAGACCGCTCCCAGAACGAGCGCGGAAAAACCAGCACTTGCTGTGCCGTACCTCAGCGTGGCGTCGGTCGCCATAATTCCTGTGCTGCACACTGTGGCAAGGGCACCTCCCATGGCGATATAGGCCCCGGACATGAAGCCCCGGAGCACCATATTCCACCATGGCAGCCCTGTCTTGTACTTGCCGGCGTCACCGGCCTTAGCCACTATCTGCACTGGGGGATGAAATACCATAGTTCAGTCACCTCACGTACATCCAACCTATACCAGCAACATGAGACCTTTCGTGTATAGGTGCAATCTATGAATCTGTTAAAATCTTATTAAACCTTTCCAATTGTATTTATAAAACAGAATTTCGGCCCATTATATGCTTTCTCCACCCGAGCTCTTAACAGAATCATTGAACATGATCGTGAAGTTAACCAAACCATTCCAAGGCCCCCTTGCGTAGAGACCCAGGGAGAGGGGGGCAGTTCAGGGGGTTCACCTGTTATAAGCCCTTGGAAAAAAATGAAAGATAGTGGGCGATGATATCGCCATTCACTCCTTGAAGGTATCACCTCGTATGGGGTGATATCGGGAAAAAAGATATCCCTCTGGAAATACCCCATTTTTTGAAGATATCACCTCGTACGGGTGAGATCGAAAAAAAGAGGGGATAATATTCCCTATTTTTTGAAGGTATCACCTCGTACGGGTGATATCGAAAGAAATAATGGAATTATTTTTTGAAGACGAGCCCGAAGGGCGAGTGGAGAAAAATAGGTTTACCTATTTTTCGACTATGAGCCCGAAGGGCGAATCGAAAGAAGGAGAGCAATGGAATTGCTCTACTTCTTGAAAATGTCGTAGATCTGGTCGCTCCCGGTTGACGACAGGCGTGCACGCTCGGTGGGTTCCTCTACAAGGGCGAGGACCGGCAGGGACATGTCGACCCCGGGCACGTGCCCGAACATCTTCTCGAGATCCGACTGGAGGGCGTGCATGAAGAGGGAGTTCCGTATGTCCATAGGGCACAGTTCCTCGCACTGCCCGCAGTTCACGCAGGAGTCCGAGATATGGACGAACCGGATCAGGTGGAACATGAAGGGCGGGGGCACCTGTCCGGGCGGGACCAGGTAGGGCTTCCGGGTGCTGCACTCGACGCAGTAGCAGATGGGGCATGCTTCGATGCACGAGAAGCACTTGATGCACCGGGAGGTCTCGTTCATGATGGTCTTGAGACGCTCGTTCCCCTCGCCGAGGCCCTTGAAGTCCTTCTCCCGCCACTTGTCGCCGAGCTTGAGCATGGCCTTCTCGACCTTGCCCCTCACCGCGATCCCGGCATCGGGGGCCTTCTCGGCCTTGAGGGCGCCTGACTGGACCGCCTGGTTGAAGAGGTCGGCACCCTTATCGCTGCAGATCTCGACGAAGGTGGCCTTCCCGGCCTTGTCCCCGATGACACCCCAGTTGCCGCAGGCGATGTCGGCCTGCCGGGGCACCTTCATCTTGCACCGGCGGCAGTTGGTCCTCCGGCCAAAGCCCTGCTCCTCGAGCTCGTCCATGGAGATGCCCTTATGGCCTCCTTCGTACTCGATGATGAACTGGCCCTTGTCGATCTCTTCCTTGAGGACCTTGTCGGGGTCGACACCGAACTTCTCGGTGATCATCTTCCGGGCCATCATGGGCGATACGGAACCACCGCAGTTCACCCCGATCATGACCAGGTTGTCCAGGTTCACCTGCTTGCGCTTGGCAAGTTCGTAGAGGCCCATGGCGTCGCATCCCTTGATGGTCACGCCGATGCGCATCTTCTCGGCCCCGTCCAGGTACTTCTTCACGAGCTTGGACATGAGCATGGTCCCGCAGTGAAGGGAACCGGCGGTGTTGATGAGATCCTTCGGGTCGGTGACGAGCACCGGCTGGGCATCGTAGAGGTCCTTGCCCTTCTTGACGGCGAGGACGGCGTCCACGATCTTATTCTCCAGGGCATACTTGAGGAGGGTGGTCACGGCGCCGCCACACTCGCCCTTGTCCTGGATGGCCTTGTCGCCGGCCCAGGCGTAGAACATCTCTCCCTTGGCTGCCATTTACGCACCTCCGAGCTTCTCGATCCGGATAGCACAGGCCTTGAACTCCGGGATCTTCGCGACAGGGTCGAGCGCGTTGTTTGTCAGGATGTTTGCCGCACACTCGACGTAGTGGAACGGGATGAAGGTCACGCCCTTCTTGATGTCGTCCGTCACCTTGGCCGTGATCTCGATCTCACCACGCCTCGTCTTGGCCTTGACCATCTCCCCGTCAACGACCCCGAGGGCTGCTGCATCCTCCGGGTTGATCTCGACCCAGCCGGTGGGCACCTCCCTCTCCAGGTCAACGGATCTCCGGGTCATGGTCCCCGTGTGCCACTGCCAGATGCAGCGGCCGGTAGTCAGGATCAGCGGGTACTCCTTGTCCGGGACTTCTGCTGCCGGTTTCCACTCCAGCGGCGTGAAGACTCCCAGGCCGTCGGGATGGGCGAACTTCTCCTTGTGGAGGATGGGCGTTCCCGGGTGCTCTGCTGTCGGGCAGGGCCAGTGGAGGGCCTCGGGCTTGTCGAGCCGGGTATAGTTCATCCCGCCGTAGGAGGGGGTCACCTTCGCGACCTCGGTGAAGATCTCCTCGGCACTCTTGAACGGGAACTGCTTGGCAAAGCCCATCTTTGCGGCGAGTTCGCAGAAGATCTGCCAGTCGGCCTTCGCCTCGCCGGGCGGGTTCACGGCCTTCCTCCATTTCTGGACACGCCGCTCGGTGCTGGTCTGGGTCCCGTCCTTCTCCGCGTAGCACGCAGCCGGGAGCACCACGTTCGCAAGCTCAGCGGTCTCGGAAAGGAAGATGTCCTGGACCACGAGGAATTCGAGGTTCTTTAAGCCTTTCTCCACATGGTGGAGGTCGGGGTCAGAGAGCATCGGGTTCTCGCCCATGATGTACAGGCACTTTACGGTCCCGGGCTTGTCGGCGAGGACGTTTATCAGGTCGGTGACGGTGAGGCCGACCTTGCCCTCGGCAAGCTCGCAGCCCCAGGCGTCTGTCATCTTCTTCTTGTTTTCGGGGACGATGACAGCCTGGTAGCCGGAATACACGTTCGGGAGCGCCCCCATGTCGCAGGCGCCCTGCACGTTGTTCTGGCCCCTGAGCGCGCAGACGCCGGTGCCGGGTCTGCCAAGGTTCCCGGTGAGCATCTGGATGTTTGCCACCGACTTCACGTTGTCAACGCCGGTGGTGTGCTGGGTGATGCCCATGGAGTAAAGGATGGCGTTAGCGCCGCTCTTGCCGATCCACTCGGCAGCGGTGGCAAGATCCTTCTCAGGGATACCGGAGATCTTCGATACATTGGCCAGGCTGTACTTTTCCTGCATGACCACGGCCTTGAGCTTGTCAAAGTCCTTGGTACGCTTCTCGATGAACTCCTTGTTCTCCCATCCGTTCTTGATAATCTGCTGCATGAAGCCGTTTAAGATGGCCACGTCCGCCCCGGAGTAGAAGGGCAGGTACAGGTCTGCCTGCTTACCTGTGGCAGTCAGGCGCGGATCAGCATAGATGATCTTGGCACCGTTCATCTTCGCCTGCATCACGCGGCGCCCGATGAGGGGGTGCTGCTCGAAGGTGTTGGACCCGATGATGAGGATGGTCTTTGCCTGGGCGATGTCAGCGATGGACTGGGTCATTGCGCCGGACCCGAAGGCTCCCGCAAGCCCCACGACCGTGGAAGCATGGCAGAGCCGTGCGCAGTGATCCACGTTCGGGGTCTTTAACACCGACCGGGCGAACTTCTGCATCAGGTAGTTCTCCTCATTGGAGACCCGTGCAGAGGAGAGGCACGCCATCTCCTCGGGCTTGTACGATTTGAACTTCTGTGCGATCAGGTCGTAGGCCTCGTCCCACGTGGCCTCAACGAACTGGTCACCCTTCCTGATGAGGGGCTTTGTCAGGCGATCCTCGCTGTGAATGAACTCATGGGCATAGTTGCCCTTGGGGCAGAGCTTCCCGTCGTTCACGGGGTTCCTGTGCCAGGGGGCTACCCCCACGGCCTTCCCGTCCTTCACCACGAGGTTGAAACCGCATCCGGTACCGCAGTACGGACACGTGGTTGGAACATACTTTACATCCATGCAAAAACCTCGGACACCTGAGAGGTCGTACCGGGGAGGTTATAACGGTAATGCTTTATTCCCAAAAAATGATTATTAGTGGTGGAAAAGAGAGGGCACATGATAATGT
>Ga0315289_10012655_pt1 | contig 11869 bp, 8 predicted proteins | sample YL17G11_40_MG_FD_203452 | JGI IMG/M metagenome (GOLD analysis project Ga0315289, IMG submission 203452) | Sediment microbial communities from Yellowstone Lake, YNP, Wyoming, USA - YL17G11_40 | ecosystem: Environmental > Aquatic > Freshwater > Lake > Sediment | place: USA: Wyoming | collected...
TTTTTATAGTTTTTTTTTCCACGATCTCAAGGGGAATAGGTGAAGAGACCACCCTTCTCCACATCTTGCCCCGATCCTCTTTAACCACCCAGCTATTCTCCTTAGCTAATCTTTTGGCTTCCTCCTTTGTGTAATACTGTCCGATAAACTTAGTAGGATGGGTGATTGAAGGATCGTCTTTGTCTACGATCACTTGGGTAACTATGGTAGCCACATCTCTTTTTATTTTTTCCTTCTGGAGTCGATTTTCCAGCGATTGTTCGATCATATATCCCATCCCTCCCTCGGTATCCGCTACGCAGACTCCTAAAGGGAGAATGGGTGCCCTACCCCGAGCAAGCTCCACCCTTAAGATGGCATTCCCCACCTGAGGTCCGTTGCCGTGGGTTATGGCGAGGTTATAGCCATCTTTTATCAAGTGGACTATTCCCCCCAAACTTTCTCTGGTATTAGCAAACTGTCGGGCAACGGTATCCTCTTCACCTTTTTTGGTGATGGCGTTGCCCCCCAAAGCCACCACGGCTGTCTTTTTTCTGCGCATAAACTATGGAAAGCGTTAGCAAAATATGTCAACTTTAAAAAATCGCGCTACAACTTCTATTTTCTCTTCAAGAGATTTTCAAGTACTTCTTCTAAATCGGGCTTGCCTATCTCTTGCAATTCATATCGCACCCGGACCGAAGGTTTGTTGATCTTCAAAATTTTGGTCAAATCCACCGGGGTGGCGATCACCACCGAATCGCACGGAGTTAAATTTATAGTCCTCTCCAAATCATTTATCTGCTTTTTGCCATACCCTATTGCCGGGAGAAGCGCCCCGATTTCAGGATAAGACTCAAAAGTCTTTTTGATCTCACCCTTTACCCAAGGTCTGGGATCGATTATGTCCTTTGCTCCAAATTTCTGTGCGGCGATTACTCCTGCTCCATACCTCATCCCTCCATGAGTCAAAGTCGGTCCATCCTCCACCACCAAAACATTTTTCCCGCGAATTAGTTGGGGCTTGTCGATATATATAGGAGAAGCGGCTTCTATCAAAACCGCTTTGGGATTTGTCCTTTTTACGTTGCTTCTGACTCGCTCTATGTCCTCATAGTCAGCGGTATCGATTTTGTTTATCAGCACCACATCTGCTAACAATAGATTCGTTTCGCCTGGAAAATAAGAAAGCTCATCTCCAGGTCTATGTGGGTCCACTACGGTGATGTGTAAATCTGACACAAAGAAGGGAATGTCGTTGTTCCCTCCATCCCACACTATAATTTCGGCTTCCTTTTCCGCCTCTTTCAAGATCACTTCATAATCGACCCCGGCATAAACCACAGTCCCTTGCACTATATGAGGCTCGTATTCTTCCCTCTCCTCTATGGTGCAATGGTGTTTATCCAAATCTGAGATTGAGGCAAAACGTTGACAGATTTGCTTGGTCAAATCACCGTAGGGCATGGGGTGTCTGATCACTACCGGATTTATCTTCTTTTGTTTTAACAATTGACAAACTTTACGGGTGGTTTGGCTTTTACCGCTTCCGGTTCTTGCGGCGCAGACTGCAATTACAGGACGCTTGGACTTAAGCATGGTGCTGTTTTTCCCCAATAACCTGAAATCTGCACCCAGAGCGGTTACAAGTGCACTTCTTTCCATTACGTATTGATTTGAGACATCACTATAAGAGAAGACCACCTCATCGATTTTGGATTTCTTTATCAGCTTTTCCAAATCATCCTCAGATACAATAGGGATGCCTTGGGGATAAAGTTTGCCGGCCAGCCCAGCCGGATATTTTCGGTTCTCGATGTTCGGTATCTGGGTAGCAGTGAAGGCAACCACCTCATATTGAGGATTATCCCGGAACACTACATTGAAATTGTGAAAATCCCTTCCCGCCGCACCCATTATCAAGACTCTTTTCTTTTGCATAAACCTTCCTTACTTAAGATTAGTATGAACGCATTTATTTCTGGCGCGAAGCTATCCCTCTCTTCTTTCCTCTCCCCTGGGGGAGAGGATAAAGGTGAGGGGGGAAATCAACTCGAAGCGTCTTAACGACATCCTGATGATCTCATAACTTCCTCTTTAAATGTTGGCGGGCGCCCATCCTTTCGATGTTAGCTTAAGGCAACAGGGGCGCCCACCTTCATCTAAATAAAACGAAAATTTACTCTCAAAAATTAAGGTATTACTTCATCAATTTGCGCCTTCTGAAGTTTTCCGCTGAAATCGACGTAAATCGCTTTCCATTCGGAGAAGACGTCCAGAGCCGCAGTTCCCGCCTCCCGATGCCCGTTCCCGGTCTGATTGGTTCCACCGAAGGGGAGATGGACTTCTGCCCCGATGGTAGAGGCGTTCACATAGAATATCCCAGTATAAGCGTCCCTCATAGCCTGGAAGGCTCTGTTTACGTCCTGGGTATAAACCGAAGCGGACAATCCGTAAATGGTGCCATTGTTAATCTCTATTGCCTCCTCCAAGCTATCGCATGGAATAATGGCAACCACTGGACCAAAAATCTCCTCTTGGCCGATTTTCATCTTGGGATCCACTTCCCCAAAAATAGTGGGTTCATGGAAATATCCATATTTGTAATCTCCGGATGTTAACCGGTTGCCACCACAGAGAAGTTTTGCCTCTTCTTTGCCGATCTCCACGTACTGCATCACTGTATTTAGCTGATCTTCACTAATAGAGGGTCCCATATCCACGTTTGGATCCAAGCCATTCCCCACTTTCAAAGCCTTTGCTCTCGCCACAAACCTGTCGGTGAATTCCTTTATGACTTTTTTATGCACTATTACCCTGGAGGCGGCTGTGCATCTTTGTCCGGTGGTACCAAAACCTCCCCAGATTGCTCCTTCAACCGCCAAATCTATCTTGGCGTCATCCATCACCATGATGGCATTTTTGCCGCCCATCTCTAAATTGGTGTGTTTGAAGCTTGGGGCACAGGCCTCTGCTACATCCCTTCCTACCGCAGTTGAGCCGGTAAATGAAACCAGCTTAACGTCATCCGACTTCATCAAGGGAACTCCCACCGCCCCTCCTGATCCCGTGACAAAATTAACCACCCCTTTGGGAATTCCTGCTTCCTCACAGGCTTTTACCAGATTATAAGCGGAAAGGGGGGTATAAGATGCTGGTTTAAAAACCACAGTATTTCCGCAGACCAAAGCCGGCAGCAGTTTCCAGGAAGGAATAGCCATGGGAAAATTCCAGGGAGTGATCAGAACGCATACTCCCATGGGCATTCTTACCGACATCATGAATTTATTGGGAAGCTCAGAGGGGGTGGTCTGCCCAAATTGTCTTCTTCCTTCTCCCGCCATGTAATAGCTCATGTCGATGGCTTCTTGAACGTCACCTCTGGTCTCCTTCAAGACCTTTCCCATCTCCTGGGTCATCTGGCGAGCAAAGTCTTCTTTTCTTTTGACTAATATTTCAGCCATCTTGAAGAGTATCTCGCCTCTTTTCGGGGCAGGAACCAGTCTCCATTTCTTATATGCCTCCTTTGCGGAAGCTATTGCCCTTTTTACGTCTTCCTCATTGGAAGCTTGAAACACCCCCAACAGCTCACGGGTGTCAGCCGGATTTCGATTCTCAAAGGTCTTCCTTGTAACCGAATCGACCCATTCGCCATTTATGAAGTTCTTATAAACCTTGGCGTCTGCCATATTACCTCCTTAAATTTTTAAGTTTGTACTTTTGAATTCCACATCATTTTTTTGACAATTCAAATAATGATCATCCCTTCCGATTAAGAATCCCTATCTTAGGCACGGATAAGGGATTTATGAAAATCTAAATATATATCTCAATTCATCTACTGTCAACTCTTTTCGACAATTTTGCTTAAATTTATTTCTAAAAATCACCCACGACCTTTAATAGCAAAGATTCGTATCTAATTACAAATCAATAGCTTAACTTTTCATCCTACATAAACTTAGTGCATTTGGTAACAAACTTCAAGAGTGCTTAACTGGAGTGTCAAGCTTTAGCTTGACCAATAGAATGTGAAATAATGTGTCCTTTTTTGGGGTTCAATTAAAGGGGGATATTTCCCACCCTCCATTCCCAAGACATTCTTTTAGAGACCTAAAAAGATCTTGACAAAAGATTAGAAAAGGAATATATACCCAACGACTCATGAAAAAAAGATTAAACCGAAAATTCTATAATCGTTCAACTTTGAAAGTCGCCAAAGAGCTTTTGGGAAAATATCTGGTGATTGAAAAAGACGGGAATTATGTTTCTGGAAAGATCGTGGAGACCGAAGCGTATATCGGTCCGGATGATCCTGCCAGCCATGCTTATCGAGGACTCACTCCCCGAAACAAGGTCATGTTCGGCGATCCCGGATACGCCTATGTATACCTCACTTACGGGATGCACCATTGCCTGAATTTTGTCACCGAGAGAAAAGGATTTCCATCCGCAGTTTTGATTAGAGCTTTGGAGCCTGCCGATGGTATCGAAATAATGAAAAAGAGAAGGGAGACAGTTGAAAATCCCGCCCTTCGGTCTGCACTTCGTCCTGAGACTCAGTGTCGAAGGAAGCTCTCAGGGTCGAAGACCAAAGGCGGGGATGATTTAAAAAACCTGACCAATGGTCCCGCAAAGCTATGCCAAGCATTAGGAATTGATAGAACTTTGAATGGAGCAGATCTCTGCTCGGACATAATTTACGTTGAAGACCATGGGAACAAGCCAGCTAAAATTGTGTCGACTTCCCGAATAGGAATTAAAGAAGGAAAAGACAAAAAGTGGAGATTCTATATAGAAAGAAATAAATTTGTTTCCAGGAAATAAAACTAATACAAACGCAAGAAATAAGTTTACATACCCTTCACCCCTTCGCTTCGCTCAGGGCAGGCTCTAACCCTCTCCCACAAGGGGAGAGGGGACTTCATAAATTTCCCCCTCTCTTGATGGGAGGGGGAGGGTGATGATGTCAATTTATTTAATTCGTTTGCTATATTTAGTTTAACTAAGCATTTATATTCAGTAGCCACAGGATGAAGACGTCACGCTTTTTCTCTTAAAAGAATGCCCTTTTAAATCCCAAACTCATTTGAGGAATTTTTTGGACAAACCATGTTGACGACGAAGATGCAGATCCCTTCCGGGAAGGGAATGTTCCACCCTACACAACCTCTGGAATTTGCTCAAGCAGGTGTTCGAAAAAGAAATCTGCCGTCTTTTTAAAGGCTAAAATGACGTTTTCCGTCTTGGTGAGTCCATGTCCTTCGTCCTCGAAAACCATGTATTCAACTGGTACCCTCTTATTTCTAAGCGCATCCACCATTTGATCGCTTTCTCTTTTTACCACGCGTGGATCATTTGTCCCTTGAATGATAAGGATCGGGGTTTTGGCTTGATCAAGGTAAGTGAGGGGCGACCGCTTTAAGAGAAACTTTCGATCCTCTGGATCATTGATATCTCCTACCCATTCTTTCATCGTGGGTTTCCAAAACTCGGGCACACTTTCAAGCATGGTCACCAGATTTGAGGGACCACAGAAGTCTACCGCCGCACACCATAGATCAGGAAGGCGTGTGACCGCAGAGAGGACCGCAAACCCTCCAAAACTTCCCCCATAAATTCCGATTCGGTCTTTGTCTATCTCAGGATGAGCCTTAAGGAATTTTGCCGCCGCCTCGACATCCTTCAGCTCTCCCCCTCCCCAATCCCGATGAATTAAACGCATGTAGGCTTTTCCGTATCCGGTGGAACCACGAATATTTGGGGCAAGTATACAGATTCCCGCCTGAAGCAGATACTGATAGAAATGATAGTAAAAAGGCAGTTCTTGATATTCAGGACCACCGTGGATGGAAAGCACACACGGGAATGGTCCTTTCCCTTTTGGACGATAAAACCAGGCGGGAATTTTTCTATCAAAGCTTTGATATTCGATTAACTCAGGTGAGATCAAATCTTCGCTTTTCACCCCACTCGACATTGAGTCCGTAATCCGTTGAATCTCACCATGCTCTAAATCAAAAAGATAATAGTCGCCGGCGCGGATGGGTTGATTACGCTTGAAGGCTAAAAAACGGGAATCCGGGGTGAATTTGCACTCTACATGCAAAGCCTTTAGGTCTTCGCCAATCGAGCGTTTTTTGTCAGTATTAAGATCATGCAAAACGATAGTGTAAAACCCACCGCAGTTGACTGTATATGCCAGCCACCGTCCGTCATTAGAGGTTGCGGTTTGTTCGACATCCCAGTCTGGCGCAGCAAAAACCTGCTTTTCACCAGTTTTCACATTTATCTTAATTAAATGCAAAAATTCGCTCTCCTCATCTGTGAGGGCATAAAGAAATCGGCTATCCGGACTCCACACACCGAACTCAAATCTAACTTTTCCCACATGCGGGGTAAGCTCCCATCTTTTGCTAGTGGAAAGCTCTAAAAGATGGAGAGTATAATGGTCGTTAGAGAAAAACTCAAGAATGGGCAGGTATTGTCCATCTGGGGAGGGACGTCGAGCCTCAAATAATCTATCTTCTTGGGTGATTCGTTCAAGTTTACCTGAAGATACGTGAATTTGTCCTATGTCAAGAGCCTTAGGATTGCGATCGTCTGTGGTATAGTAGATGAATTTCCCATCCGGCGACCAGGCGGAAAGATAATAGCGCTTCTTTGGATTATTGGTAAGACAAAGAGGTCTTCCTCCTCCATCCAAGTCTATAACGTAAATCTGTTCAAGCTCGTTCCCTTTTTCATCCGCCCCAAACGCTATCTGATTTGAAACCGGTGACCATTTAACGCTCCGAATTGCCTGATCCTTGAAGAAGGTAAGCTGAACCGGAAAACCTCCCATAGTGGGTAGATGCCAGAGGTTTAACTGTCTATCCAGATCAGTCACTAAAGCCATCCTCTTTCCATCCGGGGAGAAATCATAACCCCACATGCGCCGCACACTTGCCAGTTGGTCGAAGGTATATTTCAATTTAGGAATCCTCTTTTCCTTTGCTTCTCTCATTTTTGCTCCTTTTATCTTTTGATGAAAGAATGACCTATTTAAGTTGTTTCTCTCTTGTGTTTCTTAATACATTTGCATAGATTTTTTCCATGGATTTTTGAAAAAGCGGAGAGGCCGGGATTCGAACCCGGGGTGCCTTACGGCACAACGGTTTTCGAGACCGCCCCGTTCAGCCACTCCGGCACCTCTCCGATTGTTTGCATGTTAATTTGTTTTTCTAAAAGGACACAACGGCTTTTCAGCCAGAGGCGGACCTGCCTCTGGCTGACAGCCACTCGGCCACCTCTCCGAAAAGCAGTGAATAGTGAATAGTCAAAAGGCAATAGTTAAAAACCCTTTTCCCATTTCTTCAGTAACCATCCGAAAAATCGGATAAACCCTCCTTCATATATTTCATCTCCTCAAGTTTCGGTTTGAATAAGAGAAAACAAAGCAAAGTGATTCCGATGAATATCACGAACCTTTCTTTCATCCCACCCAAAAGAAAATATATGAAACCATAAATAGCTGGAGACAAACTTAATGAAAATAGAATCAATCCTGATCTGAAGAAAATTTGCTCCACGGACATGTTTTCTTTTTTGACCTTTAGAATATTTCGAGAAAAAAGTATCTTCTTTTTGATTAAGTATATTGCCAAGATTTCTCCCGCACTTACCGCTAATAAGACCCAGAGCAATATATCTAATCCTTCAACCGGTTTTACACCGACCCCCTGGCTTCTCAAAAAAAGAGCCAAAGAGAATAAAATTGCAGGAATAAATACATCCAAAAGAAGTCCCAGATTCAAAAGCTTAGTATGAATCTGGTCTAAGTCTAAATTTTTACTTAAGTGTTCCATCTTTCGACAAGCTCAAGATTTTCAAACTTCTCTCTCGCCTTCGGATTCTTTTGTGCTCTGCCTGATTTTTTCAAAGAAAGACTCGAGGATTTGGCTGCACTCTTGTTCCAATATGTAGGGGATGACTTGCACCTGATGATTCAATCTGATGTCCTGGACTATATTGTATAAGGAGCCGCATGCGCCCGCCTTGGGGTCTTTGGCTCCAAAGACCAGTCGATCAAGCCGGGACAAAACGATAGCTCCCGCGCACATGGCGCAAGGCTCGATGGTAACGTAGAGAGAAGCTCCGGATAGCCTCCGTGAGTTAAGATAGCCGGAGGCGGCTCCGATGGCAATTATCTCCGCATGGGCGGTGGGATCGTTTAGCCTCTCCACTTGATTGTGACCTCTGCCAATGATCTTGTCCTCATATACCACCACCGCCCCGATGGGAACTTCTTTTTTATTCAATGCTAACCCAGCTTCAGCCAGAGCATGTCTCATCCATTTTTCGTCTTCGCTTTGCATCATCGCCGAACCGATTTTTCAACTTTAAAACTACTTGCCAAATTCAAACAAATTTTTAAACCAAATATAATAAAAACTGATTAAATTCAAAGTATTTTTACACGAACGTAAAACGCTTAGCAATAGAGCTAAAAGGAAGTCAAATTGGCGAAAGTCTTTATGGAGTGTCAAGCTTTAGCTTGACTTAAAAACCCATTGAATGTCAAGGAGCTTTTACTCGGTTCGCCTAAAGGCGAACACTCCAATTTTCCCTCTTCCGTTTAGCGAGTTCAGGATAGTGGGTGGTTCGACTTCGCTCAAAGTAAACTCGATGAGCACAGCACCAGCGAAATCTTTTGAAAAATTTTCGGAACATTTCTCCCAAAATGCCAGTATAAAAAATTGAGTTGGATCGATTTTGTGATTGTTCAGCTATATAGTGATGCTTGGGAAAAAACTTCTTTGGGATTGTAAAGAAAAATGCCAAGTTGGAAATGGGTCTTAATCTCATCTCTGATATTCCTCTTTTTTCTACTCTTAAGCCATTCCGATCTGTTCGGTCAAAAAACGGATGAGGATACTTTAAAAAGTATAACTGCCATCAGAATAAATGGAGGCGCAAAAATCGACGGAATATTGGATGAGGAGTTCTGGCAAAAGGCTCCGCGATCCGGAGATTTTATTCAGTATCAGCCGGATGAAGGTAACCCAGCTTCCGAATCCACGTTTGTTCGGGTGGCTTACGATGACGAAGCCTTGTATGTGGGGATGGAGATGTATGATTCTGAGCCAGACAAAATCATCAGCCGCTTGACTCGAAGAGACAGGGAGGTGCAGGCTGACCTTATCAACGTTATCATCGACAGTCATCACGATCATCAAACTGCACATGCATTCACCGTCTATGCCTCCGGAACTCAGAAGGACACCTATTACTATGGCGATAACAATGCTGATCTTAGCTGGGATGGCATCTGGGAATCAGCCACTCAGATAACCACCTCTGGCTGGACTACGGAGCTGAAGATACCATTTTTCTGTCTGCGCTTCGCCTGTAAGGAAAATCCAGTCTGGGGGATATACTTCAGCCGGCAGATAAGTCGTAAAAACGAGCTGGACCGATGGATTTATATACCGGAAAGCGCCAGCGGTTTTGTCTCCCTTTTCGGACACCTGAAGGGGCTTGGAACTATCAAATCTCCCAAGAGATTGGAGATTTTACCATACGTAGTCTCTTATGAACAGACCGAAGCCAAAAGCATTGGTAATCCAGATGGTCGAGATTTTTTGGGAAACTCAGGCTTTGATCTGAAATATGGGATCACCTCCAATCTTACGCTTAATGCTACGATCAATCCAGATTTTGGTCAGGTAGAACAAGATCAAACGATTTTGAACCTCTCCGTTTTTGAGACGGAGTATGATGAGAAACGTCCGTTTTTCATGGAGGGATTTGATATATTTGCCACATATCTCGACCTTTTTTATTCCCGAAGAATCGGAAGAGCGCCTTCTCAGGAACCTGCTGATGTTAACTATTACATAAATAGACCTACTTCCACCACTATCTTAGCCGCAGGTAAGCTCAGTGGAAAGATAAAAGGGGGAACCTCCATAGGAATACTGGAGGCGGTGACTCAAAGGGAGATAGCAGAGTTTGTGGACACAACAGGAGAGCGGAAAAAAGCAGTAATAGAGCCAGAAGCCAATTATTTCGTGGGTCGGATCAAGCAAGACATTCTTAAGAACTCCTCTGTAGGTATCATTGTAACAGCGGTTAATCAGAAAAGCTTCAATCCGGCATATACCGGTGGTTTGGATTGGACTCTTCGGTTCAAAAATGGCGATTACCAGAGTTCCGGGCATTTGGTAGGCTCGAAGACCGGACCGAAAAATGATGGTGGGGGTGCGTGGATCTATTTTGGAAAAGAAGGCGGGGAGCACATTAGAGGATCGATCCAGTCATATTACGTGGACCGAAAACTGGATTTGAATCGTATGGGCTTCTGGAAACGCTCGGATATGAAAGGAATCGAAGGATGGATGCAATACCGGACCACCAAGACGTGGTGGATAGTCAGGAAGACTTGGAACAACATTAATTTTTCCTTTGACGACAACTTATCTGACGTTGCCTTAACCCGTGGAGGAAATTTCAATGCAAACCTTGAGCTTACCAACTTCTGGGAGTTGGGTGGAGGGGTATGGACAGATTTTAAGGTTCAATATGACGATCGGGAGACCCGCGGAGGCCCGATGGTATCGATACCAATAGGACAGAGTTGGTGGTTCTGGATGAATACCGATAGCAGAAAATGGTGGCAGATAAATCCCAACATAGAGGGAGGAGACAGCAGGGACGGACATTACAACTATTATGGTCTCTGGCTTGAACTCCACCCCAAATCCAACATTGAATTCAGTGGTGGTCCCGGCTATATGCGTTCCGACGATGTCTCCCGATGGATAACTTATCTTACAGATGAAGATGGTAATAGGACTGACGACATTTTCGGTGAACAACACGTGAAGCGGTTTGATATGACTCTGAGAGGGACTTGGACTTTTACTAAAAACCTGAGCTTGCAGATTTATGCTCAACCTTTTATGGCCGCCGTAGATTATAAAAACTTCAAAAAACTCATTCCGCCGGACAGGTTCGAGTATGTGGATACTACTGTTTTTAAGGAAAGTGACTACCAGCCGGATTTCAACTGGGCCTCTTTTAATTCCAATGTAGTTTTACGGTGGGAGTATAGACCGGGAAGCACCTTGTTTCTGGTCTGGACTCAGTCCCGGGAAAATTACGATACCATGGGTGATTTCAAATTCAGACGCGACTGGGACAACCTTTTCGACACTATACCCGGCAACACTTTTTTAATTAAACTCAATTACTGGTGGAGTATATAAATGACTGAACGAGTCTCTCTTAAACTCTGTCTACTTACTTCCATTACTGAGGAAACGGGAGAAGAAGTTGAAAGCGAAGTTTTAATCTCTAACCCTAAGAATAATGGTATAGCCTGTCAAATTCAGAGTGGAGATAAGCAAAATCATGTGTTTGCTGTTTCGGTCGCGAAAAACGACAGCAAAGAAGGATAATTGATGGATGAGTGATACAAAAGCGTTAGAATACATTCCACTGATACGAAGCGATAAGGAAGGGGAGTTTCCAGAGAGGTAAGCACCATAAATTTCCCCCTCCCTTGATGGGAGGGAGAGGGTGAGTATCTCAATTCATTTAATGCGTGTGTTTTAATTCACGTCAAGAATAAAATAGCTACACCGATAACCGCTATTCCTGCTCCGAGGATACCTCGCCAGCTCGTTTTCTGTTTGAACAAAATCCATACTACGGGAATGATCATTACAGGCATCAGAGATATCAGGGTTGCGGCCACCCCGGCTTTTGTATAGGTTACTGCTACCATGGATAGCCAGACCCCGAGAAATGGTCCAGTCACTGCACCGCCGAATGTTTTAGTAATACCTTTTTTATCTTTGAACGAGTCCAATACATTTGACCACTTACCTGTGGTGAGGATAAATAT
>Ga0315289_10012656_pt1 | contig 11869 bp, 22 predicted proteins | sample YL17G11_40_MG_FD_203452 | JGI IMG/M metagenome (GOLD analysis project Ga0315289, IMG submission 203452) | Sediment microbial communities from Yellowstone Lake, YNP, Wyoming, USA - YL17G11_40 | ecosystem: Environmental > Aquatic > Freshwater > Lake > Sediment | place: USA: Wyoming | collected...
GAGAATAAAAAGAGGAGAAACAAAACGTGATAATCTCTGCCACTAATTTATCTGAACTGGCCCAGAGAATTACCGCTTGGTATATTGAGGTGCCTTGCGCGCCCGCTTGAGCCCGACTTTCTTCCTCTCTTTTGCCCGTGAGTCCCTGGTCAGCAGCCCGTGCTGGCGCAGTATAGGCTTAAGGCTCTCATCAACCACTACCAGGGCTCGGGCAATACCGTGAGAGATGGCACCAGCCTGCCCTGATATACCACCCCCCTCTGCCTTAATCACGGCACTATACTTGCCTAGGCTTTCAGTAACTAAAAGCGGCTCCAGTATTATTCGGCGGTGCTCAAGGTAAGGGAATCGCTCCTGATAGGGGGTGCCATTGACAATAATCTCACCAGTCCCCGGCATCAACTTTACCCGAGCTACTGACGTCTTACGCCTGCCTGTGCCATAAAAATAGGTTTGCTTCTCGGTTTGAACCACCTAATTCTCAGCCCCCTTTTAACTAGCCTTGGTCTGAGCTAGGTGAGGATGAGCCTCACCAACGTAGACCCTGAGCCGTTTCATCATGCCTGCCCTGAGACGATTTTTGGGCAACATCCCCTTGACTGCGTATTCAATTACCCGGGTAGGGTTAGTCTGTAATAGTTTCTCTAGACTGATACTCTTAAGTCCCCCGGGATATCCTGAATGTCTGTAGTATAACTTCTGCTTGGTCTTATTGCCAGTAACCTGAACCTTTTCGGCATTGGTAATGACAACAAAATCGCCGGTATCCAGATTGCGACTGAATATTGGCTTATGCTTGCCCATGAGAAAGCTAGCCGCCTGGGTGGCGAGTTTGCCCAGAATCTTGCCCGAGGCATCAATCACTTGCCACTGACGCTTAATCTCGGAGGCTTTAGTGCTATAGGTTTTCATTATTCCTCCCCAAGTGATTGGGGTAATTTATCCGGGTAAGACATAGCCCACAGGCGGGGGCAGTTGGTCCAGCCATCCCCGGCTTTTTCGCCTCAATTATACTGTTAAATTCATCAACGCTCATCTTGCCCAAGCTAACCCTGATTAGGGCGCCAACAGTATTACGAACCTGATGAGGCAGGAAGGAGTTAGCCACTATATTGAAGATAACCAATTCCCCACCCCTTTCTAAACTGGCTTTGAACACATGCCTCACCGTATTCCTTATCCCCGCCCCGTTGCCGCTAGCAAATGGGGAAAAGTCATGCTCGCCAATAAGAGCCTGAGCTGCCCGATTGGCAGCTTCAATATCCAGAGGGCTAGTAACAAAGTAAGAAAAGCCCTGTCTTGTTGGAGAACGGGTCGGGCTATTTACTATGTAGTAGCTATATTCCCGGCTAATGGCATCACGCCTAACATTAAATGAATCATCCACTCTATGCGCTGCCTTTACTGCAATATCCCTGGGTAGATAGTAGTTTAGCCCGTTGACGAATGTATCGGTTGGAAGGGGGGACCCAGTTCTGAAGCTGACTACCTGCCCCGTAGCATGAACTCCGGCGTCGGTTCGGCTTGCCGCAATCACCCTCAACCTCTCCCCGGTAAGCCTCTTTATGGCTTTCTCCACCTCCCTCTGAATGGAGGGTAAACCAGCCTGCCACTGGAAGCCATGGTAGTGTGTGCCATCATACTCTATAATCAATACAATCTTGGTCATCTTCACCACAACTCCGCTATCAGACCAACTCAATTTGACTCATAGGTGCCCCATCGCCTAATCTTGGTCTTAACTTGGTGATGCGAGTATATCCGCCATGGCGCTCAGCATACCTTGGAGCAAGCTCGGTAAATACCTTCTCCGTCACCTTCTCATCCAAAATAAATGAGAGTGCCTGGCGGCGGGAGTGGAGCCCTCCCTCCTTACCCAGGGTAATCATCCGCTCCGCCAGGCTGCGTATTTCCTTAGCCTTGGCTTCGGTGGTGGTAATCTTCTCATAGTTTAGCAGGTCGGTCACCAGGTTGCGATAAAGAGCCCAGCGGTGAGCCGAAGACCGCCCCAATTTTCTCCCAGCTACCTTGTGCCTCATGTCGCTTACTCCTCCGCCTGGCTCTCTACCTCACCGAGAGGAGTAAGAGATAACCCCAGTGCCGTTAGCCGCTCCCTTACCTCTTGCATAGACTTCTGCCCGAAATTATGCAACGAGAGTAGTTCCTCCTCTGCCTTGCTTATGAGTTCGCCCACTGTGCTGATGCCACTCCGCCTCAGGCAATTCATGGTACGCACCGACAGCTCTAGTTGTTCCACCGGCATATTATATTTTTCATCAGGGATAGAGGCGCGAACAAGCTGCTTTTCTGCCTCAATGCGGGAAACCTTGGCATAATCAATAAATGGAGATAGCTGCTCGGTCAGAATCTTGGCACCCTGGCTGATTGCTTCTACCGGTGATATTGTGCCATCGGTCCATACCTCTAGCTCCAGCCGCTCATGGCTTGTCTCCCGACTGATATGGGTTGGCTCAACGGTAAAATTAACCTTGCGTATTGGGGTAAAGATGGCATCTACCGGAATCACCCCTATGGGCAGGTTATCACTGGACTCAGCCTCCCGATAACCTTCACCCAATTCAACGTCAAACTCAACATAAAGCTTGGCTTCAGGCGAATCTAAGGTAGCTAGATAAAGCTCAGGGTTGGCAATTTCAAAGTCGGTTGACGGCTCAATATCAGCGGCACAAACTCGCCCCTCCCCCTCCACCTTCAGTATTAACTTACTCGGTTGGCCAGAAAGGGGTTTTAACCTCAGCGCCTTAACATTGAGTAGAAACTCGGTGACGTCTTCCTTTACCAACGGGATAGCGGAGAATTCATGTTGAATTCCCTCAATCTTAACCCGAGTCACTGCCGCCCCGGGAAGGTAGCCAAGGAGAACTCGCCGCAGGGCGTTGCCCAAAGTAATACCGAAGCCTTTTTCTAGCGGCTCAGCTCTGGAGCGCCCAAAGTTATCCTTACTTTCAACACACTCAATCTTAGCTACGGCTAGCTGGGACAAGGTGCCACCTCCTCAACTTATCGCGAGTAGTACTCAACTATACCCTGCCACTCAAATTTAGCCTCAATGTCATCAGGAGTGGGCAGAGATATAACCTGGCCAACACTCTTCTCTCTGTCCAAGCTCAACCAGCTTGGAATAACCTTACCCTCAATACCTTGAACCATTTGCTCATAATAACCGGTCTTGGTACTGGACTCCTTCCAACTAATGGTATCACCCTCCTTGACCAGATAGGAGGGAATATCTATTTTCTGCCCATTAACCAGAATATGCCCATGCTGTACGAGCTGACGGGCTTGCGACCGGGAGTCAGCAAAGCCCAAGCGATAGACTACATTGTCCAGCCGTCTCTCCAGCAGCACCAGTAGATTTTCCCCAGTAATGCCTGCCTGCCTCTCTGCCGCTCCAAAAAATCGCCGGAACTGTCTTTCCAGGATTCCATAGGCATAGCGGGCTTTCTGCTTCTCCCGAAGTTGCACTCCGCGGTCGGAAAGCCGCCGACGCCGGGCGGGCTGCTGTCCCGGCGGTTTCCCCCGCCGGTCCAGCGCACATTTAGGGGTGAAACACCTATTACCTTTGAGCATTAATTTATCGCCGCTACGCCGACATAATCGGCAAACCGCTGCTGTATACCTTGCCATCTGCCTACACCCGCCTCCTCTTACGCGGACGACAACCATTGTGTGGGATTGGGGTCACTTCTCTAATGCTGGTAATAGTCAGCCCTGAAGCCTGGAGGGAACGAATAGCCGCCTCCCGTCCACCGCCCGGTCCCTTGATATAAACCTCCACCTGACGTAAGCCATGCTCCATCCCTTTTCTGGCGGCATCGCGAGCTGCCAATTGAGCAGCATAGGGGGTGCCCTTGCGTGAACCCTTAAACCCGGCGGTACCCGAACTTCCCCAAGCAATAACATTGCCCTGAGGGTCGGTGAGGGTCACGATGATATTATTAAAACTAGCTTGGATATAGACCCTGCCGGCAGGGATAGCCTTGCGTTCCCGTCTCCTTGTCCTGGTTTTTTTCTTCTCTGGCACTTCGCCTCCTAAATTAGATTTTTAACCTATAGGCTTACTTACTTCTTAGCTGTGCCTCGCCTCTGCCCCCTACCGGCTACTGTTTTACGGGGACCACGCTTGGCACGGGCATTGGTTCTGGTTCTCTGCCCCCTGACCGGCAAACCATGCCGATGCCTGATGCCCCGATAGCTGCCAATCTCAATAAGGCGCTTGATGTTGAGGTCAACCTCCTTCCGTAGCTCACCCTCAATATTATACTCCCGGTCAATAATCTCTCGGATGCGATTAACCTCGTCCTCAGCTAGTTCGCTTACCTTAGTAGATGGGTTAACACTGGCTTGTTCTAGAATCCTCCGGCTCAAGCTAGGACCAATGCCATAGATATACTGTAGTGAAATTGCAATTTGCTTATTTTTGGGTATATCTACCCCAGCGATACGCGCCATCTACACCCTCCTTACTGGTTATCCCTGCCTCTGCTTATGTTTCGGGTTGGAACAGATGACCCTGACCACCCCACGCCGCTTTATCACCTTACACTTTTCACACCTAACCTTAACCGAAGCCCTTACTTTCATATATTAGCCCCCATATTACTTAAACCGATAGGTAATCCTGCCCCGGCTCAGGTCATAAGGGGAAAGCTCGACCAAAACCTTGTCACCGGGTAGGATTCTAATATAGTGTAATCTTATTTTGCCCGAAATGTGAGCCAGCACCTTACGCCCGTTAGCCAACTCAACACGAAACATGGCATTAGGTAACGGCTCGGTTACCTTCCCTTCAACCTCAATAGCCTCCTTCTTAGGCATAAACTCCTTCCCTTGCAGTAAGCACCTCGGCTTCGCCGTCAGTAATGGCGATGGTATGCTCAAAGTGGGCGGAAAGGCTCCCATCGGCGGTTAGCACCGTCCAGTGGTCATCACCAAGCCGGGTACGCCAGTCACCCACATTTACCATAGGCTCAAGGGCAAAGGTCATGCCTTTCTTTAGCACTGGTCCCATCCCCGGTAGCCCAAAGTTAGGTATCTGAGGCTCCTCATGCATCTCTCGCCCGATACCATGACCGGAATACTCACGCACCACTGAATAGCCCCTTGACTCGGCATAGCTTTGCATAGTAGCTGAAATATCCCCCAATCTTGACCCGGGGCGGGCAGCAGCGATGCCGGCTGCTAGTACCCCTTCGGTAGCCTTAAGCAGGTCTTGAGCCAGGGGGGAGATTTCCCCCACGCCTATAGTAACCGCGGCATCGCCCTGAAAACCCATAAATGACGCCCCCAGGTCAAGGGATACTATATCACCATCGCCTAAGACCTGCTCCCCGGGAATCCCGTGCACTACCTCATCATTTACTGACACGCAGAGGTTAGCCGGGAACCCCCGGTATCCCTTAAATGAAGGTTTAGCCCCCAACTTCTCCACCTCTCTTGCCGCAATAACGTCTAACTCTTTGGTTTTCATTCCCAGTCTCACCTGCCGACACAATATCTCCAAAACAGCAGCTACAATCCTACCCGCTTGACGCATTATAGCAATCTCCCGCTCCGATTTAATAATTATGCCCATCTACCTATGAATGCTCCCTTAACGCGGTGATTATTCTCCTTGCCACCTCAGCCACATCCCCCTCCCCCTCTGCTTCCAGTAGCTTACCTGCCCGGGCGTAATAATCAATTAGCCGGGTTGTCTCAGCAAAGTAGACCTTAAGCCGCTTTTTGACGCTTTCCACAATATCATCGGGGCGTTGATACAGCTCACCGCCGCACTTGTCACACTTACCCCAAACCTTGGGGGGAGAACTGGTGATATGGTATGGGGTTTGGCACTGGCGGCAAATCCAGCGTCCACTCAAGCGCTTCATTAGCTCCTTTTCAGAGACCTTAATATATATTACCTTATCCACAGCCCTACCCTGCTGGGCTAAGGCCTTATTTAGTGCCTCAGCCTGTTCCAGGTTCCGGGGAAAGCCGTCAAGGATTGCCCCCCGCCTGGAGTCCGGGGCTGACAAACGCTCCAAAACCATGGCTATTGTTATCTGGTTAGGGACTAGCCTCCCCCTTTCCATGTAAGACTTAGCCTTTATGCCTAATTTAGTTCCCTTTTCCAGCGCCTGGCGGAACAGGTCGCCGGAGGCGATATGAACTAAATTTAGCTCCCGAGCCACATTAGCTGCCTGTGTTCCCTTACCTGCCCCGGGAGCACCAACAAAGATAATATACACCTTTTTCCCTATTTGATGAAGCCCTCATAGCGGCGCATTACCAGTTGTGCTTCCATCTGTTTCATGGTATCCAGAACAACACCAACGACAATAAGCATGCCCATGCTGGATAGCTGTATCACCTGAACATTGGTAATCTCTTTGGCGAGGAAGGGCATTATCGCCACTAACGCCAGAAACAAGGCCCCTGCCCAGGTAATGTGTTTTATCACCCCGTCAAGATAGTCCTTGGTATGCGCTCCGGGACGGATTCCGGGGATAAACCCCCCCTGCCGCTGTAGGGTATTGGGCAAATCCTGCTGCTCAAAAATGACCATGGTATAAAAGAAGGCAAAGCCAACCGTCAGCAGAAAATAGAGTCCCCAGTAAAATAAGCCCGCAGGTAGTGGAGTATTAGGATTAAATAAGTCCATAATATGCCTAGCCAGGTTAGGTTCGGCTGTAGACGGGTTGGCAAAATAGCTGGCAACGACGCCGGGGAAGACAACTATTGACATGGCGAAGATGAGGGGTATCATCCCGGCGGTGTTTACCCGCAGCGGGATATGGGTTGAGCCTGACTGCCGGTACATGCGACCGCTGCGGAAGACGCTGCGAGAATACTGAACCGGGATGCGGCGGTGTGCCTCGGTAAAGACGACGATGAGAACAGTGGTGGCTAGGGCAATAAGAATATAAGCGACTGTACCCCCCCACTGCCCTTGTCCCGCAGACATGAAAACCTGGCCGGCTGTTTGCCAATAGCCAGCTACGATACCGCCAAAGATTATTATCGATATACCGTTACCAATACCGTACTCAGTAATGCGCTCACCAAGCCAGACTAGGAACATAGTGCCGGCGATTAAGGACACAACCATGGTTGCCATGGGCAGCGCCGCAGTAGGGTCAATTACATGCACCTGCTGGCCGTTTACAGACACCACCTCCCGCTGGAGGTAGATGAGCTGTCCATAGCCCTGGAGACCGGCTAAGGGGACAGTCAACCAGTGGGTAATACGGTTAATCTGGTTTCTGCCCGCCTCCCCTTCCTGAGAAAGGGCTTGCAGTTGGGGGATAACCGGCACCAGTAGCTGCATAACAATTGACGCCGTTATATAGGGGTAAACCCCCATCGCCGCAACGCTGAGCTGCCTCATGGCACCGCCGCTAAACATATCAAGCATGCCGAGCAAGGCGTTCTGCTCAAATAGCTGCTTCAAGGCGTCATGGTTTACCCCGGGAAGAGGCACATGAGCGACAAAGCGGAAGACTACCAGAATGCCAAAGGTAATAAGAATCCTCCGCCTTAAATCAGGCAGGCTGAAGGCGTCAATCATTGCCTGTAAAAGCCGTGGCCTAGCTTGCCTCGGTCTCATACCCAACCTCCTCCGCTTTTCCCCCGGCGGCCTCTATCTTGGCTTTAGCCGCAGCCGAGAACTTATTTGCCTTTATCACTAGGGGATGACCAATTTCACCATTCCCCAGAATCTTAATCGGGCGCAGTAGAGATTTCACTATCCCGGTAGCTAGTAGTTTCTCCGGTGTTACCTCGCTTCCTGGTTCAAAGATACCAAGCTGGTCAATGTTAACCGTGCTATATTCCGTCCTAAAGATATTGACAAAGCCCCGCTTTTGTGGCAGGCGCTTGATTAGGGGCATCTGCCCGCCTTCAAAGCCAGGGCGCATCTTATTGCCGGAGCGGGATTTTTGTCCTTTACAACCACGTCCGGAGTAGGTGCCGTGCCTGCTACCATCCCCCCGCCCCACCCTCTTCCTTTTCTTTTTAGAGCCAAGGGCTGGGGAGAGTTTTTCCAGCATCATCAGCCTTCTTCCTCCACCTTAATTAGGTGCCTCACCTTATTAATCATCCCCCGGATTGGGGGGGAGTCATCATGGATAACACTCTGGTTTAGCCGATTAAGTCCCAGAGCCTTTAGTGTTCTCTTCTGAGTCTTGGCATAGCCAATGCCACTTTTAACCCAGGTTATGCGCAGCTTAGCCACTGGCTACCCCCTCTTCAACCTTGGGGGGCTTGCGCCGGGCTAGCTCCTCTTTTGGCTCTTTAAGCCGGCTGAGGGCGAGCATCGTCGCCTTAGCTGTGTTAATCCGATTTGAACTACCCAGCGACTTGGTCAGAATATCCTTGATTCCGGCTGCCTCAGCCACGGCTCTAATGCTACCACCGGCAATAATACCGGTACCTGGTGCTGCCGGCTTTAACAGGACATTGGCGGCTCCAAATTTAACCCTTACTTCCTGGGGGATGGTAGTCCCGGCTAACGGAACCCTAATCAGGCTCTTTTTTGCGCTGGTAGAAGCCTTGCTAATCGCCTCGGGCACACTGTTAGCTTTACCCACACCGATGCCCACATGTCCGTTGCCGTCCCCGGTTACCATCAGGGCGCTGAAACTGAGGCGTTTGCCTCCTTTCACTACCTTGGTCACCCGATTGATATAAATCAGCTTGTCATTTAGTGTGAGTTCAGTGGGGTCTATCCTGCTTATTGGCGGTTTCACTTGCTCTAAAACTCCTCAAAGAGTCTTCGACCTAAAATTTCAATCCTGCCTGCCGAGCCGCCTCGGCGAGGGCTTTAACCCTACCGTGATATTTGTATCCACCACGGTCAAAAACCACCTGGCTTATCCCTTTACTTAATGCTCGCTTAGCCACCAGCGAACCAACCATCTCCGCCTCAGCCGTCTTTGCCTTGCCTTGAGCCTCGCCCTTAATCTCTGGCTCAAGGGTTGAGGCCGAGGCTAGGGTATGTCCTTTAGAATCATCAATAACCTGAGCGTAAATATGGTCCAAACTGCGAAACAGGCAAAGCCGCGGTCGAGATGCAGTGCCTATCACCTTAGCTCTGACCCGACTGTGTCTTCGGTTACGTGCTAGCCTTGGCTCAACCCTTGCCATTATTCCCTCTTACCTATAGCCTTACCTGCCTTGCCCGCCTTGAGACGGACTAGCTCCCCAAGATATCTAATCCCCTTGCCCTTATAAGCATCAGGGGGACGGATAGCCCGAATTTCGGCTGCCATCTCACCCACTACCTCCTTATCAATGCCTGATACCTTGATGCGGGTTGCCCCCTCTACATCCAGGGATACCCCGGGTAGTGGTGATACCTCCACCGACTGTGAAAAGCCAATACGAAGTACCAGCTTATCCCCGACCTTTTCTGCCCGATAGCCCACCCCCACTATCTCAAGGCTCTTGTCAAAGCCTTTAGTCACCCCCTCCACCATGTTAGCTAAGAGAGTTCGCGTTAGCCCATGTAGTGAGCGATGCACCTTACCATCACTGGGTCGTGATACTATCAGGTTACCATTCTCCAGGGTAATACCCATATCCGGGTTGAAGTGGCGACAAAGCTCCCCCCGAGGACCGGTTACTGTGACCAACCCCCGTTCAATGTTTACCGCCACGCCCTGTGGCACCGGTATCGGCATCCGCCCTATCCTAGACATATATCACCCCGAAACCTTTTACCATACATAGCATAGAAGTTCACCACCAGTCCCGCGGCGCCAGGCTTGCTGCCCGGTCATTACACCCTTAGCTGTGGAAAGGATAGCCACGCCCAGACCACCATGGACCCTGGGGATTTCCTTCCGCTCCACATATACCCTTAGCCCGGGCTTGCTAATCCGTTCCAGGCCGGAGATGATGGGCTGATTTTTATCATCGTATTTGAGGTGGAGCTTGATTACCCGGTGCGGCTTACCCCTGAGCACCTCGTAATCAGTGATGAACCCCTCCTCTTTGAGGATTTTTGTAATCGCCAGCTTCATCCTTGACGCTGGAACCGGCACAAAATCATGCCTGGCCATAACGGCGTTGCGTATTCTGGTTAGCATGTCAGCTATTGAGTCAGAGACGCTCATATCTACCTCACCAGCTTGCTTTCCTTACGCCGGGAATTTGCCCGGCGAGGGCTAACTTGCGAAAACAAATCCGGCACAAGCCAAACTTGCGAATATAGGCGCGAGGTCGACCACACAGGTAGCAACGATTATGATGCTGCACCTTGTATTTGGCCGTTTGCTGCGATTTTAAGATTTGCGACAATTTAGCCATTACTATCCTCGCTTAATCCCTGGTAAATGGCATGCCTAATAATTCCAGCAGTTGTCTGCCTTCCTCGTCGGTCTTAGCCGTAGTGATAATTGATACCTCCAGTCCACGCACCTTGTCTACCTTATCGTACTCTATCTCAGGGAAGATGGTTTGCTCCTTAATCCCCAGGGTATAACTGCCCTTGCCGTCAAAGGAGTTCCGGGAAACCCCGTGAAACTCACGCATCCGGGGCAGGGTAACATTTACCAGCTTATCAAAGAAGTGGTACATGCGCTCTCCCCGCAGGGTTACCTTCAATCCGATAGGCATCCCCGACCTCAATTTGAACGCGGCGATAGATTTCTTGGCCCGGGTGATAACCGGGTGTTGCCCCGAGATAGCAGCCAAATCCCTCTCCGCTGCTTCCAGAGCCTTGGCATTCTGGATTGCCTCGCCCAAGCCGATATTAAAAGCAATCTTTTCTAGACTCGGTACCTCCATTACATTCTTGTAGCCGAAAAGCTCCATCATTCGGGGAACAACCTCTTTTTTATATTTTTCCTTGAGAGGAGACATTTAGTCAATCACCTCACCACAGGAGCGACAAATCCGAACCTTTCTACCATCGGCCAGGAAGTGGGAGCCAACCCGAGCCGGGCGATTGCACTTATTACACAGCAGCATAACATTTGACACATGAATTGGCGCCTCACGCTCAATTATGCCTGCCTGCTTGACTGCCCCCTTCGCCCGACTATGCCTTTTGATAAAGTTGATGCCTTCCACCAGCACTCGTTCATCCTTGGGGTAAGCAAAGCGCACTTTACCCTTTTTCCCCTTGTCCTTACCGGCAATAACGAGCACAGTATCGTTCTTTCTGATCTTCATCCTTGGTCACACCACCTCAGGTGCCAGAGATATAATCTTGGTAAAATTCTTGTCTCTCAGCTCCCTGGCTACTGGTCCAAATATTCTTGTCCCTTTAGGGTTATTCTTATCGGTAAGAATTACCGCTGCATTCTCATCAAACCTGATATAAGAGCCGTCATTGCGCCGATGCTGCCGGGCACAGCGAATAATAACCGCCCTGACCACCTCCCCCTTCTTTACCACTCCCCTGGGGGTGGCCTTTTTCACCGATGCCACGATAACGTCACCGATTCGGGCATATTTCTTGCCGCTACCACCTAAAACGTTAATGCACATAAGCTCTTTGGCACCGGTATTATCGGCTGCTTTAAGTCTGGTATAGGGTTGAATCATGCTATTTCCTCAGGTGGAACCTCCACCACCTCTCCCCTGGTTATTATCTCAGCTACCCGCCATCGCTTATCTTTGGATCGGGGGCGGGTTTCTACAATTCTTACCTTGTCCCCCATCTTGCACTCGTTACCCTCATCATGAGCTTTATACTTGACCATCCTCTTGATGGTCTTCTTATATAGTGGGTGGCGCTTGGGGGTTTCCACCGCCACCACCACCGTCTTATTCATCTTGTCACTTACAACAAGACCAAGCCTAGTTTTGCGTTTTGTTTCCATAGATACTACCTTATCGCTAGTTCCCTTTCCCTTATTAT
>Ga0315289_10012659_pt1 | contig 11866 bp, 3 predicted proteins | sample YL17G11_40_MG_FD_203452 | JGI IMG/M metagenome (GOLD analysis project Ga0315289, IMG submission 203452) | Sediment microbial communities from Yellowstone Lake, YNP, Wyoming, USA - YL17G11_40 | ecosystem: Environmental > Aquatic > Freshwater > Lake > Sediment | place: USA: Wyoming | collected...
ACAGCAGTAAAAACCAAAAAAAGAGCGAAAGCAAACGCTCGAAAGAAAGGGGCACCAAGCGAGAGAAAGGGACGTCGCCCCACCATCTCGCCTCAGTCCCCGCCCGCCGGGCCGCGCTCGCCAGGGAGCGTCGCCGCCGCCCACGCGGCGGTCCCCGACACCAGGGCCCACGTCCCGATCGCCAAGGGAAGCGCCCCGCCCACCGCGGCGGTGCCCCCGGCGGCGCTGAAGAGCGGCCACAGGGCGAGAGCGTGCGCCGCGCCCCCGACGGCCAGCGCCGACGCCAGCAGGCGGGCTGGCGGGGCCCCGGCGGCGACGCCGCCGGACTCGTTGGCCTCCTTGACGGCGGCGAAGACCGCCGGGACCACGCCGACGAGCCCTCCCCCGAGGGCGCGCCACAGGGCCACCGCGGCGGGAGCCGGACCCGTCGCTAGAGCCGCGGCCCCCGCGGCGGCGCCGGAGGCGCCGGCGGCCGAGGCGCCGGCGCCGGCGCCGGCCGGGCCCGAGAGCGAGGCCGTGGGGCCGAGCACGGGCGCGAGCGTCGCCGCCGGGGCGACGATGCAGGCCGCCCCCCCGGCGAGCGCCGCCACGGCCAGCGTCATCAGCAGGGCGTTGGGCGGCGTGGCGGCCGGCGAAGAAACGGCGGCGCGGCGGCGCGCGGCGGCCTCGTCGAGCGCCGCCGCCGCCGGCGGCAGCGCCTCGGGCCAGAAGCGAGCCAGCGCGGCCGCGGTGGAGCCGAACGCCGCCACGGCGGCCACGAGCCCGGGCCCCGACATCGCCTCCGCCCCGACCAGCGCCGACACGGCGCCCGTGGCCGAGGCCGCGGCCAGGCCGAGGGAGAGGCGGCGAAAGGCTGGGCGCGCGGCGCTGCCATCGGCGGCGCCGTCGTGGAGCGCCCACAGCCCCGCGGCGCCGACGAGCTGCGCCGCGCCCAGGGAGCGCGCCAGCGGGACGAGGGCTGAGACGCCGCCGTCGGCCGGGAAGGTCGAGGCTGCGAAGCCCCAGGAGAGCGTGGCCTCCGGGGCGAGGAGCAGGGCCGCGGCGGTCGCGGCCCACGCGGCGGAGAGGACGCCGAACGCGGCGGTGGCCTGGTTGCGCTCCGACTGCTGCGGGCTCGACGCCGCTGGTCCTCCTCCGGGCTTGTTTTCCTTCTCGTCGTGGCGTCCTTCCGGGCCGGAGAAGGGGCCCGCGCCCACGGAGGAAGGGGAAGCGGCGAAGCCGCGGCGGCCAGAGGCCCGACCGTCGAAGAAGGGGGAGGAGGCGAAGAGGTGCTCGGAGGAGCGGCAGTCGTCGTAACTCGACGACGACGACGACGACGACGACGACGACGAGCGTGCGGCGGCGAGGAAGGTCGGCGTCGTCTTTGTCGCCTCGCGGAACCCGAACCCGAGCGGAGCCGCCGCCGCGCGAGCGGAGCGCGCTGTCAGGAGGCGCGCTGCTGCGAGGGACGTCGCCATGGCGGGCGTCGGAAAAGAACGAGGGGGGGGGCAAGAGAGAGGAGGGGCGAGAGCGAAGAAAAAAAAATGGCCGAGTGTGAGCGCTGACATCGGCGGGCTACGTCACCTCCTTTTTCAACCTCTCTTTCTTTTTTTCTAGTCTACATTGCTTTTCGCTTTCTTCTCAATTCCGCCCCCGGCTTACTTCCCCCGCAGTGCCCTCCTCTTCCTTGAATGTCCAGAGGGAGCGAAAGCGAGCAGCCGCGGAAGAAGGACGAGAGGTTGATGAAAATTCTTTCGAAGCCTTTCAGCAGCAGACGCAGTCGGCACCGCAGCAGTCGCCGCAGAGCTCGCTCCCGCTCCCGCTCCCCTCGCAGCAGCACCCGAAGCAGCCCGCGTCGAGCCCCGCCGCGCCTCCGTCGTCGCACAGGGACGCGAGCCAGGCGTACAGGAAGGCGGCTAAGTTTTTTTTTGTGAAGAAGAAGAGAGAAGGAAGTGAGGTCGAAGGTCGAGGTCGACGAGATCAATCGGTCGAGCGAAGTCCAATTCTCACCTCCGCAGAGCCCCCCGGCCTCTTCGGCGGCCTCGCGATCCGCCGAGCGGAGGACGGCGTCGGCGCTCGGGTCGCCAAGGCTCAGCGGCGGCTCCTCTGCTCGAGCTGGCGGAGGGACGACCGGGGGAGGCTTCATCTTTCGATTTTTTCTCGACCTCCCATCTTCAGGAGGGGGGGAGGAAGTGGGAAAAAGAGGCAGAAAAAAGAGCGAGAGCGAGAGAACACGAGCGAGAGAAAGGGAGAAGGAGAGAGGAAGAGGAGGAAGCAGTCAGCAAAAGCACGCTGAAGAAGCTGTGCGGGTTGAAGAAGAAGAAGAAAGAAAGAACTGACCCACTGCTGTGAGCTCGCCTCCTGTTTTGAATTTTGTTTCGCTCTTTCAACCAATCATATCGACCAGTTTCTCTTTGACGCGTGTGGTGAGTCATTTTTCGAGCCTGGTGCAAGTGGGGAAACGGTCCACGCCACTGGATCTCTCTCGTGCGCTGCGAAGAGAAGAGAGCGAAGAGACGGAGAGAGGAGCGGCGGAGAGAAGCAGCCATCGACCACGCCATCGATTGGGCGGCAAAAAAAAAGCAAGCGCCCCTCGACTGCTTCCCTTGGGCGCCGCCTCTCTCTCTGTGCTTTTTGCTCGCTCGCTGGATCATCCCTTCGCGTTCGCCCGTGGGGGTGGAAAGGGCCCACCTATCCCCATCTCTACCCTTGTTCTCACGTCCTACTACCGTCCCAATCCCATCAGCACCGGAATCCAAAACAGGAAGCGAACGGCGTAGAGAGCCCAGAGACCGAGCCCGGTGGGCTTTTTTTTTTTTTCTTCCCGATCTCGCAACCCTCCCTCTCTCCATCATCATCAGTTTTTTGAAGGGAGAAGAGAGCCAGAGCCCCTCTCTCCCTCCGCCCCGAAAAAGGAGGATGGGCCGCTCCGCGCCTTCCAGCTGCCGGCTGCTTTTGCCTCAACTGGTGGCAGGTAAGGGTTTTGGAGGCAGAGAAAGGCGGAGAGAGAGGGGGTGGGTGGGGGCCGATGCTTTTATTCTTCGCTCTTCGATGGGCCTCACGGCGACGACGCAGAGGGCCAAGGGCGAGAGAGCGCAGGCAGCGCGGAGGGAAGCAAGCTCGGCCCGCGCTGCTCTTTCCCCGTCGGTGGGGGAGGGGAAAAAACCTTGTTCTTATCCGTCGACCTTCTTCTTCTTCTCTTGCGTGGCGATCGGTCAAAATGCCAGCGTCCCGCGCCTGCCTGCGCTTCCGCGGTGGAGCGCCGGATTGGAGTCCGCAAGAGCAAAGCGAAAGAAAAACGTTGAGCTCACCCTTCTCTCCGTCTCCTTCTCCTCTCCGTCTCCTCCTTCCTCTGGGGGGAAACAACAACAAAAACTCTTCTCTCTCTCTCCGTAGGCCCCGAAGCCGTCGGCCGCAAGCTCTCCCTGGCCCCCAAGAGCGCCGCGCAGACCGACCAGGGCGAGAGCTGGCCCGTCGCGACCGTGGTCTCCTTCGACAGGGCCACGGGGAAGCACGCGCTCAGGTTCGCCTCCGGCCTCCCTGCCGAGGGCGGCGCCGGCGCCGTCGAGGTCCTCCTCTCGTCTTCGCGCTTCAAGTGGCTCTCGGCCCCCCCGGCCTCCTCGGCCCCCAACCCGACGCACTGCCCGCGCACCCACCCTGCGGGGGTTGACGCTGTCGGGCTGCGCATCCGGGTCTTTTGGCCAGGGATGGGGCGGTGGTACAGCGCCAAGGTCGTCTCGTTCGATTCGAGTAAAAAAGCTAGCCTTCAGAACGGCGGCGGCGGGACGCACCGCGTCGCGTACCCCGACGGGGACTCGCACGACCTGTGCCTGAGGCGCGAGGCCGTGGTGTTCAGCGGGGTCGCGCCGCCGAGGACGGCGTGGCCCGAGGGCGAAAAGGGCGACGCGGCGTTTGCGGCGGCGGGCGCGGCAGCCGCCGAGGCTGCTGCTTCTGCTGCCGCCGCCGCCGCCGCCACTGCTGCTGCTGCTACTGATGCTTCCGCTGCTGCCAATTCTCCTGCCAAGGTGGCACCGAAATCCGCTGCTGCCACGCAGGGGGCTGCGGCGGCGGCGGCGGCGTCGAAAAAGTGCTCTGCTGCCTCTGCTGCTGCTGCTGCTGCTGGGAACAGGGGCCGCTCGGCGGTTCCGGCCTCGGCCAAGGAGCCCCGAGAGCGCAGCGAGTCTCCTCGCATCATGACCTCGGCGAAAGCGACCGCTGCCGCTGCCGCTGCTGCCGCTGCCGCCGCTGCCGCGGCCGCTGCTGCTGCAACCACAGCGTCGGCCCCTCCGGCGAAGAAGAAGCAGAAGCTCTCGTCGAAGAAAGCGGCCGCGGCCGCGGCCGCGGCAGCAGCCCCCCCCTCGCGCGCTCGCTCCGCGTCCGTCTCGCGCTCGGCCGCGGCGACGCCCGCGGCGGCGCGCAGGGCCAACGGCGGCGGCAGGAGCAGCAACGGCAGGAAGGCCTCCGCCGCGGCCACCGCGAACTCCTCCGACGACGCCGCGACGGACGTCGACGAGGAGGGAGGAGCAGGAGCAGCAGGAGAAGAAACCGGGGCGAAAGACGCGCCTCCTCCCCCGTCGGCCGCGGCCTCTGCCGCGCCCTCGACCGCGACGGCCGCGACGACCTCGACGGCGACCGCGCTCGACAACGACGACGACATCGACGACGACGGCCTCTTCGGAGGAAAAGGAAACGACATCAGGTTCCTCGTCCCCTCTTGTCTCCCCGTCAAAGAAGAGATCGTCGCAGCAGCGGCAGCAGCCGCCGCGACGAAGAAGCCTCCCCGCCCGGCCTCGGCCGCCTCCGGCGGCGGGACCGCCCGCCGCGGCCCGGGCTCGGCCGCCGCGGGCGGCCCGGCCGCCGCCGCGCTCGGCGCGCGCGTCGGCGTCTGGTGCGACGCCGACGGCGCCTTCTACACGGGCTCGCTCCGCGCCTGCGACGCCTACCACAAGCGCGCCAAGGTGCGGTTCGACGGCGGCGCCGACGAGTGGCTGCCGCTGGGCAGGGAGCGGCTGGCCTGGCTCGCGCCGAGGGCGAGGTCTGCGCTGCTGTCAACCGGCGCCGTCGGCGGCGCCAAGGCCTCGGGAGGCACCGGCAAGAGCAGCACCGGCGACGGCACCGGCGACGGCAGGAGCAGCAGCGGCAACGACAACGACGCCGGGTCCTCTTCCCTCTCTCGCAGGGAGCAGCTCCGGTCCGCGATGGCGGCGCTGGGAGCGGCCCCCGCGGGCGACGCGCGGGCCGTCAGCAGTGCCGGCGGGGGCCCTCCTTCTCCGCTGACCAAGGGGAACAAGGTCGCCGCCGCCGCCTCGGCGGCCGCGGCCAAGGCCGCCGCCGCGGGCGCGAGCGACGGCGGCGCCGCCGCGGCCGCCGCGGCCGTCGCAGACGCCCTCTCGCTGCCGCCCCCGCCCCCGGCTCCCCCCGCCTCCGGGGGCGAGGCCCCGCGGCTGAGGGCCGGGGCGAGGGTCGGGGTGTGGTTTGACGCCGCCGGGGTGTTCAGCGCCGGGACCGTCATCGACGTCGACGACGACGAGGATGACGACGGGGGCGGCGGGGGCGGCGGGGGCGGCGGCGGCGGCGGCCTTCGCCGCGGCAGGGCCGCGGCGGTCGCTGCCGCCGCCGACGCCGTCGCCGAGGGCGCTGCGGGCCTCGCCGCCGCTGCCGCTGCCGCCGCGGCTTCCACCGCTGCTGCGGGGAGAGTCGACGCCAGCAGCCACGGCGGCGACGGCGCGGATGGCGCAGACGGCGAGGCGGCGGCTGCGGCGGCGCTGAAAAAGGCCAGGAGGGCGGCCGCCGCCGCCGCCGCCGCCGCCGCGGCCGCCGCCGCCGCCGCGGCCGCCGCCGCGGCCCCTCTGCCCCCTCTCCCCCCCCCGCCGCGCCCCTCGGCCTCCTCCCGCGTCGTTCGCATCCTCTATGACGACGGCGAGGACGAGTGGGTCGACCTGCGCTGCGAGGCGGTGCAGTCGCCGCCGCCGCCGCCGCCCAGGTGGTGGCCCGCGGCGGCCAAGGCCGCTGCCGCCGAGGCCGCCAAGGCCGCCGTCGCTGCCGCCGCGGTGGAGAGCGGCGACGACGGCGGCGACGACGGTGCAGAGGAAGGCGAAGAAGGCGAGGGCGCTGCTCCCTCCCGCCGCCGCCACCCCGGAGCCGTCGCCGCGGGCGCCCCCCTGCGCGGCGCGCCCCCGACGGCCGCCGCCGCCGTCGGCTGGCGCGTCGCCGTCTACTGGAGGCAGGACGCGACCTTCTATGGCGGCACCGTCGTCGCGTTCGACGCCTCTGCCGAAGCCCCTTCCTCCTCTCCCTCTCCTCCGAGCGGCTCTTCTTCCTCCTCCTCCCCCCCTTCTTCCTTCAGGCACCGCGTGCTCTACGACGACGGGTCCGTGGGAGGGGTCAGCCTGACCTCGGACGCGATCAAGTGGCTGCTGCCGCCGGGCGCGCGGGTCGGTGCGCCGCCGCAGCCAGCCAAGAGGTCGAGGTCGGGCGCGCGCAAGCGGCGCAAGGCCGACGAGGCCGCCGAGGCCCTGGCCCTGGCCTCCGCCGTCGAGGGGGCCACTGCCGACGCGGAAAAGAAGAAGAAGAAGAGGAGGAAGAGGAAGGAGAAGAAGAAAAAGGCGGGCAGCAAGAAGCGCAAGAAGGGCGAGGATGGCGACGACGAAAAGGCCTCCTCTTCGGGCTCTGACGACGACGACGACGACGACGGCGGCAGCGGCGGCGGCGACGGCGACGCCTCTTCCGCCTCCGAGGACGAGGAAGCCGACGCCGAAGCCGCAGCGGACGCCGCCGCCAGAGCCAGGACGACCACCTTTGTCACCGCCGCGGACGGCTCCGTCTCGCTGCTCGCCTCCTCCTGCGGCGGGCCCACGGGCACGGGCACCGCCGGCGGGCCGCGGCCCGTCATCGGCCTCCCCGCCCCCTCGACGACGCGCGGAGGGGAGACGGCGCCGGGACTGGTCGCCGGGGCCGCCCCGCCCGGGGTGTCCCTCCCCGCCGCCGCTGCCGCCGCCGCCGCTGCCGCTGCCGCTGCCGCTGCCTCTGCCGCCGCCGGCGCCGGCGCGGAGCGCTCTGACAACCCTTTCTTCGCCGCCGCCGCCTCTGCCGCCGCCGCCGCGGGCAAGAAGCGCACGCTCTTTTTGCGAAACGGAGGAGGCGAAAGCGCGCCTTCTCTCGGCGGGCGGCGGCAGCAGCAGCAGCAGCAGCAGCAGAGGCTGCAGCCTCTCCTGGGGGCGAAGAAGCTGACGCCGTCGGAGCGCAGGGCGGCCAAGCTGGCGAGGCGCGCCGCCGCCGCGGCGGAAGCAGCGGCCCGCTCCGCAAAGGCGCCGAGAGCCGAGGCGTCGCTCGCCGAGCGCCGCGCCGCAAAAAAGAGGGCTGCTGCTGCTGCCGCCGCTCAAGGACGAGGAGACGACGCCGCCGATGCCCGCTCGACGCCGGCGGGCATGCGCCTGCACGCGCCCCCGAAGCCCGGGGCCAAGAGGCTCTCGCTGCCTTTCCCTGCTCCCCCGTCGAGCGAGATCTCGGCGGCGACGACCAACGCTGCCGCCGCCGACGGCGGCGAGCAAGTCGACGACGCCCTTTCCCTCGCCCTGGCGCAGTCGCCGCCGCTCCCGCCTCGTGCCCAGCTCCGCTCCGTGCGCCCCGTGCGTGCCGCGGCGCTCGCGTCGCTGATCGGGAGGAAGCTGCTCGCGCAGGCGGTCGGCAAGAGGGGCAGCAGCGGCGGCGGCGCTGCTTCTTCTTCTTCCTCTCGCCGCGGCAAGAAGGCCGCCGCTGCCCCGGCCGACGGCGGCGGCGGCGGCGGCGGCAGGCTGATGGTCAGGCTCCTCTTCTCGGACCCCGCCCCGCCTCCCGCGTCCGTGGCCGCCCGCAAGGCCGCGGCCAGGGCTGCGGCGGAAGCGGAAGCGGCGGAGGCGGAGGCCGCCGCGGTCGCGGACGCGGAAGCGGCCCAGTTCGAGGCCGCCGCCGCCGCCGCCGCCGGCGTCTCGGGGCTGCTGTCCAACGTCGACGAGATGATGATCGACGGCATGCCGCACCCGTTCGCTTCCGTGATCGGCCACGACGACGACCTGCTCGACGTCGACTTCCTGCCCTCTGCTGCGACTGCTGCTGCTGCTGCTGCTGATGCTGCGGTCGCGGGAGCGAACGCTGCTGCCGCTGTTTCCGGCGCCGCCGCGGCAGCGGCCGCGCTCGCCGACGCGCCGCTCTTCGGCAGCCACGGCCATGGCAGCGGCAGCGGCGCCGGCGCCCTCCACGGCAGCGGCATCCACCCGGAGGATCGCACGCGCTCGCTGACGCCCTCGTTCGTCGTCGCGGCGCAGCACCACATGGGCCTCGGCGGCCTTGGGGGGGCCGCGGGGGCGTTCATGCCGTCGCCGCTCGGAGCCCCTGCCGCCGTCGCCGCTCCCGTCGACACCGCTGCCGCCGCTGCCGCCGCTGCCGCCGCCGCCGCTGCTGCTGCAGCAGCGGACGACGAGCCCTTCGCCACCTTTGGCGCGATGCCCTCCCCTCTGGGCCCGGCCCCGGTAGCCGACGCCGCTGATGCTGCTGCTGCTGCTGCGGCGGCGACGGGAGCTCCCGGAGCGGGAGCGCCGGGGCAGGAGCACCACCACCACCACCACCACCATCTCCACGATGACGGCGTCCTGCTCCCCTCGCTGCGCGCGCTCGCTGGAGGGGCGCTGCTCGCGGCTCCCGGCGGCAAGCTTGCGGCGTCGCCCCTCGGGTTGCCTGCCGTCGCGCTGCCTTCCGTCTTCTCCGTCGCTGCCCCGGCAGCGGAAGCGGCGACGACCGCGGTGACGGCGGCGAAGAGCGCTCTCCCTCCTCCTACGTCGCCGGGCTCGCTGCTGCTCCGCCCGCCGACGGCGCCGCCCGTCGCGCCGCTGCAGCCGTCGTCGGCGAGGTCGGCTTCTTCGGCGGCAGCTGCGGCCGCCAACAGCCTCGCCCCGGAGAACTGGACCTCGACGCGGTCTCCGCCGTGCGCCCCTCGCGGTGCCGCTGCTGCGCTGGTCATCCGCTCGACCGGGGAGGACGCGGCCGCCGCCGCGGCCTCTGCTGCTGCTGCTGCTCCCGCTGGAGCTTCCGCCGCGGCCGCGACCGACGCGATCCGAGTGGTGCAGTGAAGGAAAAAAAAACCGTATCCAATCGTTTTATTGTTATCTTTCCCGACCTTTCCTCCGCCCTTTCAGAAAACATCAGCACAGTATCAGCATGGAGAGAGAGTGAGAGATAGAGAAAGAGGGAGATCATGAATAGAAAAACACAAACACACACACACAAAGAAAGAGAGAGATCAAACCGTGTTATTAAAAAAAAAAAAAGCGCAGAAAAACAAATCTTATTTTCTTCGTTAAAAGTTTTTTGGGTTTTCTCCTCTGTGCTTTTACACACAGTCAGAGTCGAGGGCCGTTGCCGTCAGTTGCGCATGAAATCTATTTTGTTGCTAGGCTGTGGGGTGATACCAAGAATCCGGGTTTTTGGACCAGAGTCGAGGTTAAGTACTTCTCTTCAGAAAACAATCACATCGTTCTCGAATCAAATCACAGAAGCTGCAAGCTCACAAAAGCTAAAAAGGAAAAGGGGAAAAAAGTAGACAAAGAAGGCGGGGAAAAGTAAGGCGGAGGGGCTAAAAAAAAGAAACGGAGGTTCAGTGTTTCCACACATTGCCGTCGCGCGTCTCCTCCAGCGTCGACAGCAGTCTCGTCGCTCGCTTGACTGCGGCCGCTGCAGCAGCGGCGGTTTTTTGCTTGAGCGAGAAGGAAGCGGCGGCAGAGGCGGAAGCAGAGCCGGAGGCAGCGGAAGCAGGGCCCGAAGCCGTCGCCGCCGCCGTCGCCGCGGCCGTTGTCGCCGCCGCGGCCGTCGTCGTCCCTCCTGCGCCGGCGCCGGACGAACCAGCCGGAGGGAGCCGGAACTCAAAGTCGGCGCTCGCCCTGGGGGAGGGCCCCGCCAGCGGCGTCGGCGCCGGCGGCGGAACGGACACGACCTCCGCGGCAGCCAGGGCCAGGGCCAGGGAGGACGCGGCGCCGGGCGAGCCGCGGAGCAGTCTGACCCTGCGCCCAAAGTCGTCGGGGTCGATCCTGAACTCGAGCCGCGAGAGCAGCGGCGACGCCGCCGCCGCACCGAAGATCTCGGCCTCGCGCCGGGAGGTGGACTCGCCGCCTCCGCCCTGCTCCTTCTCGGGGGGCTCGAGGATGCGCACGGCGCAGGCCCCCGACGCCAGCTCGACGAGATCGGAGGTCCGCGGGGTGACGTCGTAGCACGGGTCGATCTCCCCGAGGCTCCCGTCGGGCTCGCTCTCGCCGCCGCCGCCCTCCTCGGCCGCGGCCTTGCGCCGCTTGCTCGCGACGGCGGCGCTCTCCGGGACCAGCCGCACCGCGGGCGGCAGCCCGACCACGGTGAAGTCGTCCATGGTGAGCCCGAAGCGGCACGCCAGGAAGCGCAGGGCCAGGGCGCGGGAGGCCCGCAGGGGCGTGATGTGGAGGCGGGCCGAGACGGTCGACGGCTTTTTGGCGAGCGCCGAAGGGGCGTTGCCGCCGCCGCCGGCGCTGCCGTCGGCGTCGCCGTCTCCGTCGCCTTCCGCCGAGATCGACTCGGGAACTGGCACGGCCTCCAGCGTCATGTGCGCCCTGTACCCGTTGGCGCGCATCCTCCTGCGGAGCCTGTCGACGATCGAGAGCGCGACCTCCTCGGTGGTGGCCCTGGGGGGCATCGACGCCGCCGCGGCGGCAGAGCTGCCGCCGCCGCCGGAGGAGGCCGCCGCCGCCGCGGCGGCGCGCGCCGCGGCCGCGACGGCCCGCGAGGTCTCGCGGTCGAGGTCGAGGAGGACGTGGTGAGGGTGCGTGCGCCCGGCCGGGCTCAGCTCGTCGAGCGTGCGCAGCAGTGCGGCCAGGGACTGGTCGTCGAGCTCCGCCGCCGCGGCCCCGGCAGCGGCGGCGGCGGCGGCGGCGTGGGCTCCGTCTCCGTTGTCTTCGTTGGGGTCGGCCCCTCCTCCGTCGCCGCCGAGGCCGCTCGCCGCGGCTCCTCCTCCTCCTCCTCCTCCTCCTCCGCCCCCGGCGAGCGCGCCCAGCAGGCTGGAGTCCCCGAGCGACAGCAGGGGGCTCGGCTTCAGCACCTTGACCACCAGCCTGGCCACGGACGCGCGGTCCCAGCCGGCCCCGATGTGCTCCTCCCACGCGTCGTCCGCGGCCCAGCGGCGCGTGGCCCCCGGGGGGCAGGTGTCGTTGGTCGGCGTCGCCGCCGCGGCGCCGTCTCTCGCCGACGAGGGGCGGCGCTGCTGCGCGTCGCCCTCGGCGTCCGAGGGCCCCGCGGTCCCGCAGTGCGAGTGCGAGTGCGCGTGCCAGACGTCGGCTCCCGCGTGGCACACGATCCAGTCGAGCGCGTCGAGCGGGGCGCCGTGCTCGGCGAGGAGGCGGGCAGAGTGGTCGAAGCCGAGCGTCGACGCGACGCCGAGGCCCGGCGGCGGCGGCGGCGGCGCGCGGAGGGGCTCCTCGCCGGCGTCGTCGCCGTCGCCGTCGCCGGCGTCGGCGTCGTCGAAGAAGGCGGCCCGGGCTTGCTCCCCGGCCTCGATCGCGGCGGAGAACGCGGCGACCGCCGCCGCGGCCGCCGCGGCGCCGTGCTCCCCGTCGAGGGGCACGACGACGAAGCGCGTGCGGCGGTAGCCCAGGGGCCCGGGGACGGGCACCGCGCACGAGGCACTGTTCCTGCGGCTCGACGTCCGTTCGCCGCCCGCCGCCGCCGAGGCAGCCGCAACGGCGAGAGCGAGCGCGTCTCCGACGTCGTCCGCGGCCGAAGCAGAGGCCAGCAGGCAGTCGTCGGCGGATGCGGCGGCCACGAAGGACGAAGACTTGTGGATCGCCGGGGCCGAGCGGAGTCTCTGCTGCTGCTGCTGTTCGGCGGCTCCGTTGGA
>Ga0315289_10012661_pt1 | contig 11866 bp, 8 predicted proteins | sample YL17G11_40_MG_FD_203452 | JGI IMG/M metagenome (GOLD analysis project Ga0315289, IMG submission 203452) | Sediment microbial communities from Yellowstone Lake, YNP, Wyoming, USA - YL17G11_40 | ecosystem: Environmental > Aquatic > Freshwater > Lake > Sediment | place: USA: Wyoming | collected...
TTTTCCGGCGCGCGGCCGCGTGACGAGAACCAAACTAATCTTCTCGCCGAGGCGAGAGGGAGAGCGTCGTGGCCCTTGGCCTCGCCCCCCGGCCCTCCTTGGCCCTTCCTTGCCCCTTGCCCCCCCCCCCCCCTTGCGCCGTCGGCGGCCGGTGATGAACCCAAACGTATTTGCTACTCTCGACGGCTCGCCCGGGTTAGCGCCCGGGTGCCGGTTGACGACGCACGTTATTCCACACCAAGATCGTTGAGGCCGACGCGGACGCGAGGGGGGCGGGCGGCGCGTTTTCGGGGCGCGGCTCGCGCGCGCACTCGAGCCTCGCGCGCGGAGACGCCCACCCCTCCCTCCCCCACCCCCAGCCTCCCCCTGGTGAATCGACCGTGTCCCTGTGTTTTGGGCGGGCGTTGGTGGCGGGCGTGTGTGACTGCCAGCATTCCAGTGGAGAGAAGGGTCCGCCGCCGCACCCCTTCACACACCCCGCGCCGCGGCGGAGCGCCCGCCGCCCCTCCCGCCCTCCCGGCCCACGGCCCACGCTCGCCGGCGCCCCCGCCGCCGCGCGCGTGGCCGCGATGGAGCCCGAGCCGCCGGCCCCGCCCGCCGACGCGGGGGGCGGTCCGCAGCCCGCGAGCGACCAGGTGCGCGGCGATGCAGCGCAAGGGGGGTGGCGGGCTGCGTGGGCGGCGCGCGGGGGCGTGGCATCGCCCGCGCCGCGCCGGTGCGCCGCGAGCCGGCCCCAGGCCCCGCCTCCGCCCCCCACGCGCGCGCCCAGGACCGTGCCTGGCCGCTGGCGTCGCGAGGGAGGCGCGGGTCGGCGCCCGACCGTTCGCCCGCGCGCGCCGGCCGCCGGTCGCCGGTCGACCGTCGGCAGTTCCTCCCGCCGCCGCCCGCCGCCCGCGCGCCGCCAGGAGGTGGCTGCTCTGAACGCGGTACCCCACCCATCGCCGCGTCGCCCACTCCCCCCCTCTCATCTCCTCAGGCCCCCCTTCCTCCTCCTGCCCCCGCCGCGTCCGCCCCTCCCTCGCCCGCCCCCCCCTCGTCCGCCGGCGCCCGCAGCGAGGACGAATCGTCAGACGCCGGCCGCGGCGCCGGCCGCGGGCGCGACGGGCGCGGCGCGCGCGGGCGCGGCGGCCGCGGCCGCGGACGCGGACGCAAGAGCCCCGTGCCGGTCGTGCCGCAGCCGATCGCGCCCGACGAAGAGCTCCTGGAAGCCCTCAAAGAGTATGTCGAATCCAAGCACGGCGACTGGGCGCCCGGCTGGCGCGTCGGCAAAAAGATGCGCGCGGGCGGCGGGTCGGCCGGCGCGTGGGACGTCTACTACTACAGCCCTTGCGGCAAACGCTTCCGGTCCAAGCAAGAGGTGACCAAGTGGATGGGCGTGGAAGGCGACCGCCGGCGCGCGTCGCGCGTCGACGCGGCGGCCGCGGCGGCTGCGTTTGCCGCCGCCGCCCCCCCCCTCCCGCTCCACCTGCCCAACGGCGTCACCCTGGAATCTCTGGGCGCACTCCACGCCCGCCCCGGCTTCTTCACGGGGGACGACTTGTGGCCCGTCGGCCTGCGCGCGGCGTGGGACGCGCCGACGCCCGGCGTCGGCCGCTTTGTGTCGGCCATCGAGGACGGCGGGGAGAGCGGTCCCGAGTTTGTGGTGACGTTTGTGCCGGCGCGGGACGAGGACGCGGGCGGGGCCGACGCCGCGAGCGGCGTCCCCCCTCCCCCCCCCCCTCCCGCCGAGCTCGCGCGCACGCGCGGCGACCCCGACGCCGCCTGGGACGTGGTCACCGACCTCCTCCTGGCCGCCCTGGACGCCGCGCTGGCCGCCCAAAAGGCCGGCGCGGCCGCGCCGTGCGCGTCGCCCGCGCCGGGGTCGGCGCGCGCGTCCCCCGCCCCTCCCGCCCCTCCCCCCCGCGGCGGCGCCCGCGTGGCCGCCATGTTGGCCCACCTGGACGCGCTCGGTCCCGACGTCTCGGCCCGGCTGGCCAAGGCGACGGCGGCGGCGGGCGGGTGGGGGACCGAACGGTTTGGGCTGGGCGACATCCGCGCGCTCAAACTGATCGAGGCCCTGCCCGCCGTCCCCCCCGCCTACCGCTACCTGGAGCAGCGGTCGGAGTGGGACGACCGCGCGGCGTCGCTGGGCATCGAGCGCCAGCGCGCGGCGCGCAAGGCCGAGCGCGCAGTGCGCCAGGCGGAAGCCAAGGCGCGCCGTCTGGAGGCCGCCGCCGCCAAAGCCGGCGCCAAGCGCGCGCGCGGCGCGGCGCGCGGCGCGGGGGCGCTATGGTCGGCGCGGTACGCGGTGCGCGACTTTGCGGGGTTGCCGCCCGCGCTCGCGGCCGCGCTCGCCGACGGCGCAAACCCGGTCGACGCCGCGGTCGGCCGCGTCGTCCTCGAGCTCGTCGACGGCGCCGACCGCGCGCTCGACACCTCGTCCGCCGCTCGCGCCCGCGCCTCGGGGGCTTCCCGCTCTGGCGCGCGCTCGCGCGCGGGCGCGCTCGGCGGCGCCACCCTCGCCCGCCACGCCGACCTCGTGGACGACGCCGACCTCCCCGGCGGCGACGATCTGGACGCGCTGCCGGCGCCGGTGCCGATCGGGGACGGCGCGCTGGCGCCGCCGCTGGCCGGGGGGGCGCTCGAGTTGTGGCAAGCAGGGGCCCGCTTTGCCGACGTCCTCGAGCTCCACCCGCCGCCCTCCCTGGCCGCCATCGGAGCTTCTCTCACGTCCGGCGCTGTCCACGGCGCGGCCCAGCGCGTCCAAGCCGCCCTCGTGCGCGCCATCGTGTCTGAAATTTTTGACGCCGGCCTCGACATGGCCGGCACCGCCTGCGCCGACGTGCGCAAGCGGGAGATGCTGGCAGCGTTCCCCGCCATCACGCCATTCACCTGGCCCGAGCTGGCGCGGCGCCTGCTGCTGCTGGCTGCCAACGCGCGGCTCGTCGCGGCGGGCGCCGCGTGCGGCGGCGGCGACGGAGTGCTCGGCGCCCACATCGGCGCGTCCCCCCTCGCGTCCGCGTCGGCCAACGCGGCGCTGCAGTATGTGGCAGCCGGGATGGGGGTGGTCGACCCCGCGCACGCGATCCCCGCGCTGCCGCTCGCGGCCGCGCCTCGCGCGGCCGCCGCACTGATCGCCCGCCAGCACGCGACGTCGCTCCGCGCGAGCCTGGACCGGGTGGCGACGGCCGCCGGCATCCCTTCAACGCCGGCTGCTGCTGCGGACGCCATCCTGCTGGCCTGCCGGCGCCTGGTGGTCGACGCGGTGTGGACCTCTGGCGCGCGCGACTGCGCGTTTGGCGGCCGCTCCGGCGGCTACGCCCTGCTCCACGACGGCTCCCTCGTCGCGGCCGCCATCAAGAATGGCGGCGTCGTCGACCTGGCCTCCGTCAGCGCCCGTGTCGAGGCGCGCGTGTACGACGCCGCGCTCGGCGGCGGCGTCGCGGCCGCCGTCGCCGACGTCGAGGCCGTCGTCGCCGCCTACCACGCGGCCGCCACTCGGCGCCACGGGTCGGTGTTTGTCGACCATTTGCGCGCGCTGCGTGTCGGGGACGTGTGCGTCGCGGTGGACCGGGTGGCCGACCGCGCAACGCGCGCGCTCGCCGAGGGCGGGCCGGCCGCCGTCCCCTGCGCTGCGCTCGCCGCGGGCACGCACGCAGGCGAAGGTGGGTCTCCGTCGACTACCCACCCGCCCGCCTGCCTAACCGCCTCCTGCGCCGACGCCTCGCGCGCTTTCGAACCTGTCGACGGCGGCTGCGTCGTCTGCTGGGACGTGTCCGACCCCGACCGCACCCTCGCCTGCGACGGGTGCGGCACGTGGCGGCACACCTACTGCGCCCTGCCGCCGCTGGATGACGTGCCGGACGGCGACTGGTTTTGCAGTGCATGCGTGAGCAAGGGGAAAAGAGGTGCCGGCGCCACCGCCCCCCCTCCTTCCTCCTCTTCCACTCTGGCCGTCTCTGCTGCGCGCGCCAGAGCCGAGCCTGACGAATTCGCTGACGCGGCCGCCGCCCTCGCCTCCGCCGAGTATGGCGACCTGCCTGCCGCGTCCCGCGTGCGCGCCGCGCGCGCGCTCGCCACCCTCTTCACCACCGGCGTCAACGTGCGCGAGGCGTTGGCCGACGACGACGCCCGCAAGAAGGCGGCCCGCAAAGCGGTGGCGGACGCCAAGAAGCGGGGCAAGCGAATGCGCGAGGGGAGTGTGGCGTCGGACGGCGGCGGCGGCTCGGTCCCGCCCGCCGACCTGCGCCGCTGGCCCCCGCGCCGCGACCCGATGGGCATGGACCGCGGCTGGCGCCGCTACTGGGCGCTGCCCGGGTCCGACGTCGACGCGCCGGCGCCGGGGTGCGGCGTCTTTGTCGAAGAGGCGCCCGCCGGCGGCGACGCGCCTGGCGCGCCGCCCCCGAACTGGCTCTGGCTCCCGCACCGGGGCGATGTGGAAGATTTGCTGGACGCGTGCGCGCCGCAGGGCGTGCGCGAGAGCGCACTGGCCAAGTCGGTCAAGGCGCTGCTCAAAGCAGGGGGTGGTGATGGGCGGCCCGCGCTCGGGGCGTCGTCCGACCCACCGCCCGTGGCGCGCGATTCCAAGGCGGAGGCTGCCGCCGCTGCCACCGCTGTGGCCGGCGCGCTGGCGGCCATCCCCGGCGATGCGCTGCGCGCGGGCGAGTGGGCACCCAAAATCCTGACCGCCGCCCTCGCCCTCGCCCGCACCCCCTCCCCTTCCCCCCCTGATCTCATGGCCGCCATGGTGGCCGCCGAGGCCGCGGTCGACCCCGCCCGCTTCAAGCCGTGGTGGCGCCTGTGGGCCGCGCCCGCGCCGCCGCCCGTGTCGGCGGCCTCGCTTGCGCCCGTGCGCCTGCGGGCGGCTGCGTTGGCGGTCGCGGTGCGGCCGGCGACCGTGCCGGAGCGCGGCACGGACGGGGTGGGGCCCGCGTCGGCCGACCCTGACGGCCTGCCGTTCAAAGGCAAGGGCGTGCAGGGGCTGTACGGCGTGGCGGCCGCGGGCGACGGCGGCGTGTCGTGGCGCCAGCCGGGGCGGCCGACCAAGGCCCAGCAAGCGGCGGCCGACCGCGAGGCCAAGGCGGCGGCGGCCGACGCCGCGGCGGCCGCCGCGGCCGCGGCCAAGACGGACGAGCAGCTGGCTAGAGAGCTCCAAGCCGCCGAAAACGCCGGCCGCCGCCGGGTGCGCCCGCGGGGCTACACGCCCGACCCGAGCCCGTCGCGCTCGGCCTCGGCCGGCGCGGGCGCCGACTCGGACTACAGCGGCGGCGGCGGCGGCGCGCCGCGGCGGGCGCGCAAGGCGAGCGCCAAGGCGATGGGAGATTGGTGATGGTCATGCAGGCCGCTATCTGGGTCATGGCGAGCAGGACGCGTACGGCTGGCGGGGCCGGTCGGCGGGTTGCCGCGGCTGCGGAGGCTCGAGGCGCCGCGCGGCGCGCGGGTCGAGCTGTGGTCGCCGACTTGGCCGCGCCGCTACGCGCCCGCGATGCAGAGCCTGAAGCGGCGCTGCTGGGAAACGTTCCGCTGCTGGCGGGTGACGAGGCGGGCGAGGATCCGGACGAGGCGTTGGGCGACGAGTCGGGCGAGGAACCGGGCGAGGAGCCGGCGTGAGCCGGCAAGATCGGCTGGAGAGTGCTTTGGGCGTTGGGCGCACCGCCGCGCGTGTTGCGGGCCGCCCTCCCGGCGGGCGCCCACACCAGCGGGGAGCGGGGCGGCGTCGACGCGCGGCGGTGCTTTCCGCCAACACTCGCGCCCTCCCCGGCCTCCCACCGCCTGCCGCCCGCTCCCCGACGCACGCGCCCCCGCCGGCCCGCCCGCCCCTCGCGCGCCGCGCCCGCGCCGCCCCCACCGCCCTCCTCGCCGGCTGATGCCCAAGCGGCCCACGTCCGCGCCCTCGATCCGCCTCTCCTACCCGCTCCTGCTGCTCTGCTACTTGGAGGTAGGGATCGTGTTGGAGATGCGGGGTGGGTGGGGCGTCGGACGGGCGCTGGTTGGCGCCGCGGCGGGCGCCCGACGTTGCGCGCGCGGCGCGGCGCCCACCTCCCGCCTTCTCCCTCATCCCCAGGTTCTGCTGTGGACCACAGCCGTACTCAGCTCGGCTTCGGCCGTCGCGGCCGCCCGTCCGGAGGACGTGGGCTACCTCGCGCGGGAGACGGTGAGCCTCTCCAAATGGGGGAGGGAGTGGGGGGTGCGGGGCCGCGCGGCGTCGCCGTGGGCGCGCCCGGTTGGGCGCGATCGCTCGCCCGACCGGGCGCGGGGAGGTGGGCGAGGCGGCGTGTGCGCGCGGGCCCGCCATCGGGCCGGCCCGCCGAATCGGCGCGCGCGCCGCGCCGCGCGGAGGGAGCGTTGCTTGACCCCCGGCGCGCCGCCACGCGGCCGCTGGACATTCTCTCCGCCCATCGGGCATGACGCTGGGCCGGCGGCCGCCGCGCTCGCCCGACTTCGCGCGCCGACACCCCCCCCTCCTGCCTCGCTCATCCCCAGGAGTCGCTCAAGCAGGCGACCGCCCCCCTGCAAGCCTCCCAGGCGCTGCCGGGAGCCATCGACCTGCGCGGCGGCCCCCCGCCCGCCCAGGAACACCGGTCCGCGCTCCGAGAGGTCGCGCGCGCCGCGCTCGCGCGCGCGCCGCCCCCGTCGCTCGCCCCCGTCGCGCGTCCCCTGCTGGCGCTCGCCTTCCTCTCCCTCGTCAAGGGCGTCCCCGCGCCCTACGCGGGCGTGCACGCGCCGAGCCCAGCGGAGGCGGCGTCGTTCTGAGAGCGTCCGGGTTCTCTTCGGCCCCGCGTCCCCCGCACTCGACACTCGCCCGGTCGGCACCCCCCCGCCGCCGGCCCTCTGCCTGCAGTAGTGGAGAGAGACACAGACTCTCTCACACCACACCACACCACCACCAACCACCATGCCGGCCATCACCCTGTCGCGCAAGACCGCGCTGACGCTCGCCCGCGCCGACGCTTTCCCGGCCCCGGCCACGTTTGACGTCGGTGGCGGCGAGCCCCTGACGTTTGCCCTGGCGCCTCCCCCCCCCGTCTTTCGCCGCCGCCGCGCGTCGCGGTTCGCCTCGGTCGCCGCCGCGCGCCCCACCCCCTCTCCTTCCTCCCCACCCGCCACCACGCGCGCAAAAATCGAGCTCAAGCCCGCGTCCGACGTGCTGGCGGGCGCGGTGGCGCGGGCGGCGAGCCAGGGGACGGTGCATCCTCTCGACACCCTGAAAGTGCGCCTCCAGACGGGCGCCGCGGGCGCGGCCACCGGGCCGGGGCCGTGGCGGCGGCTGGCGGGCCTGTACGCGGGCGTGGGCGGCGCGGCGTCCGGTGAGGGAGGGAGAGTAGAGGGAGGGAGGGAGGGAGACGCGCCACCGCGTACCGCTTGTCCGCGCCGACCACCCCCCACTCCTCCCTCCTCCAGGCGCCGGCATCTACATCGGCACCTACTTTGCCTTTTACGGCGCCGCCTGCAACTTGCTGGCCCGCCACACGGACATGCCCGCTGGCGCCGTCGCCTTCGTTGCCGGCGGCGCGGGCGCGCTCGGCGGCTCGGTCGTCAAGGTGCCGCTGGCCGTGTGCATCCGCTCCGTCCAAGCCGGCATCTACCCTTCGGCCCGCTCCGCCGCCGCCAGCATCGTCGCCGCCGCGGGCGTGCGCGGCCTCTTCACCGGGTACCTCCCCACCCTCCTGGAGGACGTCCCCGACATGGCGTTCAAGTTTGCGACGTACGAATCGTTGCGCGCCGCGCACACGGCGCTCACGGGGCGCCGCGCGGGCGTCGGGGAGGAGCTCGCGATGGGCGCCACGGCGGGCGCCGTCGCGGCGGCGGCCACGACGCCGCTCGACGTCGTCAAGACCAACATGATGTGCGCCGCGGCGGCGCGGCCGTCCATGCGGGCGGCGGCGCGGCAAGCGCTGGCGGCGGGCGGCCCTGCCGGCCTCTTCCGCGGCGTCGGCCCGCGCGCGCTGTCAAACGGCCTCAACTCGGCCATCTTCTTCGCCTTCTTCTCCGCCCTGCGCACCGGCCTGGCGGCGCGCAAGGCGGCGGCCGAGGTGGAGGCCCAGGCGAGGGCGCCGGCGCGTGCTGGGCGTGCGCGCCGCGCGGCGGCGTGAGCGAGGGAGCGTTGAGACGGTTGAGGACCCTCCCCTTTGGGCGCGCCAACAACAAGAGGTGCGAGTGTAACACGCGTGGACGTAGATGCGGGTTGAAAGGAAATCACACAGAGAGCGGGATGCCCCGCGTTTGCGGTCGCTCGACCCCGCCCTCCCTCCCTCTCCCTTTCACAACTCGTCGCGCGCCGCCACCCGAAAGTGTTCCCGCACCACTTTCTTCTGCTTGTCCGTTAGCTTGGCCGGAAAGTCGACGGAGAACGTGACGTCTAAATCTCCTTTTGTGTGCGGCGCGCCCGCGCGCGGCATCCCCTCGCTGACGAGCGTCACCGAGCTCCCCGGCCGAGTCACGCCCGCCGCGCCGAGCGGCACTTTGCGCCCGTCCAGGTGGGTGAACACGGTGTCGAACCCGACGAGGGCGTCGGCGAGCGGGATGGTGACGTTGAGGCGGAGGTCGTCGCCGTGGCGCGAGAAGCGCGGGTGCGCCGCCGGCGCGACGACAAACACCAGGTCGCCCGGGTCGCCGTCGACCTCGGGCTCGCCCTCGCCATAGAACCGGATCTCGGCGCCGGGCGGGGCGCCGGGGTCGAGCGTCACGGTGAGCGTCGTCGTCTCGCGCTCGAGCGACACCGCGTCGCACTCCTCACACTCTTGCTCGTGGTACTGCTGGTACATGCCCGGCCCGATCTGCCGCGTGCGCACGTGCGCCTTGCAATTGCACTGGCGCTTGCCGGGGGCGGGGCGGGGCACCAGTTTGTCGCGGGCGACGGAGAAGGTCGCGCCAGCGTACACGTCGGCGAGCGAGACCGCGAGCGGCACGCGCACGTCCGCGCCGCGGGGGGTGGGCGGCTCGCCCTGGTCGAAGCCGAAGCCACCGCCAAAGCCGCCGCCGAAGAGGCTGGGAGAAGGGGGTGGGTGGGTGGGCGGCGGGCCGTGCCGCGCGCGCGCTCCGCGTCGCCCCCCCGCCTGAGACGCACTGCGAAAAAATGTCGCCACCCCCCCCCCCCCCTTTCCCGCCCTGCGCCGCGTGCTGCTTGAGGCCGTCCTCCCCAAACCGGTCGTAGATGGTCCGCGTCTCGTCCGAGCCGAGGGCCTCGTACGCGGCGTTGATCTGCGCGAATTTGGCGGCCGCCGCCTCCTTCTCCTTGTCCGTCCCCGTCACCTTGTCCTAAGAGAGCGGGTGGGTGGGCGGGCGTGAGCGCGCGGCGAGGGCTGTTTGTCTTAATCGTCTCCCTCTCACCCCCCGTCTCCTCCCTCACCGGGTGATACTGCAGCGCCAGCTTGCGGTACGCGCGCTTGATTTGGGCGTAGCCCGCGCCACGCGGGACTTGCAGGACGTCGTAATACGATTTGCTGCAAGGAGAGGGGGAGGGAGGGAGGATGGTTGGCGGGCGGATTGGCGGGGTCCCGGCGCGGGCGCGATCTGGGTTCGCCCTCGGCGCCCCGATGGCCCCACTGCCACCCTGTCAATCAGGCCGCATCGCCCGGCCATCGCCGGCCGCCAGCCGCCGCCCGCCCGCCGCAACGCACCCCGCTGCGGCGACCATCACCACCGCCAGCGCGCACGCCAGCAGCTTGGCGATCGCAGCGCCGCGCATGGGGGCCAGGATTCTCGCGCTGGGGTGAGGCCGCCAGGCCCTGGGCTCTGGAGTGGGGGGCGTGGACGGAGCACCGCGCACTGTTCGCCGGGCGGCGCTCCTCCCACCGCCCCCCTCTCCACCACCATGGCGCCCTTCGTCCTGCCTGACAAGTGGAGCGAGGACATCATGGACGAGGCGGGCGCCAAGATGAGCAAGAGGTGAGACAAGGGGGGGGGAGGGGCGCCGCAATCGGGGGCGGCGCGCGCCGCGGCGGGTGCGGCGATCGCGGCCCGGGCGTGTGCGGCCGGGCGCGGGCGCCGGATCGCCCTCCTCCTCCCGCGGCGGTCGCGCGGATTGCCCGCGCCGACGCGCGCCCCGCCCTCCCTCCAGCGAATACAAGCGCCGCCTCAAGGCGGTCGAGCAGGCCAAGAAGAAGGAAGAAAAAGCGGTGAGAGATGGAGCGAGGGAGGGAGGGGCGGATGAGGCGACCGCCGCCGCCGACACGCCGCCGACCCCCTCTCCCCTCCCTCCCCAGGCCGCTGCCCCCCCCCGCCCCGCCCTCAAAGCCGCGGCCGTCACCGGGGACGACGACGAGGAGGACGCCGACCCCACCAAATTCTTTGAAGCGCGCACGCGGTACGTCGCAGCCGAGCGCGCAGCCGGCCGCAACCCGTACCCCCACAAATTCGCCGTCTCCCGCACCCTGGCCGAGTACGTGGCCGAGTACGGCCCGAGCATCGAGCCGGGGCACCAGCTGGAGGAGGCGCGGGAAGCCCTGGCCGGCCGCGTCGCGTCCAAGCGCGGCCAGGGCAAGCTCGCCTTTCTCGACCTCAAGTCGGACGGCGTGCGCGTGCAGATCATGGTGGACGCGCGCCACGTGTGCGGCGGCGACGCGGACGCGTTCGCCGCGGCGCTGGGCAAGGTCAAGCGCGGCGACATTGTCGGCGTGACCGGCTTCCCCGGCAAATCCAAGCGCGGCGAGTTGTCCCTGTTCGCCACGTCCATCGAACTCCTGACCCCCTGCCTGCGCGCCCCCCCCGTGCGCGCGCTCACCGCGCCCGAGACGCGGTACCGGCAGCGCTACCTCGACCTCCTCACGCGCGGCGCGGCGCTGGCCGCCTTCCGCACCCGGTCCGACATCGTGCGCTACGTGCGGCGCTACTTGGACGGGCGCGGCTTTCTGGAGGTCGAGACGCCGATGATGAACCCGGTCCCCGGCGGCGCGACCGCGCGCCCGTTCGAGACGTGGCACAACGACCTCGGCGTCAAGCTCTACATGCGCGTCGCGCCGGAACTGTACCTCAAGATGCTGGTCGTCGGCGGCGTCGACCGGGTGTACGAGATCGGGCGCCAGTTTCGGAACGAGTCGATCGACTTGACGCACAACCCGGAGTTCACGACGTGCGAGTTTTATCAGGCGTACGCGGATTACAACGACTTGATGGACATGACGGAAGAGCTCGTGTCCGGCATGGTCTTGCAGCTGACCGGGTCGCACGTGATTCAATACCACGCCGACGGGAAAGACGCGCCGCCCGTGACGATCGATTTCTCGCGCCCCTGGAAACGCATCTCCATGCTGCCGGGCCTGCAAGAGGCGCTGAAATGCGACGATTTGCCCACGGAGTTTGAATCGGAAGCTTCCCGCGCCAAACTGGACGCGCTCTGCGTCCAGCACTCGGTCGAGTGCGCGCCCCCGCGCTCGGCCGCGCGCCTGCTCGACAAACTGGTCGGCGAGTTTCTGGAATCCCAACTCGTCAACCCTGGCTTCATCTGCGACCACCCGCAGGTCATGTCGCCCCTCGCCAAGTGGCACAGGGACGCGCCGGGCCTCACGGAACGGTTTGAACTTTTCGTCAACTGCCGCGAGGTGTGTAACGCCTACACCGAGCTCAACGACCCGGCTCGGCAACGCGAATTATTCGAGGGGCAAGCCGCCGCGAAAGCTGGGGGCGATGACGAAGCCATGGCGGTCGACGACGCGTTTCTGACCGCGCTCGAGTACGGGCTGCCGCCGACGGGCGGCTGGGGCATGGGCATCGACCGGATGGCGATGCTGCTGGCCGACGTGAACAACATCAAGGAGGTGCTGTTGTTCCCCGCGATGCGGCCGGAGGGCGGGGGTGGGGGTGGGGGGGCGACGCCACGCGGGGTGGAGGACGGCGCGGCGGCGTGAGGGGGGGGGGGCGCGGGGAGCGGAAGTGCACACTAAGGAAC
>Ga0315289_10012663_pt1 | contig 11864 bp, 11 predicted proteins | sample YL17G11_40_MG_FD_203452 | JGI IMG/M metagenome (GOLD analysis project Ga0315289, IMG submission 203452) | Sediment microbial communities from Yellowstone Lake, YNP, Wyoming, USA - YL17G11_40 | ecosystem: Environmental > Aquatic > Freshwater > Lake > Sediment | place: USA: Wyoming | collected...
CAGGCAACAAATGTCGGCATCGGAATCGGGGTCGCTATCGCTATCGAAGTTGTTGGTCTGCAAAAGCCGATTGCGACCACGATTGCGATCCCGATGCCGATTCCGACGCTTTTTCATGCGCTTGGGTTCGCGAATCGCGCATGAGATACTGTTCCGAAAATAGAGACAACAGGCAACAAATGTCGGCATCGGAATCGGGGTCGCTATCGCTATCGAAGTTGTTGGTCTGCAAAAGCCGATTGCGACCACGATTGCGATCCCGATGCCGATTCCGACGCTTTTTCATGCGCTTGGGTGCGCGAATCGCGCATTAGATACTGTCACCGAATTTCAAAGTTCGTCGGACGAGTCTCCGCCTCCCAGCGCATCTTCGCTCCCGGCTTTGCCTGATGCAACTTCCTGCGCGGCTTCTTCTGCGATCTGGTCGAAATCCTCTCCGGCATCCTCTCCCATTTCCTTGCCCATCTTTTTCATCCAGCGGGCGACGCTCGCGGGATCATTCTCATCGAGCCCGGCGAGGCTGGCCGGATCCGCCAGGGATTCCAACCGCCGTTCCTCGGACTTCGGCGATGAAAAACGCGAGAAGAGCTGCTCGAGGTCGGTGCTCTTGCAAAACTTGCAGACGGGCTGGAAAGATGCAGGTGACAGCACCAGGAAACTCATTCTGCGTTTACACTTGAGGCAAGAGTATTCGTAGATAGGCATATTGTTGCAGGTCAGTCTGATCTACAGTTCCGTATAGTGACCAAAGTCAGACAGAAGGAGTATAGCGCGCAGAAGTTACCAGTGACAAGTTCCAGCAGCGCTCCTATCAGCCTCTGCGGTGAGACCTCTTGTATGTGCCGCTCTTACCGCCGGTTTTCGCCAGCAGCCGGATCTTCTCAATTGTCGCGCCCTTTTCTACGGCCTTGACCATATCATAGAGCGTGAGCGCGGCGACGCATGCCGCGGTGAGCGCTTCCATCTCGACGCCGGTCTGGCCCGTGCAGGAAACGGTCGCCTCAAACCGTACACCCGCCTTATGAGCGGCCGCTTGCACATCCACATGAGTCAGAGGCAAAGGATGGCACAGCGGCACCAGCTCGGGGGTCCGCTTCGCAGCCATAATTCCGGCGAGGCGAGCCGTACCGAGCGCGTCCCCCTTCGGCAGGCGGCCGTCCACGATGAGCCTCATGGTTTTGGCAGACAGCTTCACATAGGACTCTGCAACCGCACGACGCTGGGTTGCCGCCTTTTCCGAAACATCGACCATGCTCGCGTACCCTTCGGAGTCAATATGAGAAAGCCGTTTCTCGTGCACCTGTCGACTCGGTCCATAACCATGAAACACACGAAAAGAACCAGGTGTGGTTCATGGTCACTGCTTTATTTTTGTTCTTTCTCTTTTTCGGCGACTGTTTCGGCGAACTTCTTCATGCCCTCGGCAAACTTCTTCAGCCGCTCCTCCACACGATGATTGATGCTGCCTTCCGGATAGGAACCGTCCGCCTTCACGCCCGCCGGCATCCCGGTCAGGATCTCGATGCCTTCGTCGATCGACCGCACGGCATAAATGTGGAAGGCGCCCTGCCGGACGGCGTCCACCACATCCGGGCGCAGCATGAGATTCCTCACGTTCTGGGCGGGGATCATAACCCCCTGGTCTCCTGTCAACCCTTTCGCCTTGCAGACGTCGAAGAACCCCTCGATCTTCTGGTTCACCCCTCCAATCGGCTGGATCATGCCATGCTGATTGACGGAGCCCGTCACCGCAATTCCCTGCTTGAGCGGAACTCTCGACAGGCTCGAAAGCAGCGCATAGACCTCCGTTGATGAGGCGCTGTCGCCCTCGACGCCTTCGTAAGACTGCTCGAAACAGATGCTGGCCGAAAGCGAAAGCGGGCGCTCCTGCGCGTAGCAGGCGCCGAGATATCCACTGAGGATCAGCACAGCCTTCTCATAGATCTTCCCGCTCATCTTCGATTCGCGCTCGATATCGAGGACGCCGCTCTTGCCCATGAACGTCTTCGCCGTAATGCGCGAAGGCTTGCCGAAGCGAATGTCGCCGAGGTCGACGACCGCAAGTCCATTGACCTGCCCCACCGCTTCCCCGGTCACGTCCACCATGATGGTTCCCTCGGTGATGAACTGCCGGATGCGTTCCTCAACGAGGTTGGAGCGGAGGTACTTCTCCTCGACGGCGTGACGCACATATTCGGCTGAGACGCTCGTCTTGCCTTCCCGGGCCGCCCAGTAGCTGGCCTCGCGCACAATGTCGGCAACGTCGCTGAAGCGTGAAGAGAGCTTTTCCTGATCGTCCACGAGGCGCGCTCCGTACTCGGCGACCTCGGCAACGCCGGAGGGATCGAAGTGCAGCAGTTTCTCGTGGTGGCAACGGTTGCTGATAAAGGAGGCGTAGCTCTCCAACGACTTCGCGCTCCGGTCCATCTGGGAATCGAAGTCGGCCTTTACCTTGAATATCTTCCGAAAATCCTCATCCTGCTCATACAGAAGGTGGTAGATCCACTGGTTCCCGATCATGATGACCTTGACGTTGGTCGGGATAGGGCCCGGGCGCATGCCCGCGACGGGCACCAGCCCGTACTGCACACTCAGGTCCTCAATCCGGACCTCTTTGTTTTTCACTGTGCGCTTGAGAGTTTCCCACACGCCGAAGTTCAACAGGATGTCGTGGGCATTGACGACGAGAAATCCCCCGTTCGCCTTCATGTAAGCGCCTGCCTGGATCATCGTGAAGTCCGTCTGCAGCGTGCCCAGCTGCGTCCACCGGTCGATGCGACCGAACATGTTGTAGAAGGTGGGATTGGTCTCGATCACCACGGGCGCCCCCTGAACGTCGGTGTTGTCCACGACGACGTTCACTCTGTACTTGAGGAAGGGGTCGGCGGGAGGCTCAAAGCTCAGCTTGGTTGGGGTTGATGATTCCTGCTTCTGACTGTCCTCCGTGAAATCATCGAGATGCGACAGGATGCAGTCTTGAACGTCCTCGAGATAGGAAACGACTTTGGGCAAGTTAGCATGTTGCTCTTTGATGCTTTCGATTTTCATGCCGACGACGTACATGCCGACGCCCCGATTCAGCTCGTTGACACGGTCGCGGCTTATCTTGTTAATGTCGCGCACCTGGCGCAGGAAGCCGTTGATTTCCTGCTGCAACGCCTCGCGCCGAGTCTCGACGTCCTTCTTGGTCGCCTCGTCGAGCGCTTCAAACTGCTCAGGTCCGACCGGGTTGCCATTGATGATGGGGATGAGAGAAACCCCCATCTTGGAAATTTCAAGCGAGAACCCCTGGCCGCGTGCTCTCTCCGCAAGCTGAGCGAACAAGGACTGCTGAAGATTCTGGTTCTCATGAATCAGGGCGTGCATGCTCTGTTCGTACTCTTTGCTCTCGAAGGCCTTTGGGATCTCAGCCTTCAAATGACGCACGAGTTCGTCCATCTCAGCCTTGAGCAGTTTCGCTCTGCCGGCGGGCAAATCCAGGACGGTTGGCGCGCTCGGTTCGCGAAAATTGTAGACGAAGCACCAGTCGTCGGAGGTAGGAAGAGTGGACGCAATGTCGTCCAGGAACTGCTTGATGACCGTCGTCTTGCCGGTGCCGGTCAGACCGCTCACATAGATGTTGTAGCCCGGGGAGCCAATGCCCAGCCCGAAGTGGATGGCCCGGATGGGTCGCTCCTGCTCGACGAGTCCTTTGAGGGGAGGGATATCGGCTGTAGTGTGAAAAGGGAAAACAGAGCTGTCGCAGTGCCAGCGCAGTTGTTCCGGGGATAATTCGCATCGTTGCAGGTTCATCTCGCTCCTCGCTATCGTTTATAACCGATCTTGCGCAGAAACTCCTTGCGGTTCCTGACATCCGTTTCCGTCTCCACTCCCCTGGGCGCGGCGCCGTCGACGACTCCCAGGATGCCTCGGCCCTGCCCCGTCTCGGCGAGGATTGCCTGAAGCGGATTCGCAGTCGCACAATGAATACCACAAACCTCGGGGCATGACTTCACTGCATTCAAGACATTTATTGGGAAGGCGTCTTTCAGAAGGATCACAAAGGCATGCCCTGCTCCCAACAACATAGCGTTTTCCGCAGCAACGTTCTTGAGGGCCTCGTCATTGCCCTCGACCCGAATCAAACATGGGCCTGAGGCTTCGCAGAAGGCAACCCCGAACTTAGCGTGCCCGCAGCATGTGGTTATAATCTCATAGAGATCTTCGGCCGTCTTGATGAAGTGTGTTTGGCCCAGGATAAGGTTGCAGCCGTCCGGGATCGACAGTTGGACAATCTTCAGTTCCATGGTGTTCACCTCAATGACTCGGTTCATTGATACCGATTGATGTCATGAGTGTCAAGACGTCAAAGGTAGCTGCGGCACTTGGCTCGCAACTACAACAAATTGCTGTTATCATTCCCCGCTGATGCGGGATCTTCCGGGCAACGCCCATGATGAGTCGCAAGCGAAAAAGAAACCGGCAGGATTTTAGCACGCATGTTTGGCGGCAGAAAACCTCAATCGACGGAGAGTGATTGATATGTGCGGCATCGTTGGCTACATAGGTCCCAAGCCTCCTGTACCCATCCTGCTGCAAGGGCTGCGCAAGCTCGAGTACCGGGGCTATGACTCAGCCGGGCTCGCGGTTGTTTCCGGCAAAGAAGTCCAGATCCGCCGGTCAACGGGCAAACTCATCAACCTGATCCAATCCCTTAATGGCACGCCCTTGCAGGGAGAATACGGCATCGGCCACACGCGCTGGGCCACCCACGGACGGCCCACTGAGGAAAACGCCCATCCCCATCGGGACTGCTCGGGTAAGATCGTGGTGGTCCACAACGGCATCATCGAAAACTACCTCGACCTGAAGGCCCGCCTGCAGGAGTCGGGTCACCGTTTCGTCACCGAGACCGACACGGAAGTCATTGCGCATCTGATCGAATCGCTGAGGGCCGAGCATCCGCTGCCGGAGGCGGTGCGCAAGGCGGCGTTGGAGTTGCGCGGCAGTTTCGCCATCTGCGTGCTCTCGGCTGACACCCCCAAGACAATCGTAGCGGCGCGCAACGGTCCGCCGCTGGCGATCGGCTTCGGCGATGGGGAGCACCTGGTGGCCTCCGACGTACCGGCACTGCTCGATCACACCCAGACAGTGTATTTCCTGCACGACGGGGAAATGGCGACCTTGAAACCCGAGGGCGTACGGATTGAGAACTTCATGGGCGAGACGGTTCCCTTCACTCCGCTTCGGATTACCTGGACGCCGGCAATGGCCGAAAAAGGCGGATACCGGCACTTCATGCTCAAGGAGATTCACGAGCAGCCGCGCGCGATCCAGGATACGATCGTCGGCCGGGTTTCGTTCGACTCCGGACGCGTATTTCTGGACGAGGCCAACCTGTCGGAGGACGTTCTCGCGGATATCGACCGCATCCACATCGTGGCATGCGGCACGTCATGGCACGCCGCGCTGGTCGGCAAGTATCTTCTGGAGGAGATGGCCCGCATTCCCGTGGAAGTCGACTACGGCTCGGAATTCCGTTATCGGGATCCGATCCTTGATCGCCGCTCGCTGGTGGTGGCAATCAGCCAGTCGGGCGAAACCGCCGATACGCTCGCAGCCGTGCGGGAAGCCAAAACCAAGGGGGCCCGGGTGCTGGCAGTTTGCAACGTAGTTGGAAGCATGCTGTCCAGGGAAAGCGACGGCACCTTGTACACGCGCAGCGGTCCTGAGATCGGCGTCGCCTCCACAAAGGCGTTCACCACGCAAATAGTGGTGCTTTTCCTACTGGCGCTGCACCTTGCCCAGCTGCGCAAGAGGGTGACACCCGAAGAGACGTCGGCACTTCTGGCAGAGCTCACGCGCGTGCCTCACTGCGTCGAGCAGCTTCTGGCACGCAACGCTTTGTACGAGAAGATCGCTTCCGTCCTGTTCCGGCGTTACAACTTCCTTTACCTGGGGCGAGGCATCCACTTCCCCATAGCCCTCGAAGGCGCCCTGAAGCTCAAGGAGATTTCCTACATCCATGCGGAAGGCTATCCGGCCGGCGAGATGAAGCACGGGCCAAACGCCCTGATCGATGGGGATCTTCCCGTCGTGGCCCTGGCTGCGAAAGATCCTGCCAATCCCAAATCGCTTTTGCGCTATGAGAAGATGCTGAGCAACATTCAGGAAGTGCGGGCACGCGAGGGCATCGTGATCATCGTCGCCACTGAGGGAGATGAGCAGGTCTTACAGTTTTCGGACCACCTGATCTACGTGCCTGCGATGTCGGACTACCTGATTCCCATACTCCTGGCGATCCCGCTCCAGCTGCTGGCTTACCACATCGCTGTGCTGCGCGGCTGCGATGTCGATCAACCCCGGAACCTCGCCAAGAGCGTCACCGTAGAATGAAACCGCATACGGGAGCTGCGGCTGGCTTGATGCGCGAAGCGCTATGGAGTGCGTCCCGCTACGCGGGATTTCGGGTTTCCTGGGCCCCAACCAAAGCGGCGCCTAGGCGCCCCACTCCAAGGCCCTTCGGGCATTGATCCGGGCGCGCAACCTCTCCGAAGGTTTGTGGCGTAACAACTCAAGAAATTGCGCGCGCGAACTTTTTTTGAAATAAATCGTCGCCGACGGAAACATTATGGGTAAGTTCTCGGGCTGCCCGGAGTAGTTGTGGCTGGACCGGAGCCATTGATCTCGGCAGTCCGGGAAGATTGTGCTTCATTTCATCCTATGCCCAACGCGTGTAGATGAGCGGCGGCGGAACGCCGACCGCCCCCACCTGCGGATTAGGCGATCACCTCTCGGATTGAGACGTTGAACCCCTGTTCGAGAAACTTCACGGTCTCTGGCTGCCCATCGAGGGACGCCCGGACATGCGTTGTCGTGTACAGCTTCGGTGCAGTCCTCCACTTGGCTTGCTCTCTCGGTACGGACGCTAGCCATTTTACTAGGCATACGTATTCTGAGCGCTCCACATCATCACAGTTGTCGTCCATCTTCCGGCAGCGAAGAGGGTAATCCAGTAGCGGCCTGCCCTTGATCTTGACGTCTAGAATCCTACGCGCCTGAAACACGATCCTTCCGACCCCGACGAAGCCACAGCGCTTCAAATACGCGGCAAAGACGTCTCCCTCCTTGAACCCCAGCATCGCGTCACGCCAGCGAGCCCCCTGTCCGGCAGAGATGAATCCGAACTCAACGTAATCATCCCAGTTCCGGTGGGTTCCTTCGCCCACGTTGTAGTAATACAAGCCGTTCCGAAAATCAAAGCCAGACAGTTCCTTGTGGAGCGTGTTGTGCGGCCGAAACTTGTCGGCGAAGTGACCCGTCGCTATGTTCGTCGTCCACTTTCCTAGCTTCCACAGGAGAGTCTTCTCCACGAGGAGCGCTTCGGCCTCCGACAGTCCCCGAGCTATGACGCGGACGATCGGAGTAAGGCCCCCCTTCTGTATCTCGGCAATCCGCTTGGCCTTGTCGGAGTCCGACTGATCATCAAGGTGAGCTTCCTTGCGCGAACCCACACCCTTACCGTAGTAGAACTCCTCGTAGTTCCTTGGGTCGATGTAGACGTAAACGTAGTAATCGTTCATAAAACTGGCCTAACGCCCCCGATGAGAAGCTGCGCGGGAGCGCGGTCAGCTCCGTCGAGTTGTTGTGCAGGTCATTTCTTCAATTCTCGTGCGACATCCTCAAGAAGCTTTCGGAACCAGGGCTTCTGCTTTCCGGCGTCGACAAGGAGTCGCTTCCAGACGCTGACAGGTTCAGTGATGGTCGTCTGGCTGCCCCAAACGAGACGTTCCTTCGGCTTGCGGTAGTAGCCGATTCGAATCCAATCTGCTTCCGGTTCCTCCGCGAATTCTATCAGGTCAATGACATCCCAGTAGGGAATACCCGTTGTCCCCGGATTGCTTGGGACAATTGCGCGGTCCTTCAGTCTGCCCCTCTTCTGACCTTCGTTCCCCGGGTACTGAAAGGAAACGCGTTTGCCCACCGGTTTCATGATGCGTTGAAGGACTCCTCGAGCTTCATTCATATCGTTTTTTCTCTGCACAACGTGTGCGCTCACCTGCGCGATACTTTCGGCGCGTCCGGTGCACTGCCAGGTTAGAACGCACCTCTTGGAGTACCGGAATGTCCTTTGCGCTGATCAACACATTCTTCCTCTTAAGCTCGTAATTCTTAAGCCATTTCGCATTCAGCTGCGACACGAGCTCGTTGTGGTAAGAGGCTAACCACAAGTATTTACCCATGGGGCCACTTAATCCGGTGAAGCGCTTGGCCCCTTCTATGATCAACTTACGATGCATCTGCAAAAAATCTGGGTACATTTCTGGTTCATCGAGCTCACTTTCAACTGCTCTAACGTAATCGACAAACCAAATTCCATCATCGCCTCGACGTATTAGACGGCTGATATACCCTTCGTCAACTTCAAGAGCGTGATGGGCAGCCTTCACCAAGGCATTGTTACGATATTCTGAGAGAAGAGCTGGGTCTATCACGATTCGTGGATATAGTGCAAACCTAGATTCGAGTTCATACGCGGCGACTAAGGCTGGACCAAAGACGCGGCCTTCCGATGTGTAGATCGGTCCACAGGAAACTCCACCCCTTATTAGAACGCCCTCTCGAATAAGTTCCCCTTGCGCATGCACCAAATCAAGCAACTCTGCAAAGACCAGTCCTATTGGATGCCGTTGGTTCCACTTTGTCCGAGTACGCCTGATTCGGACTACGGCGTCAGAGAACTGCAGGATAATAGGCTCATAGCTTTCGTCGGGGTTATCGGTGTGCGCTGATGAACTCGGCCGCGTGAAGCGCTCGAGGGCTTCCAATTTCGAGTTGACGACCGTCGCGTCGGCGGTCATAACGAGGTCACGAAAACCCAAGATGTCTAGAAAGGTGACGATCGAGAACTCGTATCCTGCCATTGCGCGCTCCAACGACCAAGCTCACCTGCCGGGCCACACTCGGAGAGATTCATGTCTCGGAAACCGATGATGTGCCCCCGGTCAGGCGCATCGCCTGGTTTGGCCCTACAGCTGACCCGCCCAGTTGCGATTTAGTCCCATCTCCCGGCTTTGCAGTTTTGCCTGCCACCGACCTTCCATCGTCGATATGTCCTCTGTTGTCGCAGATGTTCCCGCGACCTCCAGGATCGAGACCTGATAATCGCTCGGGTCGCGGCTCTTGAGACCGAGGTTGCCGCCGTGACCCGTCTGCATGTAGTCTTGCCAACGCCCCCAAAACCCCTCTTTACCAGTCGCCGAGCCCACATACTGCTCCTTCGTCTTCGGGCATGTCAGCAAGTAGATTCCTCTCGAAGATTGGAGCGCGGCAATCCAGCTCTTCGGCACATTGTCGAGCTTTGATAGCGGCAGGAGGAAGTTCAAGAAGCCAGGAAAGTCGGGTTCCTTAAACGCGATGCGCAACTCAGTGACGGGCTTATCGTTCCGGTCAGCGTATTGCACCCACGCGAGAGCTCCCTTGCCCCAATCGATAAATAGCTTTCCGATTAGGTCTCTCAGCGCCTCTTGCAACGACAGGTCATAGACATCGCAGCTTCTAGCCTTGTCAATGCCATCCATATGGGGTTTGGGCGTGTCCTGTTCCAACACCCCTCGATACCTCACGGCATAGATTCCCGCAAACATCGTCTCATCGCTGAGATTAACGATGAACACTGCCCAGTACGGTGCCGTGAGTTTCTTTCGATTCGGGATGCTTTGGGTGGATTGGTACAGCTCAAATTGTGGGCGATTGTCGCGCCACAGCTCATAAGGTGTACGGCCCCTGGCGGCTCGTTTGTCTTTATGACGGATCAGGCGAACATCGGTCAGGGGCAAGCCGGATTCACGCAAGATCGTATTGAACATGATTGGCATGACAGGTCCCTCACTCTAATTGGCTGAACGTCGAGCGCAAGGGTTGGCCTGGAGCATAACGAACGGCCATACTCTCCACGCTCAGGTTCGCCGTCATTTTCTCGACCTCAATTCGCCCGTGGCTACGACCTCTTGAATGAGGTCTTTGTTCTCCTCAAATTCCTTCGCTGTTATGACGACCTTCATGGCGTCTGAACGGTGGGGGCCACATTCGATGCCTTTCTCTTCGAGCTTCGGCATGAGCTTCTCGCGTGCTTCTTCGCCCGGTTGAACATGAAAGTGCACATGTCCGCCCTTCCTCGGATGGAGCCAGAGAAAATTCGTGCCGGATGTTCCTACGGCAACATGATGTCGATTGAACTTTACTCGAACCTCTCCGGCTTCCTTGGGTACCAAGGCGATGATGGCGTCCATGAGGTCAAGCGATTTCCTACTGCCTCTGGTTTCCCAGTACTTGCGGTCCACTTGCTCGCCGGGTTCGTCCTCAGCTTCTTCCATTACGTCAAGCACCCGGACGAAGTTCAGGCAGAGTTTGTCCCCCATGAGGAAGGCGTTAAGTTGGAGAGCCACAATCGGAATGGCCTTGTTCAGGAGACCGATGACGTTGAAAAAACGATTGGTAATCTCCTCCGCCACCATGACAGCACGGTGCTCGTAGGAGGGAAACCGCCGGCGCTCCACATCCCAGTACTCAATTGCTCGGATGATGTGACTCTCGTCGACGGTTCCGAGCATGATCTCAACCTCGTAACGTAGGCTCTCGTCCGGGTCAGACAGCACGAGGTCAATTCTACCGCCCGAAGGTTGTGGTCGCTCCCGTTGGATGACAAGCACGTCACCCAAGCCCAGTACGCCAGGATCCTTGGTGATGAGGTCCTGGAGCCATTTCTCATCCTTTCCTGCATCGCGCAACGTAATTGGCTTTGCCTTCACGTACTCGTAGGTCATGTCAGTGTCCTTTCTTCATTCCGGTGAACGCTGCCGTTCACGCGCGGCGTTTGGCCGTCGCGTGCAACGGCTTGTTAGCAGTTCTTCAGAAGTACGAAACCATGTTCCTCCGCGTCAGCCCTCTCTCGGGCTGTAAGTTCGTAAGTCACTGTTGTGTGACCCAGTCGGAGAAGCTCGGCTATGTCGGCAAAGCTATTGAGCCAAGTGGAAACAAGGAATGCATCACAGCGCGTGCGGCCAACGATGCCTTCCAATCTGGACCAATGATCTCCAAGTCGGTAAGTAATGCATTTCAGGTCTTGAAGGTCAGAGACCAGAATTGTTCCACCGTAGTGCTTGTCATTGGCATGAAGACAGGATACCAGGATCTCGTAATGGTTGATGTCAATATCGATTCTTATCAGCTTTCCGGGTGAATCACCGTCAATGTCGAACAGAGTGATATCCGAGTAGTATTTCCGAAGTACATCCCTGTGCTCCGAAAGCCTTTGACAGAAATCCTCCCAGAAGACAATAGCACATCCATGACCACGCTCCTTCGTGAGCTCGACGCCCTTTTTCTGAACCTTGGCGTCTCGTTTACTCGTGGTCACAATTACATACTTGGATAGCTTGGGAGTAAATCCTAGAGATCGCTTGTACTCTTCTTCGACCTCTTCGGGTGCTAGGGAGGCGACGCACTTGCATTGGATGCCCCCGACGTCTTTTGTGTCACCCATGAAACCGAAGACATCGACACCGTTCTGCCTCTGCCCGAGGGAACCAAACTCCTGAATATCTTCGTTAGACCATAGTCGCTTATAGAGATCACAGGTCATCCGCTGGAGTTCTTGCCAATCCGCGGGCGGGGGGAGTCTCACTTGGTATGAAGTTGGCATCTCTCACCACCTGCTAACGATAAAGCTCAGCCGCCGCGGCCCGCTGAGCAACCTTTGAACTCCTGGAAGCCGATATGCGGGCCGCGGTCGCCTGCAGCGCCTTAGGTGGCACTTCCGGTGTTCACTCGCTTCAGTGCCAATGATAATTGATATTCAAACAGTTCAACATTCGGGAGCAGAG
>Ga0315289_10012664_pt1 | contig 11864 bp, 14 predicted proteins | sample YL17G11_40_MG_FD_203452 | JGI IMG/M metagenome (GOLD analysis project Ga0315289, IMG submission 203452) | Sediment microbial communities from Yellowstone Lake, YNP, Wyoming, USA - YL17G11_40 | ecosystem: Environmental > Aquatic > Freshwater > Lake > Sediment | place: USA: Wyoming | collected...
CTGGAGGACTGAAAATGAGAAAGGGCTTTTCCTATACTTTCGAGGACGAGAAAGTAGTTGAATACATGAAACTCTCCACGAAGGACAAATTAAGATGGCTTGAAGAAATCAATAAATTCATGGACGCCGTATTGAATCCCAAAGAAAAAGAATTGAGAGCAAAGTTAAGGCGATGCGAAATATGATTGACAGAAGGAATACAGATGGTAAGAGGAAAGAATAGCAATTTGCCCAACGGAAAGATAATAAATTCCCAAGCGGGTATGGACAAGGCAGTAAAGTCAATCTGCGATATCCTGCGCCGCGACAAAGCCAAGGGCGCTTTGCTCCCCGTTGGTGTTCTTTCCTTCGACAGGCTCAGGACGGTGAGCGAAGTCGAACCGCACGTGCGGGGAATGAAAAACCTCTCCCCCTTTTACTCCCCCTCTCCACACGTGTGGAGAGGGGGAAGCAGGGGGTGAGGTGAAACTCAAAACTCGATACTCAATACTCGGAACTGAAACATGACCAACCAAGAAATCGCTGAAATACTCGTTCACATCTCTGAAATTTTGGACATTCAAGGGGAAAATCCCTTCAAGATCAGGGCGTACATCAAAGTATCTCAAACTATCGAAAATCTCACTTATCAACTCTCTTCTCTTGAAGATAAGGACAAAATTATGGAGCTTCCCGGAATTGGAGAAGGGATTGCAAAGAAAATTAAGGAACTTCTGGAAACAGGAAAGCTAAAATATTATGAGGATTTGAAAAAATCCGAATATGCTCCTTTGATTGAATTATTAAGAATTCCCGGAATGGGTCCTAAACATGCCAAATTGGTGCACGATGAGCTTGGAGTAAAATCTATCGAGGAGTTGAAGAAAGCCGCAGAGGCAGGTAAGCTCAGGGAGCTTCCTGGTCTGGGTGAGAAGGTGGAACAAAACATTCTTCAGGGCATCCAGCAGGTGCAAAAATTCAAGGAGAGGTATTCTTTAGCTTTCATCTATCCCCGGGCGCAAAATATCTTGGAGGAGTTAAAAAAGGTTAAAGAGGTAAAACAAATCACCCTGGGTGGCTCTCTGAGACGGATGAAAGAAACCATCGGGGATGTGGATATTTTAGTCTCATCAGACAAACCCAAACCGGTGATGGGTGCTTTTATCAATCTTCCTCAGAGAGCAAAAGTGTTATCTGAGGGTAGCACAAAATCCAGCATCATGACTAAAGACGGGTTTCAGGTAGATATTAGGGTGGTCAAACCGATAAGTTTTGGAGCAGCCCAACATTATTTCACCGGCTCCAAGGCTCACAATATAAGGATCAGATCGTTGGGGCAAGATAAGGGATTAAAAATAAATGAATATGGGGTTTTCAAAAAAGAAAAAATGATCGCCGGGAAAACCGAAGAGGAGGTCTTCAAATCGGTTGACCTTCCTTATATTCCCCCGGAACTGAGGGAAGATCAAGGGGAAATTGAAGCGGCTCAGAGTGGAAACCTACCTTCTTTGATAGAGTTAAAAGACATCCAGGGTGATCTTCATGTTCACACCGAATGGACAGATGGAGGAAATACCATAGAGGAAATGGCGCAGGCGGCAAAAAAGAGGGGATATAAATATATTGCGATCTGCGATCATTCTCCCACCGTCGGTATCACTAATGGGCTCACCGAGGAAAGGCTTTTAAAACAGATTAAGGAGATCGAAAAGCTGAATAGGAAATTAAAGGATTTTAAGATATTAAGTGGGATCGAGGTTGACATCAGATCAAACAGTCAACTCGATTTGGAGGATGAGATTTTGAAGAAGTTGGATGTGGCGGTGGCGGCAGTTCACACTAAGTTCACTCAGCCTAAAGATGAGATGACCAAAAGGATTATAAAAGCCATAGAAAATCCGAATGTGGACATAATTGCTCATCCCACCGGCAGGCTCATCGGAAAGAGGGAACCTTATCAGGTGAACATGGACAAGATCATGGATGCTTGTAAATCCAATGGAAAGGTTTTGGAGCTTAATGCTTATCCGGAGAGATTGGATCTATCAGACCTCAACTGTCGAAAGGCTAAGGAAAAAGGAGTCAAAATTGCTATCTCCACTGATGCACATGCCGAGGCTCACCTGGAATGGATGAAATTTGGTGTGGCTACTGCGAAGAGAGGATGGATAGAGCCGGGGGATGTGATCAATACTTTGCCAATGTCAAAACTTTTAAAGCTTTTGAGCCATTAAACGTAGAAGTTAGAAGTAAAAAGTCGGAAGTTTTAATTTTGAATTTTTCCGCCAGAGGCGGATCCGCCTTCGGCGGAGAATTTTGAACATTAATTAAATGAACGAAACGAAAAGATATTTAGCTATCCAAACTTTTGTCTTTCCTTTCTTAGCCTTGGCGGCAGCGACTGCCTTTCTTTATTTCGCCAGCCCTATTGTCATTCCGGTCGTAATTGCGGCTTCGTTAGCATATATTTTGAGTCCGGCAGTCTCTCTTTTGAAAAAGCTCAAAATCCCACATGCTTTAGCGGTCATCTTGGTCCTTCTGATAAGCTTTTTTATAATCGGGCTTATCGGGTATTTGCTTTTTGCACAGGCAAATAGTTTGATTCAACAACTCCCGACATATTGGGATAGCCTGGTCGAATTCTTTTCCAGAATTTTCAATAAGTATAAAGCTTTTTTACCTCAGCAAGGGGAATTGGATTTAAGGAGTCTTCAACTAAACAATTTTTCCGGGATCACCAAATATTTAATGAGGGGAATAAGCTCCACCATATCTATTTCCTTTAGCCTCTTTCTGATTCTATTTTTAACTTTCTTCATCCTGAACGACCAAGATATGTTAAAAGAGAAATTGATTGAGGCGTTTGGCAAATCCGAAAAGGAGACTGCTGAAAGTATTTTAGCGGAAATAAATAAGCAGATCCAAGGCTTCCTTTTAGTTAAATTCGGCACCTCTCTGGCATTGGCCGTTATTTTCACCTTAGGTCTTTTGATCATCGGGGTTGACTACGCTTACATTTGGGGACCTTTGGCCGGGCTTTTGAATTTGATTCCTTATGTGGGATCAATAGTCGGCGCCATACCGCCACTGATAGTGGCAGGAGTTCAATTTAAGGCGATCATGCCAGTAGTTTGGGTCTTGTTGCTCTTCGCTTTCTTTCAGAACTTAGAGGGAAATATCATCTCTCCTAAATTACTTGGAGATAAATTGAATTTAAGTCCCCTGGCAGTTTTAGTCTCGGTCATGTTCTGGACCTGGTTATGGGGTGCCATCGGCATAGTCTTAGCCATTCCCATCACCGCCTCGATCAAAGTGATCTGCGACCATGTGGAATCTTTAGAGCCTATAGGTATACTCTTGGGTGGAAGGAAAGATAAACGGTAAGAGAAATAGGAGTAGCAGAGCTTGTCGTAGCGAAGCGGAGATCCCGCTTTTGCGGGGCTCTGCGTTTCAAGCGGAAAGATTCAAACGCGAAACAAGTTTCGCTACTCCAATTTACAAAAATGATCAAAGCCATCATATTTGACCTGGGCGGAGTTTTGATGACTGACGTCCCCTTGAAAGAAATCGCAGAAAATTTAGCTGGAAAACTCGCTCTGCCCGAAGAGGAAATTTTTGCTTACCTCTATCCGAGCAAGCATTGGGAACTTCTGACCTTGGGCAAAATCACGGAAGATGAGTATTGGGATAATTTTTTGAAAGCGTCGAAGATAAGTGAGAAGTTAGAAGTGAGAAGTGAGAAGTTAAAAAAAGAGTTAAAGAAGAGGGTCCGTTCTTCGCTTTATCCTTTGGGGCATTCCACAAGAATCATCAATCTTTTACGCAATCGTTATAAGTTAGCGATCTTGTCCAATCATGCCAAAGAATGGTCAGAATATATGAAACAGAAGTTTGATCTTTTCAAATCTTTTGACCCCATAATCTTCTCCTGCGATGTCGGATTTAGAAAACCGGATTTTCAAATTTATGAAATAGCATCGGATAAGCTCAAATGTTATGCCAGCGAAAGTATATTTATAGATGATAAAAAAAGGAACACAGATGCCGCCGAAAAGCTGGGGATAAAGGGTATTGTTTTCGAAGATTACTCCAAACTTATAGAAGACCTGTCCAGATCGGGTGTAAAGATGAACCCAAGAAAGTGAGCAGATGTCCATAGGGGCGGAATATAAACGGATATGAGAAGATGTCCCTTCTATCTCCAATAGCTAAATTCACCTCTTCCCCTTTCTTTTTGGTGCTTAAGAAGAGGTTTTTATTTTATGAGAGCTGGTCCAAAGAAACCTTTCTTCATACTTTTTACAAAGACAATTGTTCTCTGATGGCCGCCGCCATCTCCTTTTATGCCATACTTTCCATAATTCCGCTATTCTTAGTTTTCCTCTCAGCGGCGGGATTCATTCTCCATTCATCGGAGAAAGCTTTAGGTGCGGTTATAATGCTTTTGATGAAAACCTTTCCCACTTCTACCACCGCGGTTTTCAAGCTTTTATCTGACCTGATCCAAAAGAAAGCGGTCTTCGGAATAATCGGTTTAGCAGGTTTAATATGGGCCGCCTCCCGAATATTCTCCGCGGTGGAAAATGCCATGAACATCGTATGGAAAGTGAAAAAGGGAAGAGCTTATTGGCATAGTAAATTTCTCTCCCTGCTTTTGGTGCCAATTGCCGTCTTGATTATGCTATCATCCATCGCCTTTACCGCTTTTTACACGGTGGCCAGACATCTGACCAATCCACTTATTCGTCTCAAATTAAGTGAAGCCACTTTTGTGAGCAGAGTTTTTGCCATCCTTTTCCCACTCATTTTGGGTTTCATATTATTTTTTTTAATCTATAAGATTATCCCCAATAGAAAGGTCTACACTAAGGCGGCTTTGATCGGGGCAATTTGTTCCAGCCTGATGTGGGAAGCTGCTAAATTTCTCTTTGACATCTATATCAAAAACTACGCCCATTTTGAAAGAATCTACGGCTCCCTTGGCACTCCCGTGGTTATGTTGATCTGGATTTATTATTCCGCCTTTATCATTTTGATTGGCGCCGAGATCGGCTCCAACTACGAGGAAGTGAAAGGAAGGCTGTCAGCGGATTAAACGGATGCATTCTGAACGGATAGATTTTTTGAGAAACGAGTTAGCAAAGTGCAACAATTTATTGTTGCGATTCTTTTTGTGTAGCTGGACACAAGTACCCGACCGCAACAGAAATTGAGGAATTAAAATGAAAAAAGAATATCGCGACATTGCGGATCTCATTAAGAAACGACTTTTAAGAGATGAGCATCCCGGCACAAGAGATTTGATAAACGAATTAAAAGGAGTGAAGAAAAGAGGCTACTTCACAAGAACAGAGTTTCTTAAGATGTGTAAGTGGAAAAGTCCTCGCGCCCGACGGTTCTATGAATCAAACAGTCCACACTCCATCCGAAACGTCTCGATGAAACTTTTTGCCACTGAATTTGAGAAACGCAAAATAGAATCACTAACAAGTTTGAGTGGCGTCAATATACCTATGGCATCTGCTATTATGATGCTAACTGACCCCGAGAACTATGGAGTGATTGATATACGGGTTTGGCAATTGCTGTATCTATATAAATCAGTTTCAGCAAAACCCACTGGACGCAATTTCTCCTTTAAGAATTGGTACAATTATCTTATGAAACTTCGACATTTTGCTAAGAAATTCAAAGTAGGAGCACGGAAGATCGAAAGGACATTATTTGAATATCATAAGAAAATACAAGAAGGAAATCTCTATGATTAACTATTTATGCTCTTTGTGGATGTTATCCCAGACGGGTCTCCGTCATTCACAAGAAGAAAAAGACGAGGATGATAACATCCTCGCCGAGCGGAAGATCGCGAAAGCAAGCTTTCGCACTCCCAAAATACTTTTCACCCTCACCCTTCACCTCTTGCCCCAATAGGGAACAAATAATCCAATTACAGACGGTATATGATCTTTCCATCTACTATGGTATGACAAACTTTTCCCCAAAGTTTTTTTCCGACGAAGGGTGAATTTTTGGATTTGGATTTGAAGTCTTTGGGATTCACCACCCAAGAGGCTTTTGGATCAATGATGGTGAGATCGGCAGGAAAATCTTTTTTTATCCTACCAGCTTTCAAATTTAGAATTCTACTTGGATTGATGGTCAATTTGGCAATAGCTTGAGCCCAGGTTAAAATCTTTTTGTTGACCAGCTCGGTGACGACCAATCCCAAAGCGGTCTCTAAACCCACCATGCCAAAAGGAGCGAAGTCAAACTCCACCTCCTTCTCCTCCACGGAATGCGGAGCATGATCGGTGGCAATAGAGTCGATGGTTCCATTTTTCAAACCTTTCTTTATTGCCTCCACGTCTTTTCTGGTCCTCAAGGGTGGATTTACTTTGGCATTGGTATCAAAAGTTTTTACCGCCTCATCGGTTAAGGTAAAATGATGCGGAGTGGCTTCGCAGGTCACCTTTATCCCTCTTCTCTTTGCTTCCCTGATCAGATCAACCGAGCCACAAGTGGAGACGTGAGCGATGTGAACTTTTCCCCCAGTGAACTCCGCCAACTTTAAATCACGAGCCACCATCACCTCTTCAGCTATGGACGGAATTCCATTCATTCCTAAAGAAGTGGAGACAAATCCTTCATGCATAACCCCACCCGAAGAAAGATTCAAATCTTCACAGTGAGAGATGATAGGAAGGTTAAACATTTTGCAATATTCTAAGGCATTTCGCATCACCTGTGAACTGGAGACTGGCTTTCCATCATCCGAGATCGCCACCACCCCCGCTTGAACCAGATCGAAAATCTCTGTCAGCTCCTCTCCTTTTTGACCTTTGGTCACCGCCCCCACACAAAAGACTTTACATTTTGCCTCTTTGGCTTTGGCATAAACAAATTTCACTGCCTCTTGGTTGTCTATTGGAGGTTCGGTGTTGGGCATGCAACATACGGAAGTAAATCCACCCGCCACCGCAGAACATGAACCGCTGTAGATGGTCTCCTCGTCCTCTCTTCCCGGCTCCCTTAAATGGGCGTGCATGTCAATTAAACCCGGCACCACGATCTTACCTTTGGCATCGATCACTTCTTTTGCCCCAATCTTGGTGGTTGTTTTTCCTGATGATATTTTTCTGATTAAACCATCCTGAACAAAGATATCTGCGATTCGATCAAGTCGGGTTTCAGGATCAATCACTCGCCCACCTAAAATGGCTAAATCAAACTCTATGGGGTGTTCCAAAATTTCTTTCTTCTCTTTAGATTTATTCAACTTTTCCTCCACTCAGAATGCGGGGCTGGGAGCCCCGCCTACGCGGGACTAAGCCATTAACACCTGGCACGCGCGTAGGGCGGGTTCTTAGCCCGCCGTATTCTACCACCTTTTCAGAGACCTTCACTCGACTTTTCCCTCCCCACCGCTTAGAAGATAAAGCACTGCCATCCTTATCGCCACCCCATTGGTCACCTGATTCAAAATCACCGAATATGGACCATCCGCCACCTCCGGTGTAATCTCCACTCCTCGATTTATCGGTCCGGGATGCATGATGGTAAAATTCTCATTTAACCTTTTAAGCCTATCTATGTTGATTCCAAACTTGTTAGTATATTCTCTTAATGAGGGAAGAAACCCGCCTTTTTGTCTTTCCAGCTGTATTCTTAAAACGTTAACCACGTCTGCACCCCCTAAGGCTTCATCCACATCATGATGGACCTCAATTCCCATTTTTTCGATTTCATAAGGCATGAGCGTGGTAGGTCCACATACCGCTACCTTCGCTCCCATGGTGGTAAATCCCCAGATATCCGACCTTGCTACCCGGCTGTATTTTATGTCGCCCACGATCACCACCTTTAATCCTTTGATCTTTTTATATTTTTCTCTGATGGTGAAAAGGTCCAAAAGAGCTTGGGTAGGATGCTCATGGGCACCATCTCCGGCATTGATTATGGAGGAATCCAAACACTGCGTAAGAAAATAAGGGACTCCCGAACATTGGTGCCTGACCACCACCATGTCGATCTTCATCGCTTCGATGTTTCGCACCGTGTCCTTCAAGGTTTCACCTTTTTTCACGCTGGAGGTATTCGCAGAAAAGCTTATCACCTCTGCAGAAAGCCTTTTTTCCGCCAGTTCAAAGGAGATGCGAGTGCGAGTGGAGGGTTCGTAGAAGAGATTTACCACCGTGACTCCTCTTAGGGTGGGAACGATCCTTATGGGTCTTTCTAAAATTTCCTTGAATGATTCGGCTGTATCTAAAATTAGATTTATTTCCTCCTTGGTCATTCCCTCTAATCCAAGGAGGTGCTTGCTTCTTGATTTCATCCAACCTCCACCGCTATCGGTTCACGGTTCATAGTTCATAGCTTAGGGTTTACTGTTCACTACTGTTGTTTGCTTTTTGCTTTTTGCTCTTAACTCTATGCTCTTCACTCTTTACTGTTTTATTATTGAGACGCTATCTTCACCGTCCACTTCTTTTATTTTTACCTTCACCAGCTCGCTTTTGGCGGTGGGAATATTTTTCCCGACATAATCTGCCCGGATGGGAAGTTCCCTGTGCCCTCGGTCCACCAAAACTGCAAGCTGAATAGATCTTGGTCGTCCGAAATCTATGATCTGATCCAAAGCCGCTCTTATGGTTCTGCCAGTGAATAAAACGTCATCCACCAATATGATCACCTTGTCTACCACGTCAAAAAGTATCTCGGTTTTCTGCACCACCGGCTGCTCCAGTTTGGTCTGAATATCATCCCGATACAAAGTTATATCCATCAATCCCACCGGGATTTGGACCTCCTCGATCTTTTCAATCAGGTTGGCAACTCTTTGTGCCAGATACTCTCCCCTGTTTTTAATTCCGATGACTGCCATGTTCTCCGCACCTTTGTTTTTCTCCACTATCTCATGGGCAATGCGGATCAAAGCTCTCTCAATGGTCTTGGCATCCATGACCAGGATGCTTTTAGGTTTTTTGGGCAATTGTCTCCTCCTTGTGGTCGCTATCGATGCATTAAAGACGCGAGACAAGTCTCGCTACTCCAGGCATAAAAAAATACCCTCCCTGTGTTTATAACGGGGAGGGTTGATATTTCAAATCTTATTATTTTCATCTCACCTTTTCTAGTTTCGCCGAACTAGTTTAAAAGGTTTTTATCTCGTCTGCTAATTTATTCATCTATTCTTTTTTGTCAAGTATTTTTTTTAAAGATTTTCTCAAAGTATCGCATTAGGAAATACTCTTTTTTACTCGCTGCATAAATTTCTGTCACCAAGGCGCTAGATAATTTTCTAACAGACCTGAAATGGTAGACTATTACTCTAACATAAAAGTAATCTTTGCAGGGCAAAATTAGGAGATGGCATAAAGCACTAATCTTTTGCGCTATGTTTTAGGATACTGGCTAAGGACAATATCTTACTTATTTTTCATGTCTTCCATGTGGGCTGTATGAACAAGAACCTATCGATGTTGAGCCACAGTAGATACATTTATTCCCGCCATGTCCGTGTTGATGTTTCCTATGCGGACTATATGAACAAGAACCGTAAGAACTTGATCCGCAAAAGACACAATGCTTTTCGTCGTCAATATGTTCATGCTTACGATGAGGACTCATAGAGCAAGAGCCATATGAACTAGAGCCACAAAATTTGCATTTTCCAGCCATAACATTACCTCCTACAAATCATTTACTTTAGCGAAATGCTTTTACTAAGCGATTTCTAATGATGTTTCCAGATTGGCGAAATAGCGTAAGCGTTGGGCAAGCGTAACAAACCACACACTCATTGTTATCTATCGTTTTGCCAATCTAAATGGTACTTCAAAAGATATGTTTTCACAGCCTCCTTTTTCCTTTGATACAAATCCCGAAGATTACTTAAATAGCCATCAACAAGCTGAACAACTTCTTGGTCTTTTATCTCAGATAGTCTACGACCCCAACTACCCTGTGGTTTAAGACATCCTCCACCTCCTCTAAGTATCCAAGCAGGGTCGTTTATAATCGTAACTTTGAATCCTTGTTTTTCCAGAAATTGAACATGACGACCTTGGAATGCTATTAAATATGAAGGTTCTAATACTTTTAGTTCCTTCAAAACAAGCTCATCATTAAGTTCCCAATATTTATCTGGTGATTCGAGATTGTGAGGATTTATATCCCTTTTCTTGTGAAGAGAGAATTTGTAATAATTTGACACCGCTATATGTTCTTGTATTTCGCTTAGGCTATCAATTTTCTGGTTGAGCATAGTATAAATAAATACGCCCGCCAAAGCGGGCAATACCCCTGCCTGATAAGGATGAATTGCGATATCAGAAAAATCGAATGAAGTATCTTGGAGATATTTTCTCTCAAAATCCGGAGAATAATACAGTCGTTCTACCAGTTTGTCAAAATTGCACGAGTATTGTTTGACAAGCATTTTATCCTTGTCAGGATTAATGCTTTGTGCAGTAGCATATAATAAAATCTTATATTTGGCGTAATATCTACCAACAAACGGGATATAGGGAGGGAAAAACCGATCATCTTCGGTTTTTGTAGATAACAAGCGTTCATATTTTTTTAAAAGTGTTAAATCAAAATTCTTGAAATCGGCTATTAGATTTTCCATAGCCATCTTTCTCCTTTCTTTGCGGACAACAGACTTGATCTGTCAAGCAGGCTTCCGCTATGCTTGATCTACATTTCTTTGTTTTTCTCCACTATCTCATGGGCAATGCGGATCAAGGCTCTTTCAATGGTCTTGGCATCCATGACCAGGATGCTTTTAGGTTTTTTGGGCAACTGTCTCCTCCTTGTGGCTGAACTATAGCAAGCGAATTTAATAAATTGACATAATCACCCTTCCCCTTACCCCCTCCCATCGAGGGAGGGGGGATTTGCGAGGTTCCCTCTCCCCTTGTGGGAGAGGGTCAGAGCCTGCCCTGAGCGAAGCGAAGGGGTGAGGGGTATGCAAATCTATTTCTTGTGTTTGTATTAGTTCGGCGAACCCCCCAAGTTTTACAAGCAGGCAAAAAAATACCCTCCCTCTATTTCTCTGAGGAAGGGCAAATATTTTAAATAACCGTATTTTCATCTCACCTTTTCTAGTTTCGCCGAACTAGTTTAAAAGGTTTTGTTCGTCTGTAATTTAATGGTTGATTTCTTTTTGTCAAGCATTTTTTTAAAAAATTTTAGGAGTGTTTCGCTTTAGCGGAACCAAGATCAAGCTAAAGCTTGATACTCCAAATCCTCAAATAAAGCCAAAGTTTCCTCTTTGGGGAAAACGTCAGTTTTAATCTCTATCCCTCTTTCTCTCAGCCTCCACATGAACTCCACCACTTTGGGAAGGTCAAGACCAATAAATTTTACTCTTTCGAAATCTTTAAAGAAATCTTCTCTCCTGCAAAAGGAGACAAGCCTCCCCTGGTCTAACAAGATGATTTTCTGTGTCAACTCAGCGATCAGATCCATACTATGAGAGATCAATATTATGGTCACGCCCCCGCCTTCGGTGGTTCGACTTCGTTCCCTTCGACTTTGCTCCCTTCGGCTTCGCTCAGGGAGGGTGAGCAAGGTCGAACCCTCAGGGACAGTGACCCTTCAATAAATTCAGGGTCACCCTGAACAAAGTTGAAGGGTGAGCGAAGCCGAACTGTCACCACCCTGAGCCTGTGGTTCGACAGGCTCACCACCCCGAGTAAAATCGAGGGGTCGAAGGGCGGGATCTTTGACTTTTAAGTCGAATCTTCACCTGTTCAATGCGTATGCATCCATACGGATCTGTTGGGAAGCCAATGAAAAAGCCCCGCCACAGGCGGGGCTTTTCAACCTTCCAAAAACAACGTATTTGCTCTAAACTCTCGAAGATGGTGAGCTTGTGCTTC
>Ga0315289_10012665_pt1 | contig 11864 bp, 5 predicted proteins | sample YL17G11_40_MG_FD_203452 | JGI IMG/M metagenome (GOLD analysis project Ga0315289, IMG submission 203452) | Sediment microbial communities from Yellowstone Lake, YNP, Wyoming, USA - YL17G11_40 | ecosystem: Environmental > Aquatic > Freshwater > Lake > Sediment | place: USA: Wyoming | collected...
AAAGCGACGCGGCGATGGACGGCACTGTGGCGGCAGGCATCCTTGCCTGCCGTAGAGCCGGGCTTCCCAGCCCGGCGGAAAAAAACTTTCGCCCACCGCAGCCGTTCCTCCTTGCCAGAGTCGTTGCCGCTACCAGCGTTTTTTCCGGGCGGCAAGGATGCCCGCCCTCTACGGCAGGCACGGATGCCTGCCGCCACTTCGGCCAGCGGGCTTGCTTGGTGGTGGTTATTCCCACGGAGCAATTTGATAAAACGATTCATGGGATTGTTACACGCACAACGGGATGACGTTGAAAACATTTGCGGTTCGGCTCACTTCGCCACCGGCGATTTGAACGGCCGGGCCGACGATTTGGCCGCGCCCGGAAAATCGGCGGGGATTTTTTGCGTGACCTTGCCGGTCGCCGCCCACTCCGTGCCGCGCAGGAAGGTGGTGATGAAACCCACGCCCTCGAACGCCTCGGTGTCGTGGCCGAGCGTCGTGTGAAAGACCCGGCCCTTATGGTAATCAAGCACCATGAGCAACGGCTCGTTCCTTCCGGCGGCCTGGAGTTCCGGCGAATCACAGCCGGTGGCGAGGATGGTCAGATTTTCCGCCGGGCCGCGCAGCCGCGAGTAACATTCGTCCTTGGAGTGCAGCCAGAAATCCGGCAGCCCTTTCGTGATGGGATGCTCGTGGTTGCGGATGGTGACGACAAACTCATGGGCGGGAATGTGTTTGCCCGCCTTGCCCGGGCTGGTGTCGCGCACGATTTTTCCGGCCTTGTCGTAATAGACGTAAGGCCCGTCCTTCTCGGTGCGGTCGCCCCAGCCGCCGAGGCCGATCATCTGGTTGAATTCCGGCCACTCCGACCAACAATTGTCCGCAGCGTGAACCGAAACGAATCCGCCGCCGTCCGCCATGTATTTTTCAAACGCCTTGCGGGTCGCCTCCGGCCACGCGGCGGCCTTCCAGCCGAAGTTGCTGATGACGACATTATATTTGGCGAAGTCCGGCTTGAAGTTGGGATCGGTCTTGGAGTTTTTCACCGGCTCGGATTCGCCCGCCTTGGCCAACGGCAGATACGCCGCCTCGCGTTCCGACTTCCAGACATTCTTGGTGCGCGCCACGTCCACCTCGAACAGCCCGCTCGCCTCCAGGTATTGCTTCATCATGATGGTGGATTTGGGCCAGACCTCGTGGTTGTTCTGGCCGTCCACGATGAGGGCTTTCAATTTATCCGCCGCGTGCAGGGCCGGGCTTAAGGTTAATAACAAAACGAGCGCGGCAACGCGGAACAGAATTGTTGTGGTTGTCTGGTAATGAGTCATTGTTTGTTTTTTCATAATGGTCAGTGTTAATGGTCAGTGTTAATGGTCAGTGTTTCGTGCCTGCGTTCGCCTGCACCGTGAGATATTTCAGCCATTCGTCGGCGGTCTTGATCTCGCCGTCCGCCGCCCAAGCAAACCCGGCGCGATAGATCACATGGCCCTTCGCGTCAGGACGCGTGAGGACGAGCGCCTGCGCGTTCTTGCCGTCCTTGTCGGCGGCGGGTAGTTTCTGCGTGCGGAGGATGCGCCCAGGCGGCAGCGCCACGCCCGTGCCGAGATTCCTGCCGTCGAGCGTTTCATAAACCGCCGCGAATCCTTGCTCCGCCGCGAACGTGATTTGCGCGCCTTTGTCCTGCGTCACGAGACCGATGCCGACTTCGTGCGGAAAATTTTCAATCGGTTTCGCGCCGCGCCCGGCGGTGGTGGAGAAGAACGTGTCAATCTCGGACAGCCGCGCGCCGAGCCGCAGGCGCGTGACGCGGTTTTCATAGACCGTCTTGCCGCCAATTTTCACCGGGTATTCATAAACAGTCTTGAACTCGGCCATGTCCGGCTTCGTCCAGATGATTTCCGCCGTCGTGTAGGTGTCGGACGTGACGAGTTTGCCGTCAATCCAGAGGCCCAACCCACCGCAGCCGCGCGTGTCCCCGACGTGATAGCCGTCGTAGCCTTCGCCGTGATCCTGGTGGTAGCTGATTTTTTTCAGGCGATCCTGGTCATACCATTTGTCCACGACGGGATACGTCACGCGCTTGCACCAGCAATCAATACCGCTGTCCTCGGCACCGGAACGCAACGCCGGGCCATAAACGCGGAAGGCGACCTTGTCGTTCTCCCACGCGAGATCGTCCTTGCGCTCGGGCACGAGCCGGGCGTAGGCGCGGGGCGTTTTGTCGTCCGCAATTTGTTTTTCCGCCGCAGCCAGCAGCGCCGCCGGTTCCATTTTCGCCGCGCCGCCCACGGCCCGCAGCACTTCGCTGCCCGCCAGCAGAAACGCGCCGGTGCCGTAATCCTGAATCGTGTCCGGGCCGGGCACGCCGGGCGCGGCGCCGATGGCCTGCACGTAGCCGACAAAGCCGTCCGGTTTCACGCGCGTCATCAGTCCCGCCCAGCCGCGCTGAATCGCGGGCCAGTATTTTTCGCGGGCGAGCAGGCCGTGATTCACGCCCCACGCGAGGCCGAACACGTAGAAGCCGCTGCCGCTGGTTTCGCCAACCGGCACCTGCCCCGGATCCAGTAAACTGGGACGCCACAATCCATCCGCCTGTTGCGCGGCGAGAATCGAACCGGTCATTTCCTTGAACAGGTTCTCGTAGAAGCCGCGCGTCGGATGATCGGCGGGCAGTTGTTCCAACAGCAATGCGAGTCCGCCATAGACCCAGCCGTTGCCGCGACTCCAAAACGTTTTTTTGCCCGCCGGAGTTTTCTTGTCGAAGAACGACGCGTCGCGGAAAAAGAAATGTTCCTTCTTGTCCCAGAGTTGGTCGTAGGTGTAACGATACTCGCGGTCGAGAAACTGCAGATACTTCTTATCGCCGGTCGCGGTGTAAAGCCGGGCGAGCGTCGGCGGCGCCATGTAGAGCGCGTCACACCAGGTCCAGCGGTCGGTGATGGCAACGCCGGGCGTCTTGGGTTTTTGTCCGGACGCCAACGCTTCGGTGATGGGATTCGCGATCACATAATCCAGCCGTTCGCGCATCGGCGCGAGGCGTTCGGCGCGGTTGGTGTCCATGAGATAAACGTCCAGCCACGCATGACCGACCGCGTGATCGTCCGCGTGATAGACGCGGTTGTCCGGCATCCAGCCGGATTGCGTGCCGAAGCGGAGCACGGCGGCCAGATACTTCGGATCGCCGGTGGTCGTGGCGACGCGCAACAAGCCGTCGTAAAGCGGCGCGATCACCCAGTCGCGGGTGTCAATGCCGCTGGGGTTGGCCAGATGCCAGTCGGCGGAGCGCTTGAGCGCGGCGGCAATGTCAGCCGGAGCCGGGTCGGCGGCGCGGCAGGAGGTTGTCGCGGCGAGGGTCAAGCCCGCGAGCACGCAGGCAGTGAGGGATTTGATAATGGGTTTCATGTTGTTCATGGGCGGGGGCAGGCCAGTTTTGGAAATTGCAAGGCGACCTTCCGGCCGGGCGTGTCTGAATTGCGCGACAGCGTCCTGGACTGCGGCAGCCCTCTGCCGCTTTTCTCCCACGGGGCAGGCGAAGCAAAGCGGCAGAGGGCTGCCGCAGTCCAAGACCTCGCGGAAATATCCGCCCCGGATTTCATATCGCGGCCACAGTTGCCTTGAAACGGTTTCATCATTTCGAAAGCTCCACCACTTTGCCGACGCGCAATCGCACCAGCCCGCCGAGGCCGGCGAATTCCAGGGGCGCATCCGCGTCGGGCGCGTTGTAGGTCCAGGTCTTGCGATGGTCTTCCGGCAGCCCCGCGTCGTAGGCCAGCCGGTTGAACCAGGTGTTGGTCAATTCGATTTCAATCTCGTTGTCGCCCGCCTTCACATGGGATGTGATGTCCACCCGGAACGGCGCGGCCCACAAGGCGGCCACCTTCCGACCGTTGATCCGCACTTCGGCGATGTCCCCCACCCGGCCCAGGTCCAGCCACAGGCGCTCGTCCGCCTTCAACGCATCAAGCCGCACTGTGGCGCGGTAAACGGCGCTGCCGGGAAAATGACTCGCCGCTTTGTCCTCCAGTTCGGACCACGGTTTGAGTCCGCCAAGGTCGAGCGAAGCAGGAACGTCCCAGCCCGGCGGGAAGGACAAAGTCCAGCCTGTCTCCAGCGGAATAGCGCGTGTGCCTGAGACGTTCACCGCGACTGGCTTCGCGTCTTTGCGGCTAAATTTATAATCGCCATCCTGCCACGCCAGGAATTGCCGGCCGCCCTCGATCATCTCGCCGATCGTCGCGCGCCAATCGCGCAGGAAACGCTCCGTCGTCCGGGGATCATCCACCACCCAGCCCGCGAGCGCGGGCAGCCAGCGGCGCAGGGCGTAACCACGCCGCCGCTCAAACTCCCGCTCCATCGCGGGCGTCCACGTCTGGGTGTAACATTCCCAACTGTCTATCACCATCCCCTGCAGGCGTCCGCTGTCCGCCGGGCCGCCCGGCTGCGAAAGGCGGCCGATGTAACCGGCGAAATGTTGTTCCGCGCCAACGGGCGAAAGCTTGTCGCACTCGAAGCCGGTGGCCTCCGGCGGGGCGGGCTTGTTCTTTGCACCGGTGTTCACGTGGCCGAAGCGAACGACCGTCCACCGGCCCGCTGGTGCGTCCCAGGTCAATTGCCCGTTCGCGTCCATCTTGTCGCTCAGATCGAGGACGGAGTCGCGGGCCACCCAGGCTCCGCGCGCCTGCGCGGGCGGCTCGGCGCGATCCAGGCTGCGCATCGCAAAGCCCGCCTGCCCGCGCCAGTCGTGCACCCTCGCGGCCGGGGAAAGCCGCAGATACGAAAGCTCCATCGGGTGGTTATTCTCGAAGACGATCCGGTATTTGGCTGATTGCGTTTCGGGCACGGCCAGCACCAGCGGAAATTCCTCTTGGCGATCCTGCCACGTGCCGCGCGGGACGGGGTGGCGAATCAAATCCTTCCACCCTTTGCCGTCCTGGATCTGGATGACAATGCGGGAATCGGGGTCGTAGTTCCGACGCTGCATGAGCAGTTCGACAGGCGGGAGTTCAATGGAACGCAGCGCGGCGGGTTGGGCGAAGGTGATTTCGAGCCAGGCGGGTTCTTTGCCGGGCGCAATGCGGACGGCGGCGTCCTTTTTCTCCGCCAGCAAATCCGACCACGCCGCCTTGCGGTTGCTTTGGACTTCAACCGGTTTCAACCTGCCGCCGTCATCCCCGACGGGCGTCGGGAAGGCGAGCACCGCGATGTCCTGGTAATCGCGCCACTTCTCGTCGCTGGGTTGCGGACGGTCGAGGCTGACGGACACGCGTCCGCCGCCGGCCACATTCACGCGGCTGGAGATGATGTGGCGCATGGCCTTGTCGGGCGTGATCCACGGCCCGCCGGACATCGCCCAGCCCGGGCAGTTTTGCATGGTGAAACGCAGGCCGAGGCGGCGCGTTTCATCCGCCACGTGGCCGATCATGCCGTCCCACTCCGGACTTAGGCAGGCGATCTGCGGCTCGACGCCCGGCCACTTGCGTCCGCTGCCGTGAAACAACTGGATGCCCTGCAAGCCCGCGCCGGCCACAGCCTCCAGGTCGGTGGTCAATCCGGCCTTGCTGACATTGCCGCCGATGAGGTGAAACCACGATTCGGGGCGGTTGTCGAGCGGCGGGGTTCTGAAGCCGGCCTCAAGCGTGGCAGGCTCGCTCGCGGAGACAATTCCGGCGCCCGCGAACAGAATGCCGCCCGCGACCAGAATGAGTTTCCGTAGCGGCAGGCATCCCTGCCTGCCGTGGAGGGCGGCATCTTGCCGCCCGGATTTGGCGTGGCGTGCGCGCGGAGCGTGAACTTTTCCAAGCAGCCCGGTCGTGCGTGAGTTTTTTTCCGCCGGTCTGGGAAGCCCGGCTCTACGGCAGGCAGGGATGCCTGCCGCTACAAGCGCGTCCGCGTCCCGCAAGTTCTGAGATTGCGATGAAGAAGTCATTTTACTTCCAAAGTCACGTTGCCCGAAACCGCGTCCGTCAACATCCAGCGGTCGCCGACCAGTTTCGCCGTCACCGGCTTGCCGTCTGCGAGTACTTCAGCCGTGTTCCCAATCGCGGGCAATTCCACTTTGACGGCCATGTCCTTGGGCAGCTTCAGCGAAAGCGTGAAGGTCCGGCCGCGTTTCCAATCCACCAGGATCGGACCGCCTGGCGTGGGGATTTTTCCGCTGGCGTGCGACAACGCGCCGGGATGCGGGCTGATGAGCGCCTGTTTCCAGCCGGGCGCGAGGGGTTGCGCGCCGAGAATGTAGCGTGGCAGCAGGTTCGCCGGGGCAGCGCCCCACGCGTGATTCCAGTCCTGGTTCGGCTTGTATTCTTGATCCCACGCTTCCCAGGTGATCGTCGTGCCGCTCTCGATCATGTGCCGCCAACTGCGATCGCCGGGCGCGAGCATCAGAGCAATGGCCGCCCTGCCCTCTCCGTTCTCGAACAAGCCCTCCAGCAAATACTGCGCGGCATACACCGAACACTTCATGCCGCGTTCCGCCAGCCATTGCGCGACGTGTTCGCGCTGCGCTTCCGGCGCCAGCCCGAAGGCGAGCGGAAACAAATTCGCGTGCAGCGAGGTGTGATCCGTGTCCGCGCCGTCGCGATACAAGCCGCGTTTGGCGTCGAAAAACTTTTCCTGAAACATTGCGCGGGCTTTCTGTTCGCGGGCGGCGAACTCGTCGGCGTCGGCGTCGCGCTTCAAGGCTTTGCCCATTTCGGCCATGAGCTTGAGGGCGCGCAGGTGAAAGGCATTGACCACCGTGTTCTGCGGCGTGAAGACGTAGCCGTCGCGCTCTTTCTGCGGCCAGTCCACGATGTCTTCCTTGGTGATGTGTTTCTCGGCGCTGTGCACGAGTCCGTCCGGGCCGACGCGATCGAGGAGCAGCTTCGCCTTGAGCGCATCGTAACGCGCCGCGAGCCATTGCGTGTCGCCCGTCCGCATCCAGTCGGCGTAAGCCATGAAGACCATGTGCGGCGACCATTCGGTGGGCCACGTGCCGTGTTTCATCAAGTGGTCAAACGTGTCGCGCGCCATCTGCGGGTCGTTGGCCGTGGCGAAGTAACTGAGTTGATTCAAATAGGCGTCGGCTTCGTAGGGAATGCGCTCGCGGTCGCCGTCCACGAACACCCCGGCAAAGCTCGTGGCCTTGATCGAGTAACGGCACAGTTCCCAAACTTGGTTCAGCGTCTCGTCGGAAGACTGGAATGCCGCCGCGTTGTCGTCCCACGTCGCTGAGAAGGCCGCCTGCCGCGTGATCTGCGCGGGAAGCAGTTCGCCCGGCCAGCCCTCGATCTCGACCCAACGGAACGGCGTGACCACGCCCCATTTCGGCGGCGTGAGGATCGCCGGCGGATGTTTGTCGCTCCGGCCCTCGGTGTTGCGTTTGTCCGGTGGCGGGGCGACGACAATGGGTTTCGCACCGTTGAGGGTGAGGCTGGCGACATTGTAGCGGACGGTGCCGGGCGGTTTGCGATTGATACGGCCACCGGCCAAGGCTTCACCGAAATGAACAGTGATGCGGTTGGTGGCGTCCGCGGGCGGCGTGAAACGAAGGTTGCCATAGGCGACCCGCCTGAAATCCACCAAGATCACGCCTGGGGCCATGTTCGTGATTTGCACCGGTGCTTCGTCAACCAGATGCACAGGCGCGGCGATGACCGGGCCGCTCATGGGGAAGAGAAGCGCACCGACTGATAGCAGAACGCGTTTCATGGTCACAGATTGGAGTTTTGAAATGATTCGGGAAACATTTTTTTGGCGGATCGGCGTGGTTGGTCAGTCGCGTTTTAGTTTGACGATCACATAGGGCGCTTCCTGCGCGAGGTCGGGCCACTGGACGCCGTGGCCGGCGCGGGCGGTGGCTTCGACGAAATACATGAAGTCCCATTGCGGCACGAGGAAATCGCCGGGCACGGTGGCGGTGAATTCGTCGGTGTCGCCCGTGCGCTGCATCTCGAGGGTTGCGTAGTCCTCAAACTGCGTGACGTGACGGTAGCGCAGCCGCACGGAGGTAATCCCAGCGGGCGCGGTGACGCGGACGGCAAGGCGCAATGGTTCGCCGGGGCGCACGCTGACGGGACGGGTGTGCGCGACGCGCGGCACGGCGGGCACGCTTGCGGGCGCGGGCGTCCAGATTTTTTCCTGCGATGCCGTTGCGGCAGGCTGGGCGCTCTCTTTCTCCAGTTCCTTGAGGCCCGCTTCCAAGGTTTTCAGTTCATCGCGCCAGTTGCCGCAGAGATTGTGGTCCCGCGCGCCCATCGCAAGATCGGGCGCGTAACGGTCGCCCGCGGCGGTGACGAGTTCGCGCCAGGCGGCGATGGCTTCGCGTTCGCCACGGATGGCGGCGAGGAGTTCCGCGTTGCTCTTGCCTTGTTGAAAAAGGTTGTAGTGAACGGCGGCCAGCGAGCGCCGGGCGTGGAAACGCGCGAGCTGGGCCAGGATTTTCAGGTCGGTGACCGTGGCGTCAAACTCGTTGCCGCGTTTTGCACCGGCGGCGGATTCGGCGGCGCGGATCGACGCGAGGATGTCATCAGTGGTCGCATCGAACCAGCGGCTGGTGGCGTCGGGCGTGCGGCGCGTGGTCGTGCCGCCGGCGCGGATGCGGCGCGCGGCGTCGGCAAAACTCTCGAACTGCTGGATGTCGGTGGTTTCGTTCTTCGCATATTCCGCGAGCGACGCGCCGAGGCTCTGGCGCTCGGCCCAGCCGCGCGTGGTCGGAAAGAGCCGGTAGGGATAGACGGACGCGACAATCATCGGCAGCACCTGCGAGGCGCGGTGGAGGCCGGCTTCGAGGTGCGACCCGGCGGGACCGAAGCGGCGTTGAAATTCGCGCTCCCAGACTTCCGCCGGCGTGGCGGGATTGTAGCCGACGCGGCCCCAGACCTGGAAGAAATGCCAATAGCGCTCGAACTCATATTCGTAGTGGCGGTATTTCTCCGGCATCAAATCGAACACCGGCATGTCGGGACGCTGCGCTTCCATCTTGGTCGCGAGCGGTTCCTGCACGTCCCAGTTCGGGCTGTCGTAAAGCGCGGTGCTGGCGGAGTAGCGGCGGACGTAATCGGGATCGCCCCAGAGCAGCACGCGCGTGGTGCCGCCGTTCCAAAGCCGCCAGTCCATCTGGTAACGCTGCGGGTAGCGGAGCAAGTCGGCGTAGCCTTGGCGGCGGTCGCGCTGGTTGGGCGGGTTGACGTGGGTCGGATGAAACGGAAGTCCCATCTGCTCCATCCAGTATTTCGTTTCGACGCGCAGGTTGACGCCGAGGGCAAGCGCACTGTCAATCACGCTGTCGGGCGTGCCCTTGGCGCGGGCCTCAAACAGCAGGCCGGGCCGCACGTGCTGCACCTGCTTGAAGACCGCCTGCCAGAAGCCATCCATCTCGGAGCGTTTAAGCCCGGATTCCTCGTGCATGCGAAACTGCAAGCCGTCCAGCGCAGGCACGCGGGCGAGCAGTTCCTTGAGCGCGGCCAGCGTGTAGCCGCTGAGGTTTTCGGTCGTGACGCCCGAAACGGTGTTCGGCACCGGGCGGTCGGCATAATCCTTGACCCATTCGGCGCCGCCGTTTTGCACGTTGCCGCGAAAGATGTGATCCCAGATGCCGAGGCTGACGTTGATGCCGCGGTCGTGGGCGATCTCGATGAGGCGGTTGAGCGTGGCGAGATTGCGTTGCTGCTGCTCGGGCGTAAGGTCGTTCATGCGCACGCCGTCGAAGCCGGGCGTGTTGAAGAAATAGGGATACGGCGGCGCGAGGAAACCGCCGTTCTCGTAGCCGAAGACAATGAGGAAGCGGTTGAAACGATCCGCCGCCAGCATGTCAAAATACTTTTCCCAGTACCGCTCGTCGTAGAAGCGGCTTTCCCAGTGGGCGCGGTTCATCGTGTAAACCGAGAGCGTGCGGTCGCGCACGGCGGGTTGCTCGATGACGTCGCGGATTTCGGCGAGCGGATCGGCGGCGTCCTTGGCCCACGCGACGCGCTCGGCGGCGTCGAGCGCGGCGAACATCAGGCCGCGATCATCCGCGCCTTGAAGCGCGAGGGCCGGCGGTCCGACGAAGCGCGAGAGGCGCGAGATGCTGAGCGACTCGGGCACGGTAAGTTTGCCGGCCGAGTCGGTGGTCGCAAGAATCCGGCGCGCATCCATGGCGCCGCCTTCTTCGGAGTTGTTGACAACCTCCACCGTCCAGCCCTGGGCGCGGAGGGCGGCGGCGAGCTTGCCGATGCCGTGTTGCGCCGCGCGACCAGGCGCGGGGTCGGTGATGATTGAAAGCGTGCGCGTAGGTTCGGCAGCGACGGCGCGAAAAGCAGTTCCCACGAAACAGACGATGATCGTGGCCAGGAGAGTGAATTTTATGCGGGACATGGTGGAGGTGCGTTCAGGGGGTTGGTTCATTCAGCGTGATCTTCGAAATATTTTTTCCAAAGGATGTCCAGCCGGGCGGCGGGTTCCGGTTCGGTGCCGACCACCAGCCAGTAGTGGCAACGGCAGGTGGATTTCGGAGTCACTTCTTGAATCCCGCCTCCGTGCCGCTGCGCTTGATCTGGGCTTCCTTGATCGTGCCGGGTTTCCAGTCGCGGGCTGTCGCCACGTCGGCGGCGACATCGGCGGTTTGCTTGGGAATGTCCACCAGGCCGCCACGGTTGAAGAGCACCGGTTGCACGTATTGGCGGGTGTAGGCGGCGGCGTAATCCTTCCAATGCTGGAGCGCGGCTTCGAGATGCTTCACGGCGCCGGCTTTCAGGGTCTCATCGCTGGTTGCGTCGTAGAACGCGAGGTCGCACGCGCCGCGAATCTTCTCCGCGTAGTAAAGGCCCAGGTCCGACATGGACTCGATGTCATTGAGCGTGGCGGCGTATTCCCTGGCGCGGGCGGCGGGCGTGACGCTGGCACGCCGCAGTTCCGGCAACGCTTGCAGCGCCCGCGTGGCGTTGGCGGCCAGCGTGTCGGCGATTTGCGACGGCATCACACCCTCGGGCATATCCTCCTTGAGCACGCCGCTGCGCCATTCGAGGATGTTCAGCACGCCTGCACCGGGCATCGTGCCGCCCTCGATGAAATTCCGCACGGTGTAAAAACCCTGTTTGCGCCGGCACGCTTCGGGAAACCACTTGATGTCAATGTCGCCCCAGAAAAAGCGCGTGATGTAGGGAAACGTCTTCGACGCATCCGCCCACGCGGCGGTGAGTTTGGGCACGTCGGCTCCGGGGAATCGCGCGGCAACCTGCCGGGTGAAGACGTCGTCCGGCAGATTGGGATCGTAGGCGAGGCGGCCCCACAGATCGAAGGAGAGCCATTGCTTCTGCATCACGGTCTGACGCGGGACATCGGGGTTCTTGGTGATGAAATCCCGCCCCCAATGATAGCCATCCGGACCCATGTAGAAGCCGGCGATCTTATCCTCGCCGGGGATGTTCTTGATGAAGGCGCGGGCGTAGTCCACGTCGGCCCAGCGGAAGCTGTGGATGTCGTCATTGCGAACCGTGAGCCAGCAGCGGAGTTGGGGACTGAGCAACGGCAGCATGGGTTTGATCATGCTGGGATTCGGCACGGAATACATATGGGCGATGGCGTATTTGAAACTGAGGTCGAGCGGGCACGGGAGTTCGGCAAAGGCGGTTTGAATGTCGCTCAAACCGGTCTGGTGAAAGCGATGGATGAGCCGGAATTTCCGGTCGGGGGTGTCCTTCAGACCGTCGCGAATGCCCTCGCCGTAGGTTTGCCAGAGCCATTCCTCCTTGGACATTTTTTTGAAATCACCCGCCGGCATACCCTCGCCGGCGGTGATGCCAAAGCCCGCCAGCAACGGATACGTCTTGATCGTCTCGCGCACGCTGGCGCGGAAATATTCGATGGAACGGGGGGCGGTGCGGTCCTTGGTGATCCCATCCTTGCCCGCCGCCGGTTCGAGG